>ERZ1034377.1-NODE-1-length-298834-cov-7.116372_pt1 | contig 298834 bp, 282 predicted proteins | sample MGYA00520584_ERZ1034377 | MGnify/ENA primary metagenome ERZ1034377 (study PRJEB33736, sample SAMEA104288464) | Azolla filiculoides | biome: Urban; feature: water surface; material: ditch water | place: Netherlands | collected 2014 ... | reverse complement strand
TGGAATTTTCGAATTTGACATTTGATTTTATCGCTCGCTGCATGCGGGGATCAAATGTCAAATTCATTCCACTAGGAGATTGTCGCTCTAAATCAGAAAACCCGGTATTTGCGCAAGAGTGCCGTGAACCATTCCTGCTGCGGGGCTTTGTTTGTCGACAAGAAGCGCATCAATGAAAGGTGCGCACCCTCAGACCTGAAGCCTGCCCGGTCTCAGCCAGCCGGTTACCAGGCGAACTTCAATTCGACGATCGACGTTGCGCTCTTGGCAGTTGCTGCAGGGGTGCCGGTGGCGGCAGAATGGCGATCGCTGATCAGGGCACTGGACGGTGCTGCCTGTGGCGAGGACAGGATGTGCAACGCTGGCGCACGGGAGGTCGTGCTGCCAGTCGCCGAGGCCGAATTCATCAGGCCTGCAAACATGAAGACGAGAGCGGCCACAAAGCTGATGGCAACCCAGCCCATGACGCTGTCCGATCGCTTCAAGCGGATGTATTCGATTTCGTCATCCAGAAACATGATATCCCCTGCAATTGTACTGCGCCCGTCCCTGGGCATGTGAGGCAAGGTTAGTCCTAAACCCTGCAGGCTGCTGTCACTTGCGGAACAGGCTCCTGCGTCCCGTTTGACAATAAACTGTGCCACCGTGGCTGGAGGCGGGTCAAAATGTGACAGGCGCAGGCAATTATCGTGACAAATTGAAGGCAGGCCGCATGGTTGTCTCCGACCAGCACACGGCGATGAGCTTTCCGGCCGTAGCCAGTCGCTGCCGGGGGCATCGGGTCGAGCCTCTGATTGTTAAGTTTCGTTGCTGCCTTGCGAAGGAATTTTTCCGTGAGGAAAAGTAATATATTTATATTTTACAGGGAGATAGCTTGGGACTATGCAGGCGGTCATACCCATTCGAAAACATAGGATGATGATCATGAGAGACAGGCTTTTCCGCCTCGCTACGCCCTTGATGACCGGGCTTTTTGTCGTATCGCTGCTGAGCGGCGTTGTTATCTTTTTTCATGTCGGTCCGGGCTGGTTCCATCCCGCCCACGAGTGGCTGAGCATGCTCCTGATCATCCCCTTTGGCCTGCATCTCTGGCGCAACTGGCGACCGTTCGTGAACTACTTCAAGAAGGCCCTGATGCCGCTGGCCGTTGCAGCCAGTCTCGTCGCGTTGGCAGTTTTCGGCTTGGCGCCGTCGGGAGAGGCCTCCGCACGCAGCGGTCCTCCACAGTTTGCGCTGGCAGACAGCATCATCGCGGCGACGCCTCAGGTGGCCGCACCTGTACTCGGCACAACGCCGGATGAACTTGTCGCAAAGCTGAAGGCTGCAGGGATTGCAAACGCTGATGCTGGCGTTTCGATGAAAACAGCCGCGATCGCTGCCGGCAAGTCAACAACCGAGCTCTATCAAGTCATCTTGACGGCGGATAAGTGATGGCCCGCAGAGGCAAGTAACAGGACGAGCGTGCGCCCGTGCAGGGCGCACGGGCCTCAAACGCCACGCTTGCCGAACGATGCATTCTTGCGGCCAGCTAGGCCAAAGGTGGGGCTTGCCGGCCGCGACACTGCCGGTGCCGTTGTCTGCCGGATCGGTTCAAACGGTTCCGGATAGGTCTGGTTGAAACTCGTCGGCGCGATCTCGGGGCGGGCGAGTACATAGCCCTGCATGAGCGGAACGCCCAGCTGCTGGCAGAGTTCAACCTGTGCGAGGTCTTCCAGTCCTTCGAAGATCGGCGTGATGCCGCGTTCCTTGAACTGGTCGACCATGACCTTGAGCAGCGCGCTGCCGGTCGAAATGTTCATGAATTCCAGAACCCATGAGGTCTCGAACTTCACGAATTCCGGCTCAAGGATTCGAACGCGCTCGGCGTCACTGTCCTGCGCGCCGTATTCGTCGACTGCGATCTTGAAGCCGAGGTTGCGCAGGCTGGCGGCAAAATGCGTAATGGCGCGCAGATCTTCGTTTTCCTTGCGCGTGATTTCGCAGACGATCTGTTCCGGACGCATGCCGGCTTCGCGTGTTGCCACCGCGATGCGATCGACTTCGTGCCGGATATCGTTGAGCGTGAGGAACAGGCCCGGGTGAAAGTTGACGAACAGCTTGGCGGCCCTGCGGTTGAGCAGGCCGGTGTTCAGGATGTGAAGCGTACGGCAAAGGCTGTCGATGGTCTGCATGTCGGCTGCAGTGACCATGGAGAAGAATTGCGACGGAGGTACAGGTTCTCCGTTACGCTTGGCACGGATCAGGCCTTCGAAAGCCGCCAGTTCGAGAATACCGTTGGCATCCTCGCCGAAAATCGGCTGAAGCGCGGTCTGGAGCACAAACGGTCCATAGGATGTGGCAAATGTCCCATCCTCCATGCGTTCCAAACGGGCAAAGACGCTGTTTGAATTCATCATTAAATCCGTATGCATTAATGGTCTCGAGATTGAATGAAGATGGCACGGAATCCTTACCTGCGTATTAAATCGGGCAATGTATCGCGGATTTTGAAGTCTTCATTCCTGCTTTTCACTTGAAAATGAGGGGGTGTTTCGACATAACCCTTCGCGGCGAAGGGCCAGTCGGTCCACGGCTGGAAAATCCTGCGCCACCACCCACGAGTTCTCAAGGATTTGAAGATCATGGCTTTCATCGCCGACGCGCTTTCCCGAGTGAAACCTTCCGCCACCATCGCAATGGCTCAGAAAGCCCGGGAACTGAAAGCAAAAGGCGTAGACGTTATCAGCCTCAGCGCCGGCGAGCCGGACTTCGATACGCCGGACAACATCAAGAAGGCCGGGATCGACGCCATCAACCGTGGCGAGACGAAGTACACCGCCGTTGCCGGTATTCAGGAACTGCGCGAGGCGATTGCCAAGAAGTACAAGCGCGAAAACGGTCTCGACTATACGGCCGCTCAGGTTATCGTTGGCACGGGCGGAAAGCAGATTCTTTTCAACGCGCTGATGGCAACGCTTAATCCGGGCGATGAGGTTATCATCCCGGCTCCTTACTGGGTTTCCTATCCGGAAATGGTTGCGATCTGCGGCGGTACGTCAGTGTTCGTCAATGCGACGATCGACAATGGCTTCAAGCTGCAGCCGGAAGATCTTGAAAAGGCGATCACGCCGAAGACCAAGTGGTTCATCTTCAACTCGCCGTCCAACCCGTCGGGTGCGGCCTACACGCATGCTGAATTGAAGAAGCTGACTGATGTCCTGATGCGCCATCCGCATGTCTGGGTTCTGACCGATGACATGTATGAGCACCTGACGTTTGACGACTTCAAGTTTGCGACCCCTGCAGAGGTTGAGCCCGGCCTCTACAATCGCACGCTGACCATGAACGGCGTTTCCAAGGCATATGCCATGACTGGCTGGCGCATCGGTTATGCTGCGGGTCCGCTTGAACTGATCAAGGCCATGGACATGATCCAGGGGCAGCAGACGTCCGGCACCAACTCGATCGCCCAGTGGGCAGCTGTCGAGGCTCTCAACGGTCCGCAGGACTTCATCGAGAAGAACAAGAAGGTCTTCCAGAGCCGTCGCGATCTGGTTGTCTCGATGCTGAACCAGGCGAAGGGCATTTCGTGCCCGGTTCCGGAAGGTGCCTTCTACGTTTATCCGTCCTGCGCCGAGCTGATCGGCAAGACGGCTCCGTCTGGCCGTGTCATTAACACGGACCAGGATTTCGTGATGGAACTGCTGGAAGCAGAAGGTGTTGCCGTGGTTCACGGAACGGCGTTCGGCATGGGCCCGAACTTCCGCATCTCGTACGCAACGTCCGAAGCCCAGCTTGAGGAAGCCTGCAAGCGCATCCAGCGCTTCTGCGCCGCCTGCCGTTAAGGCAGAAGGGTACGGTCCAAAAGGCCGAAGCAAACTCTATCGAATGGAAGCCCGCTGATTCTCGCGGGCTTTCTTTTTGCCTGTCAGCAAGTTGTCGGTTTGTTAACCATTTCACCAAAAATTAACCATTTGGGCGCTTCCGGGGCGGGGTCCTACGAGATTTGGTGGTTCATTTCGTGGAGTTTTGACCCTGCGCCTCACGACATAAGATTCGCGGGCTGTCAGTAATGGCCTGGGCGGGGCACGAGGGACGGCAATACTTCAAGCGGTCTCATGAGGGGATTACCATGACCACGATAGCCTCGTCCTCCAGTAGCAGTTCTCAATATTCGAATATGGTGAGCAAGCTTTACAACAAGCTGGATTCCAACAGCGACGGCTCGCTGAGTGAGAGCGAATTTTCAGACGCAACATCCAGCTTCATGTCCGCCGATCAGGCCGCAAACGTCTTCAGCCTGATGAACACCAGCGGTTCCGGCGCGGTGAGCCAATCCGAATTTCAGAACTACCTCAGCACCGAGAATTCCACGAGCGGCAGCAGTGCGCAGGCCATTTCCAGTGTCACGTCCATGATGATGGACCGCCAGATGCCGCCACCGCCGCCGCCGAGTGACAGTAGTGGCGACGGCAGCGTTAACGGAAGTACGACAAGTGCTTCGGACATGTTCTCGAGCATGGACACCGATGGCGACGGCAAGGTTTCGCAGGCCGAGTTCCTTGCGGCCAAGCCTGATGACGTCAGCGACGATCAGGCCCAGCAGCTCTACGATTCCATGGATACGGATGGTACCGGCTACATTACCGAAGATCAGCTCGCCTCCAGCATGAAGCAGGCAGATGGGTCACAGATGCCGCCTCCGCCGATGGGTGCTGGCAGTTCGTCCGGAAGCGGTTCCGACACCTCGGACATGTTCTCGAGCATGGATACTGACGGCGACGGAACGGTGAGCGAGGCCGAATTTCTGGCGGCGCGGCCGGACGATGTCTCCGAGGATCAGGCCAAGGCACTTTACGGTTCGATCGATACATCGGGTTCCGGCTCGATTACCGAGGACCAGTTTTCCAGCTTCTTCTCGCAAGGGGCAGGGCAGAGCTCCAGCTCCAGTTCCAGCAGCAGTTCTTCTTCCAGCAGTTCGCAGGACGACCTACTGAACCAGCTGATGGCTCTGATCCAGAGCGCCGGTTCGAACTACGATACAGACTCCATCAAGAATAGCGTCCTCGACGCGGCCTGATTTCCAAAGAGCGTTCAGGCTATCTGTGGTGGCTTGAACGCCTCGTTGATGCGCACGGAGCGATCGAAATGGTCGCAACGACATATGGGTGCCGAACTGGACACTGCTGGTTGCTACGGAGCGGTACCGGTGCGGGAGATCAAGCTCAGCGCAAGTTACTATGGATAGCTTATCTTTTGGGGCGGGGTGCGAAGGCGCAAATCCAACCAATCTCATGAGGAGATCACTATGACCAGTGTGGCGTCATCCCTGAGTAGTTCATCACAGTATCTGTTGAAGCTTTATGAGAAGCTCCAGTCAGAAGATTCATCGTCGACCAGTACGAGTTCATCGTCGACAACCGCGAGTACGTCCACAACGCCGTCGCTTGCCAGTGTCCTGTCGAGCACCGACTCGACGTCCGGCGTCGGGGCGCAGACTGCATCGACCGTTGCATCGCTGATGATGGACATCCAGATGCTGGCCAATGGCCAGTTGCCTGGAACTGCAGACGGACAATCGACCGATCAGGACGGGCAGGGCGCGCCTGATCCATCCAAGATGTTCTCGAAACTCGACAGCAACAGTGACGGTTCGCTGTCTCTGAACGAGTTTCTGGCCGGCAAACCCGATGGCATGTCGACAGACGATGCGACCAAGCTCTTCAATTCAATCGATACGAAGGGAACAGGTTCGATTTCGGAAGACCAGTTTGCGAGCAGTCTCAAGGCAGACGAAGCGGCTGGCGGTGGCAAGGTTCACGGTGGCCACCATCATGGCGGTGGCGCAAAAGAAGCGGCCGCCGACATGTTCAAGCAGATGGACACCGACGGGAATGGCTCGGTCACGCAGGCGGAATTCCTTGCCGGCAAGCCCGGCGACATGACCGACGACCAGGCCACGCAGCTGTTCCAGTCGATTGACAGTTCCAGCTCCGGCTCGATCACGCAGGATCAGCTGACCAAGTACCTGCAGGAACAGGACGCATCGCGTAACGCGTCGTCATCCACCTCGGCGACGGGGGCATCATCGTCGGAAAATGGGGCGCTGGCACAGGATCTGCTCAAACAGCTGGTTCAGGTCATCCAGAACTTCAACAGTGGCTATGTCGACGGAACATCGGCGAGTGCAGCCTCTGATTCCACCGCCATTGGCTGATCTTGTGGGGCGTAGCGATCGAGGCTGGATTTCCAGCTTCATGCTAACCTTGCGCATTCCAGAAACTGGGGTCATCAAACGCGGCGGAAACGCCGCGTTTTGCATTTCTGCATCGCCAGTGACTTACGGCGCGATGCGTTCAAGTGACGGGGCGATGCACTACAGCACCGTGCGCCAGGTATGGCGCACACAGGATGCTGTAGGACTTTGGGTCTGCTGCATAATTCCTTAAGTCCATTCCGACTTAAGGAATTATGCAGAAGGCAAAAAAAAGGGGCCTCAAGATTGCTCTTGGGCCCTGATAGTTGTGAAGGTAAAAACCTCCAGAGGGGAACAGTTGTTGCGGCGGCACTGGGAGGAAAACCGCCAAGCTCAACAACTGAGCGTGATATGGTGCTTTATTGTGCAATCTTCAAGGATTGTGAATGCATGTCAGACCTGCGTAAGGCGCATAGCTTGCGAAAGAGCCTATTAAGCTATTGAAAATGAAACAATAAGTTCATTTTCAATCTCGAAAATGCCGTGCCTGTACTAGCAGCTTTCGGGAGAAGTGCCGTCACATTGCGAGCCGAAATTCCGTGCGTTGACCAAAATATAGTCAGATCTGAGCGTCGCTGAAAGATTAACCAGTGTACGATCAGAAGAATCGAAGCACGTATCCGTCAGCCTCTTTGCTCATTCGATGTGCAGTTCCCGATTCATGTTCGTTCCGCTCAATTGAATTCAATTGAGCGCGACATGCCCTACAGCGCGGTGCGTTCAAGTGAACGCACGAACGACGCTGTAGAACTTTCAATCTATGCATGTTCGTTCCGCCCAATTGAATCCAATTAAGCGCGACATGCATTAGAAGTTCCAGTTGCGTGCCTTGGCCACGATGAAATCGCGGAACACCTTCAGCTTGGCAGCGTTCTTCATTTCGTCCGGATAGCAGAAATAGGTGTCGAATGAGGGCACGTCTGCATTGGTGACAAGCTGCACCAAACCTGGGTCACGACCGACAATGTAGTCAGGCAGCATGCAGATCCCGATCCCCTTGAGGGCGGCCTGCTTGATTGCGCTCAGCGAATTGATCTGAAGATGGGATGTGCGCGGATTATCCGATGACCGGCCAGCGATTTCGAGCCAATTCACATCAAGAAGGTAGCCCGGCGCCGGTTCCCCGAAGGTGATGATCCGGTGCTTGTCCAGATCGTCGAGTGACTGCGGTTCACCATGGCGGCTGAGGTAAGACGGTGCCGCGTAGACATGCATGTGCACCGTGAACAGCTTGCGCTGGATGAGGTCGGACTGTTGCGGCTGGCGAAGGCGGATGGCGCAGTCTGCATGGCGCATGTTGACGTCAAGTTCCTCGTTGTCGAGGATCAACTGCACCTGCATGTCCGGATAAAGGTTCAGGAATTCCTGGATCTTGTCCGTGAGCCAGCCTTGGCCAAGTCCGACGGTCGTCGTGACCTTCAGCTTGCCACTGGGCTTTTCCGTCGTCTCGGTGAGCTGGATCTTCACAGTTTCCAGCTTCATCAACACGTCGTGTGCGGTCCGGTAGAGCAGCTCGCCCTGTTCTGTCAGAATGAGCCCGCGCGCATGCCGATGAAACAGCTTGCAGCCGACATCCGCCTCGAGGGCGCTGACCTGACGGCTGATGGCCGATTGGGATAGATGCAGGCTTTCCGCGGCATGGGTAAAGGACCCAGCCTCGGCGGCGGCGTGAAATATCCTGAGCTTGTCCCAATCGAGCGGCACGCTCATTCCTTCTCCTGTTTACTCTGCAGCTGCAGGCACCTTCAGGTGACCCGCCAGAAAACGTTCCGCTTCAAGTGCGGCCATGCACCCCATGCCGGCGGCCGTAATGGCCTGTCGGAATGTGTCATCTGTCACGTCGCCTGCTGCAAATACCCCGTCGATATTTGTGGCAGTCGAATCGGGCGCTGTCCATAGGTAACCGTTCGGCTTCTGGCGCAACTGACCGGTGAACAGTTCAACGGCGGGCGCGTGGCCGATCGCGACGAAGACGCCATCAGTCGGGACATCCTTGATTTCGCCGGTCTTCGTGTCGCGCAGCTTGACGCCGGTGACCGAGGTTGGCGTGTTGTTGCCGGTGATTTCCGCGATCTCCGCGTTCCAGATCACCTTGACGTTTTCGCGTGCAAAAAGGCGTTCCTGCAGGATCTTCTCGGAACGGAAGGAATCGCGGCGATGAACGACGGTGACGGAATTAGCGATATTCGACAGGTAAAGCGCTTCTTCGACCGCCGAGTTGCCGCCGCCGACGACGATCACGTCCTTCTTGCGATAGAAGAAGCCGTCACAGGTGGCACAGGCTGAAACCCCGAAGCCCTGGAAAGTTTTTTCGGAATCGATGCCAAGCCACTTGGCCTTCGCGCCTGTTGCAATGATCAGCGTGTCGGCTGTCCACTTCGCGCCGCTGTCCGTTTCGATATGGAAGGGGCGGCGCGACATGTCGACCTTGGTGACGATGTCGTTGACGATTTCAGCGCCGACATGTTCCGCCTGCTTGAGCATCTGGTCCATCATCCATGGACCCTGAACCGGCTCTGCATAGCCCGGATAGTTTTCTACATCCGTCGTGATCATCAGCTGGCCGCCCTGGTCGAGACCGGCGATCAGCACGGGCTGAAGCATGGCGCGTGCCGAATAGATGGCCGCCGTGTACCCGGCGGGTCCGGAGCCAATGATGAGGACCTTGACGTGACGTTCGGACATTGTGATTTCCTTTCGCGCACTGCTGACCCGACATGTCGAGGGGACGCGGCGCCTGAGCACTTCGTTTGAGCCTTATTTATGAGGTCAGGGCCCTGACTTTCAAGGGACGGCATAGCTTACCAACAGATCATCCGGTCGAATATGCCGTAGCGGATGCTGCTTTGCCGCTGGCTGCTTGTGCCGAAGAGGGCCGTGGCATAGTTTCCGGACGATCCCGACGATTCATCTTCCAGTGGACGCCCCATGTTCCGTGCCGAACTCGACGCTATCGACATTCGCATCCTGCGTGAGTTGCAGGCCGATGGCCGCATGACCAATGTCGAGTTGGCGAGCCGTGCAGGTATTTCCGCCCCGCCATGTCTGAGGCGTGTCAGGCGGCTCGAGGATACGGGCATCATCGAAGGCTACCGCGCGATCCTCAACGGCCCGAAACTCGGGATGGACCTCACGGCGTTCTGCATGGTGGGCCTCAAGCACCAGTCGGAGGCCAGCCTCAAGGCATTTTCGGCGACGACTGCAAAATGGCCGGTCGTTCGCCAGGCCTGGATGGTGTCCGGCGAAAGTGACTTTCTGCTGCACTGCGTTGCTGAAAATCTCACCGCGTTCCAGGACTTCGTGATCGAGGAACTGGCAGCTGATGCCAACGTGGACACCGTGCGAACGATGCTCACCATCCGTCAGATAAAGAAGATGGGTCTCATCGAGATCTAAAAGCGCTTACCGCTCTAACGATTGGTAGATACGCTGAAGTGCCGAGGCCTCGCCTTTGAGGTCGAAGCGGCGTCTCACCTCTTCGAGAGCGGTTGTCCCCTGATCGATCGCCATCTGGGGATTTTCAAGGTAGGGCCGAATGGCGTCGCGCAGGCGCTGATAGTCTCCGGCGGGTGCGATGGCGCCTGTCTTTCCGGGAACAATCATGCCGGCATAGGCTCCCGCGTCGCTTGCAACGACAGCGGTTTGTGACGCCATCGCTTCAAGTGGCGTCAACCCAAAGCCTTCGTTGCGGGACGGGGCCACATATAGCGTCAGCCGCCTGTACCAAGGCTTGATGTCATCGACTTCGCCAAGGATCCGGATGCGGTCGGAAAGGCCAGCCGCGTTGATATCGCTCTCAAGCTTGTCGGCGAAAGCACGGTGTTCAGCGGTCACGCGGCCTGTGATGATCGCCGTCCAGTCAGGGTTTGCGGGCAGAAGCTCGATCATAGCGCGGACAAAGAGATCGGTGCCCTTCTGGTGGCGAACCCGGCCGAAGCAGCCAACGAGGTATTTGCCGGGCAGGTCGTCGGGAATGCGCCGGTCGTCGATGCTCAGGGGAGGGTGAAACATCTCAAGGTCGACACCGTGTGAGATGACCGTGTGCGGCACCTTGAGAAAGGAGCCCGAACGCGCACTCGTTGCAACGACGGCGTCCATCTTGGAGATCAGCCAGCGGGTGTAGCCTGTGTGGTTGCGCTGTGCGGCGGATGTGAACATGACCTTGATCGGCATGCGCAGAACATCGCGCAGCATGAGACCGAAGAGCATTTCGTTGTTGCGACGGGCATGCCAGATGCGGTGCGTGTAGCCCGCCGGGCAACGCCAGAACCTCGCGATGTCGCGCCAGCGCAGATGCGGCAGTTGCGCGGGCAGGCCGGGGCCGAGCACGGCAACCTTCTGGCCCTGGCGGTTCTGCTCTGGAATGAGCTGTACGATGGTGGAGGTTACCCCCGACAGGCGCCGCTTGAAATTGGGCGCCACCACGAGGGTATCTTCCGGAATTGCATGTGTTGCGGTTGGCACGGCGGAGCCCGCCATAGCATCAGCCCCAGGAGATGTTCAGGATTTCGTAGGCCTTCGATCCACCGGGCGCATTCACTTCGATGGAGTCGCCCTTTTCCTTGCCGATGAGCGCACGCGCGATGGGCGAGGAGATCGAAATGCGACCTGCCTTCACATCGGCTTCCTGGTCGCCAACGATCTGGTAGGTCTTTTCCTCTTCGGTGTCTTCGTCCACCAGCTTGACGGTCGCGCCAAACTTGATGGTCGAACCCGACATCTTGGAAAGGTCGATGACTTCGGCGCGCGCGATCAGGTCTTCCAGCTCGCCAATGCGGCCTTCGTTGTGGCTCTGGGCTTCCTTGGCGGCATGGTACTCGGCATTTTCCGACAGATCGCCATGGGCACGAGCTTCGGCAATCGCCTCGATGATGCGCGGACGTTCTTCCTGCTGGCGCCACCGCAGCTCTTCACTGAGCTTGGCAAAACCATTCTGGGTCATCGGAACCTTTTCGACCATTTCCATTTCCTTCCCGTGGCGAACGCATCGATTGCTCGTGCGGTCACTTGTTTCTTTCGTTCCCGAGTTGCGATGGGACAAAAATAAAACGGCCCCCGGCGCTTTCACGGCGGGACCGTTACGATACTGTTGTGAATTATAGCAGAAGGGCCGAACGAAAAGCGAGAAAATTCTGCAGGGTTGCAGGAAGGCCGGGATTGCAGGGTGAAGCCGGCGCCCCGCCACAATGCCGAAACCGTCGGCAGAATCCAGTAATTTACGCGACGCTCTGGCTATCGAGAGGCGAGGTCGTACCGTGATTCTGACCGTCGAAGCTTGATGCCACAACACAGTTTCGACCACCCTTCTTGGCAGCATAGAGGCACGAGTCGGCTTCCTTGTAGAGGCTGGTGAAGCTTGGCATGTCGGTGGCGACGGCAATCCCGATGCTGACCGTGATCGGTGATTTGAGGTGTCGAAGTCCAAACGGGTTGGCCTCTACCGCCGCACGGATGTGTTCGGCTTTCAGCTTGGCAAGGGCAAAGGTTGTTCTCGGCAGGAAGAGACCGAATTCTTCACCGCCGAGACGCCCGAACACGTCATCGTCCTGTATGCTCTCAGAAATGGCGCGAGTGACCGCGATCAACGCCTGGTCGCCGGTGTCATGGCCAAATCGGTCGTTGACGGACTTGAAGTGGTCGATGTCCATGATGAGCATGGCACATGCTGCGCTGTGGCTATCCTTGAGTTCGACGTTCACCGCTTCCTGAAAAGCTCTGCGGTTCAGTGCGCCCGTCAATCCATCGCAATTGGCGAGCGTTTCGAGCTTTATCCTGGCTAGAGCCAATTGTCTGAAACGCCGAAACACATAGTAGAATGCCGGAAAGCCTACCACGAGCGGGATAACGAAGTCATTGCGCATGCTCGTCCAGTACATGCCGCCGGAGAGTTGGACCAGATTGGAATAGTCCATGCCCAGAACCAGGACAATCAGGAGAGCGGTCACGGCCAATGTCCGCCACACGACGTTGGCATGGTCTGCTCTACTCAATTGAATGTCGTCCAACGCTGCCTCCTACAGCGCGGTGCGTACAGTTGAACGTACGAACGACGCTGTAACACTTTGAATATATGTATGTTCGTTCCGCTCAATTGAATTCAATCGAGCGCGACATGCATGAGATGCAGGCCCCCCAAAAAGGACGAGAAGGGCTGCCCTAAGGGCGAGCATCGGTTCAAGTTTCGCAGCGTTCCTGTCATTCACGAGGCGGACAACACGGCGAATACAGCCGCAGACGATAAGGCATGACCCGCTAACAAGGGCTTAGCAAAATCTGGCAAATCGCAATGAAACAGGACTTTGGACGATCAATATTTCTTCGGAACGTACATCTCGTCCGGCACGGGCTTGCGGAAGTAGTCCTCATGATGGACGCGCTCCGGAAGGTCGATGGTCGGACGTGGGACTTCTTCATAGGGAATGGCGCCCAGCAGGTGAGCGATGCAGTTCAGACGCGCACGCTTCTTGTCCACGGCTTCCACGACCCACCAGGGCGATTCCCTGGTGTGGGTACGTTCCAGCATCTCTTCCTTGGCCTTCGTATAGTCTTCCCAGTGGACGCGGCTCTCAAGGTCCATGGGTGAAAGCTTCCATTGCTTCAGCGGATCGTGGATCCGCATCTTGAAGCGAAATTCCTGTTCCTCGTCGGTGATCGAGAACCAGTATTTGATCAGGATGATGCCGGAGCGGACGAGCATGCGCTCGAACTCCGGGACTGTGCGGAAAAATTCCTCCAGCTCGTCCTTGGTGCAGAAGCCCATGACGCGCTCCACGCCAGCGCGATTGTACCAGCTGCGGTCGAAGAGAACCATTTCGCCCGCCGTCGGAAGCTGCGAGACGTAACGCTGGAAATACCATTGGTGGCGTTCGCGCTCGGTCGGGGCAGGGAGTGCCACGACGCGGCAGATACGCGGATTGAGACGCTGCGTCACACGCTTGATCGCGCCACCCTTGCCGGCCGAGTCGCGGCCTTCGAAAAGGACGACGACCTTGAGCTTCTTGTACTGGATCCAGTCCTGAAGCTTGACCAGTTCGTGCTGGAGCCTGAACAGTTCGCGGAAATAAATCTTCCGGTCGAGCGTCGGCTCTGCCTCATGCGTCATGCCCTCGACGACGAGGGCATCCAGCTGGTCTTCGTCCAGCTGCATTTCCAGTTCCTCATCGAAACTGTCGGCTATCTCGGCCTTGATCCGCTCAAGTTCATTTTGCATCTGGTCAAATCCCGTGTCTATCGCGCCGGAGAGAAGCAGGATTGTGTGAAGGACTTGTGACAGGCCGAGCATTGCGCCCGCAAAGATTGCGCTAATTTCTGAATGTAGGATGCGGAGGCAAGTTCTTGGGTTTGTAGTCCTGCCGTGCCGTGAGGCGCGATTCAACTGATGGATGAAAGATCGCGTTGACGGGGATGTTGCGATGGCGGCCGAGGGGTAGAATGAGGCCCCGCCAACCACGATCGGGCTTGCCTCTTTCGTCTTCCCGCCACGGGCGGAACCTTGGGATGAATTCCAATATCCACCAGCCTTTGCGAAGCGACTCATGCAAGTCGGCGTTAGATGACGGCGCAGTATATGGGCTGCCCGGCGCTTGTCCCGTAAGCATCGCTACGGAAGACATATCGAAATGCAGTTGATTGGCGAGCGATGTCGCTTCGTTGATCATCCACTCCAACGGCAATTTTGCAGGCGCACTTTCTGCCTCAGGATATCCACCGCCTATGTCGGCATGGACACCGGCGAACCATCTCTCCTTTACATCCTGATTAGGTATCCCGTTGTCCGGCAGGGGATTGCCAGCTTGGTCCTTCGGGTGAAACGGGCCGCCCCAATATTTCTCACCTTCGGGCCAGAGTTGCGGATGGAACATGGTGCGACGTTCATCAATTGCCACTGCGTGACGGATTGTTCGTACACTTCGGTTCTTGCGGGTAAAGGGGTGGGTGGTCAATTGCGGGGCATATTTCCCCCATTCAATGACGGAGGAAACCGTATCGAACAGCAAGAGCGCTTCGATAGACGGTCGGTAGGTGCGCAATGTGCGCTCGTAAAGACGCATCGTCCCAAATGCGGCATCGGGTCCCGTCGTCTCTTTTGAAATACCCGAGTCGTCCTCGGTTTTCGGGATCGATTTGTAGGTTCTATAGGCATAGTCGAGCAAATTAAACTGGTAGGTTTCCATAAGGCCAAGCGCATGGATGAAGCCCGCCAAAACTCGACCGTAATAGGCGCCGCGGCTAAAGCCGACGATAAAGAGACGATCTTCTTCTTGGGTCTTGTGTCCGTCTGCATCGAGGGGGCTACGCTCAAAGTTTTGGACGATGAACTGATAGGCATCGAGAACATTCTGGTCGAGACCCGAGCCGAAAGCGAGGCCCCAGACTTCGAAGGCCTTGCTCCACCACCAATTGGCTTTGTTCTTGATGCCCATCGTCCCGACGCCGGGGTCGTAGTAGACGAGTTGCCGGTCGCTTCTTTCTAGGCAACCGTAGAGGCGCAGTGGGTTGGTACGGTCGCCGCTGATTTCGTTTGATGTGCCGTCGAAAATGATGACGATATTCTTTGCCATGATCACCTCCATGGTGCGCAGGAGGGGATATTACGCGAGGCGCTAAAAAATGCAATTATAGGTTATATCGGACGTATCGATTGCACCGATCACCATGCGATCGTCAGCGGCCCTGCATGGTCCTGATAAAGTAGGGCAATGCATCCCTCGCGAATCATACGAGAGGATTTTGCGGGAAATCCCCGCAGCGACACTGCGCTGCGGGGATTGCAATATCGATCAGAAGTAGCTCTGGAGCGGGCGTACTTCGAGATTTCCAGCCTTCAGGGCGCGGATGGCCTGGGCTGCGGCGAGCGCTCCAGACATGGTGGTGTAGTAGGGCACCTTCTGCATCAGAGCGGCGCGGCGGAGCGACTTGGAGTCCGAGATCGCCTTGTTGCCGTCCGTGGTGTTGAAGACCAGCTGGACCTGACGGTTGCGGATGGCGTCCTCGATATGCGGACGGCCTTCCAGAACCTTGTTGATCTTGATCGCCTCAATGCCGTTTTCAGCAAGGAAACGCTGCGTGCCGCCGGTCGCCATGACGCGGAAACCGATATCGGCGAGAATACGAACGGCCTGCAGAACGCGGGTCTTGTCCTCATCGCGTACCGATACGAAGACAGTGCCTTCACGCGGCAGATCGACGCCGGCGCCGAGCTGCGACTTGGCAAACGCCAGCGCATAGTCGGTGTCGAGACCGATGACTTCGCCGGTCGAGCGCATTTCGGGGCCGAGCAGCGTGTCGACGCCTGGGAAACGGGCGAACGGGAAGACGGCTTCCTTGATCGCGATATGCTTCAGGTTCCGCGGGTCGGGCTTCTTGCCGTAGGCGCCGATGGCGCTGTCGAGCGCTTCGCCGGTCATGACGCGGGCGGCGATCTTGGCGATCGGCGCGCCGATGGTCTTGGCGACGAAGGGCACGGTACGGGAGGCGCGCGGGTTCACTTCGAGAATGTAGATCACACCGTCCTTGACCGCGAACTGGACGTTCATCAGGCCGCCGACGTTGAGCGCCTTGGCGAGAACCTTGGTCTGGCGTTCGAGTTCGTCGACGATCTCGTTCGACAGCGTGTGGACCGGCAGCGAGCAGGCACTGTCGCCCGAGTGGATGCCGGCCTCTTCGATATGCTCCATGATGCCTGAAACGAAGACGTCCTTTCCGTCGCAGAGGCAGTCGACATCGACTTCGATGGCGTTCGTGAGGTAGCTGTCGAACAGCAGCGGGTTCTTGCCCAGCAGCGTGTTGATCTGGCCGGTCTTGTCGTTCGGATAACGTGCCTTGATGTCTTCCGGCACGAGTTCCGGCACGGTGCCGAGCAGATAGTTCTGCAGCTGGCTTTCGGCATGGATGATCTGCATGGCGCGGCCGCCCAGAACGTAGGACGGACGAACCACAAGCGGGAAGCCGATTTCGGAGGCGACGAGGCGCGCCTGCTCGACTGAGTAGGCAATGCCGTTGTTCGGCTGTGTGAGGTCGAGCTTCTGCAGCAGCTTCTGGAAGCGGTCGCGATCTTCGGCAAGGTCGATCATGTCCGGCGCTGTGCCGAGGATCGGGATGCCGTTCTTTTCCAGCGCTTCGGCAAGCTTCAGAGGAGTCTGGCCGCCGAACTGGACGATGACGCCGACGAGCTCGCCCTTTTCCTGCTCCGCGCGCATGATTTCAATCACGTCTTCGGCCGTCAGCGGCTCGAAGTAGAGTCGGTCGGAGGTGTCGTAGTCGGTGGAAACGGTCTCCGGGTTGCAGTTGACCATGATCGCTTCATAGCCTGCATCCTTCAGCGCGAAGGCGGCATGGCAGCAGCAATAGTCGAACTCGATGCCCTGGCCAATGCGGTTCGGACCACCGCCGAGGATGACGACCTTCTTGCGGTCGGAGACTTCGGCCTCAGAGCGTGCAGCGCCTGCGAACGGTGTTTCGTAGGTCGAATACATGTAGGCGGTAGGTGAGGCGAATTCAGCCGCGCAGGTATCGATGCGCTTGTAGACCGGGCGCACGTTCAGGCGGTTGCGCAGCTGGGCAACTTCCTTGGCGGTCTTTGCAGTCAGCGACGCGAGGCGCGCGTCGGAGAAGCCCATGGCCTTCAGCATGCGCAGGTTCTGCTCGTCTTCCGGCAGGCCATGCTCGCGAACGCGGGCTTCGGTGTCGACGATCTGCTTGAGCTGGGCGATGAACCACGGGTCGATCTTGCAGGCCTGATGAACTTCATCTTCGCTCATGCCGAAGCGCAGCGCCTGTGCCACATGGCGCAGGCGGTCCGGGGTCGGTGTGCCGATGGCGGCGCGGATCGCATTGTGGTCGTCGCCTTCGCCGAGGCCTGGAATTTCGATTTCATCCAGGCCGGTAAGGCCGGTTTCGAGACCGCGAAGGGCCTTCTGCAGCGATTCCTGGAAGGTGCGGCCGATGGCCATGACTTCACCGACCGACTTCATGGCGGTGGTGAGCGTGGGTGCGGCGCCCGGGAACTTTTCGAAGGCGAAGCGCGGGATCTTGGTGACGACATAGTCGATCGACGGTTCGAACGAGGCGGGTGTTGCGCCGCCGGTGATGTCGTTTTCCAGTTCGTCGAGCGTATAGCCGATGGCGAGCTTGGCGGCGATCTTGGCGATCGGGAAGCCGGTCGCCTTGGATGCGAGCGCAGACGAGCGCGACACGCGCGGGTTCATTTCGATAACCGTCAGGCGGCCGTTTGCCGGGTTGACGGCGAACTGCACGTTGGAGCCACCGGTTTCAACGCCGATCTCGCGCAGAACCGCGATCGAGGCGTTGCGCATGATCTGGTATTCCTTGTCGGTCAGCGTCAGCGCCGGCGCCACTGTGATCGAATCGCCCGTGTGGACGCCCATCGGGTCGATGTTTTCGATCGAGCAGATGATGATGCAGTTGTCCGCCTTGTCGCGGACGACCTCCATTTCATATTCCTTCCAGCCGAGAACCGACTCTTCGATCAAGACTTCGGTGGTCGGCGAGGCATCAAGGCCGCCGGAGACGATGTCGTAGAATTCGGAGCGGTTATAGGCGATGCCGCCGCCGGTGCCGCCCATGGTGAAGGACGGGCGGATGATGGCGGGCAGGCCGACGACATCCAGCGCCTGCGCGGCAATCGCCATCGCGTGGCTGATGTAACGCTGCTTGCGGTCGCTCTCGCCGAGGTTCCAGTGGTTTTCCAGCTCGTCGAGCGCCTTGTCGAGCGCGTCGCCCGAGAGTTCGGCGCGCAGCTTGGCGCGGGCGGCTTCGTGGGTCTTGCGGTCGGCATCCTTGATGTCGGTGGCGTTCGCCAGCATCGACTTCGGCGTTTCGAGGCCGATCTTGGCCATGGCTTCGCGGAAGAGCGCGCGGTCTTCGGCCTTGTCGATGGCTTCCGGCTTTGCGCCGATCATCTCGACGTTGTAGCGGTCGAGAACGCCCATGCGCTTCAGCGAGAGCGCGGTGTTGAGCGCAGTCTGTCCGCCCATCGTCGGCAGCAGGGCGTCCGGGCGTTCCTTGGCGATGATCTTGGCGACGACTTCCGGCGTGATCGGCTCGACATAGGTCGCGTCTGCCAGACCCGGGTCGGTCATGATGGTCGCCGGGTTGGAGTTGACGAGGATTACGCGGTAGCCTTCCTCCTTCAGCGCCTTGCAGGCCTGTGTGCCGGAGTAGTCGAATTCGCAGGCCTGTCCGATCACAATCGGCCCAGCACCGATGATCAGGATGGACTTGATATCTTGGCGCTTCGGCATGGGCGTCTTCCGTTCTCTATCTCATTTCACATCCGCGCACCTGGGAGGCGGCTTGCGGACAATTCAGCCTGCGTGAAAAACCGGCGACGGTTGAAAACCGGGCCGGGTGCGGGCGTCGTGACTTAAAGGCTAGGTGGGCCTTATAGGGAATGTCTTGCCGGAAACCAACCCCGAAAATGCAGCGTTCTGGGGAAAGTTTTGGCGACGCGTGACCAGTGGCCAAAAGCAATTTAAGATTGTATTTTCTGTTAATGTGTCCTAAAACGATAGTCATCGTTCCACAGTGCCTTTTCGGGAGGGAAAAATGGCTGATAGGGATCACGTGACAAGGCTTGTTGAAATAGCGTCGACCAATGGAGAATTGTTGACTGCGCAGCATGAGGCCGCGCGTCGGCTTCTCGCCTACGACGGTGAAATTTTTCCGCACGATGGTTGCGCGATCACGCTCAGTGTCCTCATGCAATCGGCCGGGATCGCTATTGAAGATACTTTCCAGGCCATCGAACTCACCCGCCTTCTGGCCAATCACCGGAATTGGGTGGTGGTGCCTGTCGGTCAACAGAAAAGCGGTGATGTGGGAACCACGTGTGGCGATGTGCCGGTCCACGGCAAGGACCACATCTATCTGGTCCTGAAGGACAACAACGCTGATGAAATGGTGATCGCCGACAATCAGGATACCCACCCGCATTTCAGGTATGCGAGCGGGAAGGGCGGTCGAACCCCGACGAAATACTTCCTCAGGGCTCCGTGATCGATTCAGTGGCGTTTGGGTTGCCCGCCGCTTTGGACGGGCAACTGAACGTTCTTCAGGCTCAGTGCACAGGTCAGTGTGACGAGTGCGATGCCGGCCCCGGTGAAGAACAGCGGCTGGAAGGCACTGTGATAAACCGCTGCGATCAGCGCCCTGGTCGCTTCCGGTAGAAGCGAAACGTCCTTGGGTGTCAGCTTCTCGATGTCCGCAACGCCGGGGATCGGTGTCGCGAGATGGCTGACGCCGCTGGCGATGATTGCGCCATAGACGGAAATGCCGACGGATGCGCCGCCCATGCGGGTGAGCGTGACGACGCCGGTTGCTGCACCCGTATCGCGCTTTTCAGCGGCATTCTGCACGCCGAGAACCGGGACCTGCTGTGCAACGCCGATGCCGAGACCGTTCATCAGCAGAATGGGGACGATGGCCCAAATCGGCGTACCCTGCGGAAGCAGTGCAATGCTGGCCAGAGAGAACATCGAGGACGCGCCGGAAACGATCGCAAAGATCTTGTAGCGTCCCGTCTTCGACATGATGCGGCCGGACGTGAGCGAACCGATCGCGATGCCGCCCGTCATGGGAATGAAGAGCAGGCCGGCAATGGTTGGCGTCAGCCCGATTGCCGACTGCAGATAGAGCGCGAAATAGGTGGAAAGGCCAATGCCGACGGCGCCGCTCATCATGGAGATAATCAGCAGCAGGTTGATCGTTGGCTTGGAAAACAGCGACAGCGGCACGACCGGCTCAGCGACACGCTTTTCAACCTGTATCCATACGATGAGGCAGAGTACGCCTATCCCCAGGATCGCGAGGCTTTGCGGCGCAAGCAGTCCGCCGAATAGTTCCGAGCCGTCTGCCCAGAGAACGACGCTGGCAATCGTGCATGCAAGCAGGATCGCGCCCACGTAGTCGATCTTCGGCTTCCGATGCGGTCGCTTGTAGGGCAGCATGGCGCCGATCCCGATGAGCACGATCGCGCCGATGGGCAAGTTGACGAGGAAGATCGAGCGCCAGCCGAACAGATCGCTCATCACGCCACCCAGAACCGGACCGACAGCGCTTGCCATCATCAGCATGAGGCTTGAATAACTCTGGTATTTGGCGCGCTCACGGGGTTCGAAAAGGTCGGCGTTGATCGCGAAGATCGAAACCATGATACCGCCGCCGCCGAGCGCCTGCAGGACGCGCGCTGCTATCAGCGTATCCATTGAAACCGCCAGACCGCAGGTGGCGGAGCCGAGCGTGAAGATGAAGATCGCGGCCATCATGACAAACTTCCGGCCGAACAGGTCGCCCAGCTTGCCATAGAGCGGCATGACCGAGGAGGAGGCCAAGAGGTAGGCGGAGCCAACCCAGCCGAAGCGCTCCAGCTGTCCGAACTCACCGACGATTGTCGGCAAGGCGGTCGCGACAATCTGGTTGTCGAGCGTTGCCATGAACACACCGGTCATGAGCAAGGAAAAGACGATCATGCGCCTGCGCGGATCGGAGATCAGGGGGTGTTCGGGGGTGGTGGCATGCGTGTTCGCATGCGCATCGGAGACGCGCTTGTGCATGATGATAACCGTCAAAAACGAGATGTAAAACGTCTATGGCTTTTTATGTGCCTTTAGCATATAATTGTCAACGTCAATTACATGACAACCGCACATAATTTATCCAGCAACGGAAATGCCGGCTCTGCCGCCCCAAAAGACGATGGTTGAAAAGACAGACGAGCACACCGACACCGCTGGCGCTGAAACGGACATCCTGCGTATCGCGCAGGCCTGGGGACGCATGCGTCTCATGATGGGGCGGCGTATCATCGGGCGCATGGCGGCCAAGCGCATCGCACCGGGGCTTGAGCTTTCCCACATGGATGTCATCGATGCCGTCAAGCGCATCGGCCGTGAGGGGGGAGAGGTTACGGTCGGGGCAATTGCAGAGGTCATGCGTATTGACCCATCGCGTAGCAGTCGCCTGGTTTCGGAGCTGATCCAGCGCGGCATGCTCGAGCGAGCTGCCTCGCAGGCCGACGGGCGGCGGACAGTCGTCCAGCCGACGGATCTGGCGCGCGCCTATTTCCGTGAGGCGGAGGCCTTCAAGCACTCCGTTATCGAGGAGATTGTCGGGCCGTGGTCACCGGATGATCTGGCGCATTTTTCGAAGTTCTTTGCCGAATTCGTGGAACAGTTCGAGGCGATCGCTCGCAGCAAGGACGATCAGAGGGCGGAAGATTGAGTGGCCTTTGACGATGAGTCTTAGGCCACCGAGATGAAATCTGCCGCAATCCGCTGGTCGCGCAGTGGCCGCACCAGATCGATCGAGGTCTGATAGAGCGGATGCGCCTTGTAGGCCGCCAGCTGCGCTTCGCTTTCAAATTCACCGTAGACGATGAAATCCGGGCCTTCCGGGCTGATGGCGTCTGTGTTGAGGTTCCTGCCGATTTCCAGATGCAGGCAATGGGGAATTCCCTGGAGGATCGAAAGTCCGTCGTAGATTGCCTCCCGATCCTTCGATTCCCGGGCGTAGAAATAGACGATATGCCTTATCATGCGTTGTCCTGCGATTTACATTGGCAGCGCAGCGCAGGTTGAGCCTGTGAGGGACGCTGCAAGACTGTGGGCCGATGTCTGCGCGCCCGGCTTGAACGTCTTTTTGCTGACCACGACACACTTCGCGCGGTTCATGCCATCTCTGGCGCGGATAGGCAAACACTCCCGTGCATCTGGCGCAACGACGCTGGCATGCCTCACATGATTGCGCTATGCAGCCTGCAAGCACCCACCCGTGATGACCTCCCGAAAAGGCCTACTCCATGTCCGCTCCCGCAAAGGCCGATCAGGCGACGCAGCACCCGAACCCGGCCGGGATGTCGATCGGCATGGTGGCATTGCTTGCCGCAGCACTTGCCATGAGCATTTCGCCGACCTTTGTGCGGCTTGCCGATGTCGGGCCCTATGCCAGCGCCTTTTGGCGCGTCTTTTTCGGTTTGCCGGTTCTCTGGGTCTGGATGAAACGGGAAGAGGCATCCAATCCCGATGCGCCTGCTGCCCGGTTCCCCGTGGGAACATTGCTGGCAGCGGTTGCTTTCACCGGCGATCTGTTCTTCTGGCACCTGGCGATCATGAAGACGTCTATCGCCAACGCCACGTTTTTTGCGACCATGGCTCCGCTATGGGTCGTCATTTTTGGCTGGCTGATCCTGAGGCAAAAGGTCAGCCGCGAAACGATCGTTGGACTGGCGCTTTGCATTCTGGGTGGTGCTGCACTTGTTGCCCAGAGCCTCGCCTTCAATCCCGCGCACGCATTGGGTGATCTCTTCGGTATCGCGACTGGCGTGTTCTTCGGCCTTTATTTCCTGTGTGTCGGGAGCGCGCGGACGTCGAGCGGTGCTGCCCGCGTCACATTCGAGCTCTCCGTCCTGACAACGATCGCGCTTCTGGCGATCGCTTTTTTCATGGAGCCGCGCATCCTGCCGCAATCGACAGGCGGCTGGGCCGCCGTCATTGCTCTCGGCGTCGTCAGTCACGCCGGCGGGCAGGGGCTCCTGTCATTTGCGCTCGGACGCTTGCCCACGGCGTTCTCGTCACTGGTCATATTTCTGGAAGCGATTGCAGCGGCCATCTTTGCGTGGATCATTCTGGGTGAGCCGATTTCCTGGATGCAGGCCGTTGGCGGTGTCATCATCCTTTGGGGCATCTGGTATGCCCGGCCACGTAAGACCGCAGAATGATCCAATCAGGTCTATTTCCGCTCTAACTCCAGTCAGCGACCTTTTGCTTCACGGTGGCCGCCATCCCGCGGCTGACCGGCAACAGGGTGCCGTCCTTCAGGCGCAGCATGAGCTTGCCGTTTACCTGTTCGAGGCTGTCGAAGGCTGCCCGTGCAACCCAATGCGACCGGTGGATCTGCACACCATCTGTTGCGCCGAGCTCCGCGAGTGCATCGCCGAAGCGGATCAGCACGAATTCTCGCCCGCGCGTCGTGACCGTGAGCGTGTAGTGATCTTCGGCCGAGAGTCGCAGGACAGGCGCCCGGTTTTCCGGTTTGAGACGCGACAGAAGCGGCGGCGGTTCGGGGCTCGATACCGGACGGGCCTCGGCGGTCACTTCATGTGTGGATTTTCCGGATGATTGTGTCTCCACCGGATCGGGTTCCATGTTCCGTGCCGCAAGCACGCCATCGCCTGTCAGCGCGCTTCTGAAGATCAGAGTAAAGACGAGTGCGAGGGGCAGGGACTGGACGACATTCGTCAGGTAGGTTTCGAGGTTCAGCGGTGTGCCGTGCCAGGAGTAGATGAGGAGTGTCAGATACACGCCGTTGGGCAGGCAGGAGAAAAGCGACCCCGCCAGAACCCGGACAAATCCAGAGGCAATATAGGGCTCGAGAATGTGACTGGAGATCACTACACACGTCATCGCAATCCATGTCGATATGACCAGATTGATGAGCCAGAAGCCGAAACGGGGACCCACCGGCATGGCAATCGAGCCAAACGGTCCGACGACAGTGAACAGGATGATGATCGACGACAGGACGATCCAGAAGTTTCTGGATGAGGCAACCGTGCGCAGTTCACGAAGCGTGGAATGCTCTGCCGGTCGGTTCACGTAATTGCCTCGTCACCTTGCGTATGGAAATTTGAACTGCTCGGAGCATTGGCCGATGAGGACTGCAAGTTCAATACCCCGGAGACCTCAAATGAACCTTGAACCACTGCTTCATGCTTCGCTCGCAATCCAGCTTCATGTTCTGACCGTCGTGCCCGCTGCCTTTCTGGGCGCCTATATCCTGCTGGCGCGCAAGGGAACGCCCGTCCACAGGATGCTCGGCAAGATATGGGTCGTCCTGATGATCGCGAGTGCCCTGTCGTCCTTCTTCATCCACCAGATCCGTCTATGGGGAGCGTTCAGCCCCATTCATCTGCTTTCGGTTCTTGTCATTCTGTCCAGCCTGTTTGCGATCCATCAGGTCCGGCGTGGCAACATCAAAGCCCACAAGGCGAGCATGGTCAGCGTCTATATCGGCGGCATTTTCGGCGCAGGTGTCTTTACGTTCTGGCCGGGTCGCATCATGAACAGGGTGTTCCTGGGCGGTGTGACGTCGAACGATCCCCAGTCGGTTCAGCATGCGATCGTCGCTGCCGCGGTCATCGTCGTCGTGGGTTATGCCTTTGCGGGACGAATGATGAGGACACCGGTGCGTCGCGCCACGCGCTCTTGACGCAGCCTCGGCAATCATGTCCTGACTGACGATCATCAAATATCACGGGATCCATGACCTTGCTGATCGTCCATTACCTGAACAAGTCTCGCGCGCAGCGACTTCTCTGGCTTCTCGAAGAACTTGAGCTTCCCTATGAAATCAAGTTCTACGAGAGGGGGCTGGATTACCGTGCGCCCGCCGCGCTCAAGGCGATCCACCCGCTCGGCAAGTCTCCCGTCATCGAAGACGACGGCGTAATCGTCGCGGAGAGCGGGGCCATCTTCGAATATCTCATCGAGAAGTACGGACACGGAAGACTCGCGCCGCAACCCGGTACGCCCGAGCGGCTGCGCTATACCTACTGGCTACACTACGCGGAGGGCTCGGCCATGCCTCTCCTCGTGATGAAGCTGATCTTCAATCGTATTCCGGCGCAGGTTCCGTTTTTCCTCAAGCCGTTTGCCAGGACAATTTGCGGTGCCGTGGCAGCAAAACTGATCGATCCGCAACTGGTCGAAAATGCGACCCTCTGGGAGACTGAACTCGGTCGCGACGGGTGGTTTGCCGGTCGCGAATTCACCGCCGCCGATATCATCATGAGCTTTCCGGTTGAGCAGTTGGGCAACCGCGCCAAGTCCGTCGCCGGTTCCCCGGCGATCAAGTCTTACCTCGAGGCGATCAAGAACCGACCGGCCTATCAGAAAGCCTTGCAGCGCGTTCCTGCCGAATGAAGGTTTCCGAAGCGGTACAAAAACGCTAGTGGTTTGATTTCAACATTTGCATCCCAATCCTGCACACGCGCAGGCAAATGTTGAAATCAGCTAAACCACTAGCGAATTTATGATTATAGTGGAGTTACCGAATTTGACATTTGATTTGGGCGCCCGCTGCAGATGGGGATCAAATGTCAAATTCACTCCACTAGAAAGATGGCAGAACAGAACGGGAGTGATGCACCATGGATCTCAACGGGCGCCGCGAATCCGACAATGTCGAAGATGTGCGCGGTCAATCGAGCAATGAGTCCTTCGGACGGGGCGGCGGTTTTTCGTTTCCGTCAGGTGGCATTCCGATCGGGCGTGGCGGCTTCTCGCTCAAGACGATCATCATATTCGCGATCATCTATTTCGTGCTCAAGATGATGGGCATCGACGTCCTGCAGATCCTCAGTCAGCAGCAGGGTGGAAACTACAATTCGTCCAGCTACAGCCAGTCGCAGAGCCCCAGCAGCCAGGCGTCTTCGGACAGCATGAAGAAGTTCGTGTCGCAAGTTCTTGCCGACACGGAAGATACGTGGACCGGCATCTTCGAATCGATGGGCAAGACCTATGAGCGGCCCAAGCTGGTGATGTATTCCGGTCAATGGCCGTCGGCCTGCGGTGAGGCGAATGCCGCCGTCGGGCCTTTCTATTGCCCGACGGATCACAAGGTCTATCTGGACACGGATTTCTTCCGCGAGATGCAGCAGAAATTCTCGGCCGGTGGCGACTTTGCCGACGCCTATGTCATTGCCCACGAAGTGGGGCACCATGTTCAGAATCTGCTGGGCATCTTGCCGAAATTCAATGCGGCACGTGCCAGGATGACTGAAACGCAGGCCAATGCGATGTCCGTTCGCGTTGAGTTGCAGGCCGACTGCTTTGCCGGGATCTGGGGCAAGTTCACCCAGCAGAAGGGCATTCTGCAGTCCGGTGATCTCGAGGAGGCGCTGAACGCCGCCCATCAGATCGGCGACGACGCCCTGCAGCAGCAATCGCGGGGCTATGTCGTTCCCGACAGCTTTACGCACGGAACCTCCGAGCAGCGGATGAAGTGGTTCAAGCGCGGATTTGATACAGGCAAGATTTCCGCCTGCGATACATTCAGCGGAGCCATCTGACGGATTTCCACAGCGGTATTTGATCAAACCATCAGTATTTTTGATTGATCGCGCACCTTTTGGGTATGCCATTCCTTACGAAAAGCGGATAGGTTGCGGCGCAACTTTCCGCTGGATTGCTTTCGGCGCTTTCCTCACCGGCGGTCACATAAAGCGCCCCGAGATTAGGACATGAATACTGATTTGAGAGCAGATGGCGGCTCGTGGAGCCGGCATCTGGGTGAAACCCTTCGTCTTGGCGTTCCACTGATTGGCGCGCAGATCGCCCAGCTTGCGATCAATACGACTGACGTGCTGATCGTCGGCCATCTGGGCACGGACGATCTGGCCGCGATCGTGCTGGCATCGCAGTTCTTTTTCACGATCTTCATTCTCGGGACCGGCTTTTCGACGGCTGCAATCCCCATGGCGGCGCATGCACTGGCGCAGGGCGACAATCGCAATGTTCGCCGCGCCATCCGCATGGGGCTGTGGGCATCGATCATCTATTCGATTGTTGCCCTTCCGGTGTTTCTGTTCTCGCATGACATCCTGATCCTTCTGGGGCAGGAGCCGGTGGTGGCTGCGAAGGCCGCGATCTACTTGCAGATCATGGGATTTGCCATGCTGCCCGCACAGCTTTTCATGGGGTTGCGTTCCTTCTTCAGCACGATGCACAGGGCAGGCGTGATTCTGGCAATCACCATCCTCGTGCTTTTGCTCAATGCCGTGTTCGCCTACATTTTCGTTCTCGGCCACTTCGGCATGCCTGCATTCGGCCTGCGCGGCGCGGCATCCGTTGCACTCGGGGTCAATGCGTTCAGCTTCGTCGCCGCCGCCTGGTACATCCAGCGTGACGAAAAGCTTCGGTCTTTCGAAATATTCGCGCGGTTCTGGCGTGCCGACTGGCATACGTTTCTTGATGTCATCAAGATCGGCGTGCCGATCGGCCTGATGGTGCTTGCCGAAGTCAGTCTCTTCACCGTCTCATCGCTGATGATGGGCTGGATCGGAACAGTGCAGCTGGCAGCCCACGGTATTGCCATGCAGTTCGCCTCCATGGCGTTCATGGTTCCGCTCGGGCTTTCGCAGGCCGCAACCGTGCGCGTCGGCCTTGCCGCCGGTCGCCGCAATCAGGTCGAGATTTTCAGGGCCGGTCTATCGGCGATCCTCCTTGCATGCTGCTTTGCCGTGCTTGGCGGATTGCTGTTTGTCCTGAAAAGAGAATCGCTTGCAGCGCTTTTCATAGATCGTGATTCAACCAATGCCGCCGAACTGTTGGCAACGGCAGGCCCGTTCATTGCGGTCGCCGGCGCGTTTCAGCTTTTCGATGGCTTGCAGGCGGTAGGTGCAGGTCTTGCGCGGGGCCTGAAGGATTCGACCGTTCCGATGATCCTGGCGATGATCAGCTATTGGGGGATCGGATTTACCGGTGCCTACATTCTGGCATTCCCGCTCGGATTTGGCGGGATCGGGATCTGGTACGGCTTCCTGACCGGTCTTGCGGCGGCGGCTGTAACGCTCAACGCCCGCTTCTTCTTGCTGATGAAGCGGGCGTCGTAAAATTTTCGGGCTTTGTTTCCTGTGAGATCAGCGCTCTGCGAGCGCTAGTGGAATGAATTTGACATTTGATCCCCGCAGGCAGCGAGCGATAAAATCAAATGTCAAATTCGAAAATTCCACTCGAATCATAAAGTTACCAGTGGTTTAGCCGATTCCAACATTTGCCCGGGGGTTTGCAGAACCGGGATGCAAATGTTGGAATCAAACCACTGGCTCTCCCTTGTTCTCGCGCACCATGTTGAGGAAGCGGCGGAAGAGGTAGTGGCTGTCCTGCGGGCCGGGGGAGGCCTCCGGATGGTGCTGCACTGAGAAGATCGGCTTGCCGGCAACGCGGATGCCGCAATTGGTGCCATCGAACAGCGAAACGTGAGTCTCTTCAACGCCTTCCGGCAGCGACTTCGAATCGACCGCGAAGCCGTGGTTCATCGAAACGATCTCGACCTTTCCGGTGGTGAAATCCTTGACCGGATGGTTCGCACCATGATGGCCCTGATGCATCTTGACTGTCTTAGCGCCGAGCGCCAGTGCCAGCATCTGGTGGCCGAGGCAGATGCCGAAGAGCGGAACGCCGCTCGCCATCAGGGATTTGATGACCGGAACGGAATACTCGCCCGTTGCTGCCGGGTCGCCGGGGCCGTTCGACAGGAAGATACCATCTGGCTGCAGAGCAAGGATATCTTCGGCCGAGGTCTTGGCCGAAACGACCGTGACGCGGCAATCAAGACCGGCAAAGAGGCGCAGGATGTTGCGCTTCACGCCGTAGTCCACGGCCACGACATGATACTTGGCCTCGTCTTCGCCGAGCGTTGAGAAGCCCTCGTTCCAGACCCAGGGCTTTTCGCTCCAGCGCGAGGACTGGCCGGAGGTTGCCTCAATCGCAAGGTCCAGACCTTCGAGGCCGCTCCAGGCGCGAGCCTCGGCCTTCAGCGCTTCGATGTCGAAGACGCCTGCCGCGTCGTGGGCGATGACAGCATTCGGTGCGCCATTCTGGCGGATCCAGGCGGTCAGTGCGCGGGTGTCGATGCCGCAGAGACCGATGACGCCGCGTGCCTTCAGCCACTGGTCGAGGTGCTTGGCTGCGCGATAGTTTGACGGGTCTGTAATGTCGGCCTTGAAGATCACGCCGACCGCGCCCTTGCGGGCAGCAGGGGTAAGGTCTTCGATGTCTTCATCGTTCGTGCCGACATTGCCGATATGAGGGAAGGTGAAGGTGACGATCTGACCGAGATAGGAGGGGTCGGTCATGATCTCTTCGTAGCCGGTCAGCGCTGTGTTGAACACGACCTCGGCCTGGACGCGGCCCGTTGCGCCAATTCCCCGTCCTTCGATAACTGTGCCATCTGCCAGCACGAGCACGGCGGTCGGCTTTTCTTGGGTCCAGGGTGCGGTCGAGGCCATCGCTTTTCTCCAGCGTTCAGTGTGCGGCAAGCCGCCTCTCATGGCTCAGACGGTCGTCTGAAAGGGCGGCATGCTGAATTCGCGTCAAAGCCCGCGTTCGCAGGTTCCTGCGCGCGGACAGCAAATTCTTTCATGTGGTTGCTAGGAGCGGGAAAATAGTCATGGGGGGCGACGGGGTCAACCACGCGCGGACGTTTTTCTCAATTAAAAGGTTCAATCTTTTCAATAGTCTATTCATTTAGTTTGCTTGGCCGTTGCGGAGCGCCTAAGTGATGTGCTGAAAACTGCCCCGAAAATCAGTGGTGCGCACGGCTTCCGGATGACCGGCAGCAGGATCGCGGTCAGCCACTCAAAGAGGAAAATATATGCGCCAGAAGCTCTCCGATGCGATGAAAGATGCCATGAGGAACAAGGAACAGCGCCGTCTGGCGACAGTGCGCCTGATCCTGGCGGCGATCAAGGAGCGTGACATTGCTGCCCGCGCGCCGGGCAAGGACCAGATCGCGGATGATGAAATCCTGCAGGTTCTGGCCAAGATGCTCAAGCAGCGTGAGGAGTCCGTGAAGATCTATTCGGATGCCGGTCGCGAAGATCTCGCCGCGCAGGAGCGTGAAGAAATGGACGTCATCCGCACGTTCATGCCGGTTCAGATGAGCGAAGACGAAGTGCGTGAGGCAGCCTCTGCCGCGATCAGCGAAACGGGTGCTGCGGGCATGAAGGACATGGGCAAGGTAATTGGTGTTCTCAAGGAACGCTTCCCCGGCCAGATGGACTTCGGGAAAGCATCCGGTATCGTGAAATCGCTGCTAGGCTGAACGAAAAGAGGCGCGGTTGAGGCCGCGCCATTTTGGACGCGATCAATCGGCGCCTACTGCTGGATTGCGGCCCTGAGCACTGCTTCCGTGCGCTCCTTGGGGTGCCCGACGAAGCGCAAGTTCTTTCCCTCGATCATCACACCAAATGCATGATTTTCATGCGGGGTCACCATGACCTCGAAGCGTTCGGCGCAGTCGGCGGTTTCGCAGGCCTTGAATACGATTGCGCCCGGCAGCGGGGCTTCCACCAGCAGACCGGGCGCAGTCACGTAATTTCTGTTCTTGCCGATGCCCTTCACCCAATGTGGCAGGCGTTCCTCGCGAATGAGCGCGGCAATTGGTCGTGCCAGATGTCCTGTCTCCATGGCCTTGTAGAGATCAGGCTGGCCGGGATCCTTCTTGAATTTGACATCCTCGCCACGAGCGTGAAAACCGGTCAGCGCGATTGCCAAGGCGAGCAAAGCCAAACGTATCAACGGGCATCTCCGTTTCGACCTATCCGATGTGAAATTTATCACACCGGTTTGGCTTGCCCGCAAGTGATTTTCGTCAAGAGCGGCGGAGGTCCTGCTTGGGGCGTCCTGTCACGCGCCCTCGATGTAGCGAATGGTCGTTCCCCAGGGGTCTAAGGTCTCGATAGTCTTGCCTTTTTCGGCAATATCCGTGCCATGGTCGCGTAGCCTTTTTGTCAGGCCGTCCATCAACTCGGGCGCAACCGAGAATGCGGCATATTCAAGGCCGTTCATCTTTTCGGGACGCTTGCCTGCTCCGCGTGACTGCCAGATGTTTGCACCGATGTGATGATGGTAGTGACCACTGGAGAAGAACGCTGCGCTCTGATTGGCAATCAGCGCTGTCAGATCGAGACCGGTCGCCTTGATGTAGAAGTCCTGCGCCTTTGCGGTGTCGCCGACGCGCATGTGCACATGGCCGATGCGGAAACCGGCGGGCGCCTTGTAGGGCAACGTCCCATCACGCGGCAGGTCATTGACCAGATTGTCGATGTCAAGTTGTTCCGTGCCCATGACCACGTGGCCATCGGCCTCCCACGACCAGCCTTCGTGCGGCCGGTCTGCATAGACTTCGATCCCGTTGCCTTCCGGGTCGTTCAGGTAAAGCGCTTCAGAAACCAGATGGTCGGCAAACCCCGTGAAGGGGATCTTGTTCATGACGGCCGTGATGAGCCAGCGGCCCAGTTCCTTGCGGTTCGGCATCAGGAATGCGGTGTGATAGAGGCCTGCTGTGGACGGGTCGTCAGCCTGAAAATCCGGGCGCGCCAGAAGCTCCATCAGCGGAACGCCGTCCTTGCCCAGCGTCGAGCCTGTTGCCGTCCTGGCGATGATGTCCATGCCAATAATCTGGCTGTAGAACGCCGTCATCATGTCGAGGTTGTTGACGCGCAGCGCGATCGAATGAATGTGGATCGGGGTCGTCAGCGCGAAGGAGCGCGGTGTCGTCTCTGCAAATGACGGCGGTGCGGCGCTGAGGACGACCGGCGACGCGGACAGAAAATAGAGCGCTGCGCGTCGGGTCATTTCGAATGATGATGCCATTGGTGGTGTACCTCGGTTGTTCCGAATTCTCTGTTTTCAATATGGCACCGCCGCAACCACCCCGTAAGCCCGCGTTTTGTTGTAGCTACGTTCTATAATTGTGAACAATCGATTTTCTTTGGAAACTATTTGGCTGTGAATTGTTGTGTGCGGTGAAAGGGATGTAGCCGCGCGGGTCGCGTATGCTTATATGACTGCTCAACAAGATCCCAAGGCTCCTGAACCCATGCGCTTTTCCCAGTCCTTTCTCGACGAGATACGCGATCGCGTGCCGATTTCGGCCGTGATCGGTCGTCGTGTTGCGTGGGATCGTAAGAAGACCAATGCGCCACGCGGCGACTATTGGGGCTGCTGCCCGTTTCATGGCGAGAAGACGCCGAGCTTTCATTGCGAAGACCGCAAGGGGCGTTATCACTGCTTCGGTTGCGGCGTGACGGGCGACCATTTTCGTTTTCTCACTGACCTTGAAGGCGTCAGCTTCCCCGAGGCCGTGGAACAGATCGCTGGCCTTGCTGGCGTGCCGATGCCCAAGCCTGACCCCGAAGCTGCCCGGCGCGACGAACACCGAACCACGCTGATGGATGTGATGGAAATGGCGACAGCCTTTTTCCAGGAGCAGCTTCAAAGTGCAGCAGGCGCGCGGGCGCGAGCCTATCTGCGTGACCGCGGTCTCACAGGGCGGACTATCGAGACGTTTCGCCTTGGCTATGCGCCCGAAAGCCGCAACGCACTGAAAGAGCATCTGGCGGGCAAGGGCGTGCCGCGAGAGCAGATCGAGGCCTGCGGACTGGTCGTGCACGGGCCCGACATCCCGGTATCCTACGACCGGTTCCGCGACCGCATCATGTTCCCGATCCTGTCATCCCGGGAACGCGTGATCGCCTTCGGCGGCCGCGCCATGTCGCCGGACGCCATGGCGAAGTATCTCAACTCGAACGATACGGAACTCTTCCACAAGGGCGACGTGCTCTACAATTTTGCCCGTGCGCGCCGTGCGATGCAGGGGGCCAATGGTGCCTCCACGGTGATCGCTGTCGAAGGCTATATGGACGTGATCGCGCTGCATCAGGCGGGCATACAGAATGTGGTTGCGCCCCTCGGCACGGCGCTGACGGAAAACCAGCTCGGACTGTTGTGGAAGATGACGTCGGAGCCGGTGCTGTGCTTTGATGGCGATGGAGCGGGCCTTCGCGCTGCCTATCGCGCGGCCGATCTCGCGCTGCCCCTCATCGGTCCCGGAAAATCGGTTTCGTTCGCGCTCCTGCCGGATGGCAAGGACCCGGACGATCTGGTCAAGAACGATGGTCGCGCGCCTTTTGATCGCGTCATGGCGCAGGCCAAGCCGCTTGCCGAGATGATCTGGACGCGCGAATCCCAATCCGGCAATTTCGAGACGCCCGAAAAGCGCGCCGAACTGGAAGCCCGACTTCGCCAGATCACGGCCGTCATCGCGGACGAAACTGTGCGCCGTCACTATCAGCAGGCGATGCGGGAGAAGCTGTCGACCTTCTTCCAGCCCGCCAGCCGAGCGGGAAACTGGCAGGGACGCAATGGTCGGGGGCAGGGTGGCCGCGAGGGATCGCAACGTGCCGGTGGTAGCCCGCCGCGCGGGCGCGGTGGAATTTCCGACAGTCTGGCGCGGTCAGGCATGGTGCGTGGGCATCAGGACGTTCCAACGCTGCGTGAGGCGGTGCTGGCACTGACCATCGTCAACCATCCGCAGATTCTTGTCGAAGAATATGACCACATCGCCGATCTCGAATTCGAGAACCGGGACGTGCAGAAGCTGAAAGTGGCGGTTCTGTCGGAAGCGGCGATGGCTGGATCGCAGAAGTTTGGCCGCGAGACCCTTTTGGCAAGTCTCGATGCACAGGGTTTCGGCGCGCTTCTGAAGCTGCTGGACCAGCAGGTGCGCAATGCGCGCCTTTGGACGGCAACCGAACAGGCGGCATCGGAGGATGCGCGCGAATCCTTCCTTCAGGTGCTTGCTCTCCACAAGCGGACGCGCGTGCTGAGACAGCAGGTCGGCGATCTCGAACGCGAAATCGCCGAGGCGTTCGAGCGTGATGATGATCGCAACATGGAAGGCCTGCTTCAGGCTTTGCGCGAAGTGCAGACCGAAGCTTCGCGACTTGAGAACCAGGAAGCCATTATTGACGGCTTCGGCGTGCTGTCCGGGCGGGTGAAGGGACCTGCTGTCGGTGGTTGAAATGATTCGCGAATGTTCGCGTGTCTTGTAAATCCGGATTCAGTTCCCAAATAAGCCACAGTACCGCAAAATGCCCATAAAACGCTATGATGGGCCATATTTGGTTATTTTTCAGATTTTTGCGGTAAAACGCTTGACTGGCCGGAAAATTGTGGGAATCACCTTCATGGTCGGAATTAGTGGTATCAGGTCATTCAACTTGGAAGCTGCGGTAATCCTGTTTGCGCCGAGAGTGGCTGCGGCAGGCGCATCTTTCGTGGTTAATCAGGATTTAATGGTCTTCCTTTAGCTCAGTGATGAACAAGATGGCGTGAGCGCTCGATTTGCGGCCACGTTATTCTTGTCTGGGCCTTGATGACCTCACATGACAGGAAAGCGACGGATAATGGTAACGAAAGCCAAAGAGAACGAAGAAGCCGAATCTGAACGCGATGGCGCAACGGATGGGCCGCTTCTCGATCTTTCGGATGATGCCGTCAAAAAAATGATCAAGGTCGCCAAGAAGCGCGGCTACGTGACCATGGACGAGTTGAATGCCGTTCTGCCTTCGGAGGAAGTGACCTCCGAGCAGATCGAGGACATCCTCGCCATGTTGTCCGACATGGGCATCAACGTCGTTGAAGACGAGGAAATCGACGAAAACGCACAGCCGGTTGAGGACGACGACGACAGCGAAGGCGGCATGATTGCCACCACCGCGTCGACGGCCCTTGCCGTTGCCAAGAAGAAAGAGCCGACCGATCGCACGGACGATCCGGTGCGCATGTACCTGCGCGAAATGGGTTCGGTGGAGCTTCTATCGCGCGAGGGCGAAATCGCCATCGCAAAGCGCATCGAGGCCGGTCGCGAGACGATGATCCAGGGGCTTTGCGAAAGCCCGCTCACGTTTCAGGCGCTAATCATCTGGCGCGACGAGCTCAATGAAGGCGCGACGCTGCTGCGCGAAATCATCGACCTTGAAACCACCTATTCCGGGCCCGAAGCCAAGGCTGCCCCGCAGTTCCAGAGCGCCGAAAAGATCGAGGCCGACCGCAAGGCTGCCGAAGAAAAGGAAAAGGCCAAGAAGGCCCGATCCGCTGCCAACGACGATGACATCACCAATGTCGGCGGCGAAGGCCTGATCATGGAAGAAGAGGAAGAGGACGATGATGAATCGAACCTCTCGCTTGCAGCCATGGAAGCCGAACTGCGCCCGCAGGTCATGCAGACGCTCGACCACATCGCCGACACCTACAAGAAGCTGCGCAAGCTTCAGGATCAGCAGGTTGAAGCCCGCCTGACGGCAGCTGCTTCGCTCTCGTCCGCACAGGAGCGGCGCTACAAGGAACTCAAGGATGAGCTGATCACGGCGGTGAAGTCGCTGTCGCTCAACCAGAACCGCATCGACGCCCTCGTCGAGCAGCTTTACGACATCAACAAGCGCCTCGTGCAGAACGAAGGCAAGCTGTTGCGTCTGGCGGAATCCTATGGCGTCAAACGCGAGGACTTCCTGCAGCACTACCACGGCGCCGAACTCGATCCGAACTGGATGAAGTCGATCGGCAACCTTGCAGCCAAGGGCTGGAAGGAATTTGCCCGCGAAGAAAACCAGGCGATCCGCGATCTGCGCAACGAGATCCAGAATCTGGCCACCGAAACCGCGATCTCGGTCACCGAGTTCCGCCGCATCGTGCACATGGTTCAGAAGGGCGAGCGCGAAGCGCGCATCGCCAAGAAGGAAATGGTGGAAGCCAACCTTCGCCTCGTGATCTCGATCGCCAAGAAGTACACGAACCGTGGCTTGCAGTTCCTTGATCTCATTCAGGAAGGCAATATCGGCCTCATGAAGGCGGTCGACAAGTTCGAGTATCGCCGCGGCTACAAGTTCTCCACCTATGCAACATGGTGGATTCGTCAGGCGATCACGCGTTCAATCGCCGACCAGGCGCGCACGATCCGTATTCCGGTGCACATGATCGAAACGATCAACAAGATCGTTCGCACGTCGCGCCAGATGCTGCACGAAATCGGCCGTGAGCCGACGCCGGAAGAACTGGCTGAAAAGCTAGCCATGCCGCTCGAAAAGGTGCGCAAGGTATTGAAGATCGCCAAGGAGCCGATCTCGTTGGAAACGCCGGTTGGCGACGAAGAAGACAGCCATCTTGGCGACTTCATCGAAGACAAGAATGCGCTTCTGCCGATCGATGCCGCCATTCAGGCGAATCTGCGCGAGACGACGACCCGCGTTCTCGCATCGCTGACACCTCGTGAAGAGCGCGTCCTGCGCATGCGCTTCGGCATCGGCATGAACACTGACCACACACTCGAAGAAGTTGGCCAGCAGTTCTCAGTGACCCGCGAACGTATCCGTCAGATCGAGGCGAAGGCGCTGCGCAAGCTCAAGCATCCGAGCCGCTCCAGGAAGCTCCGCAGCTTCCTCGACAGCTGAGGCCGCAATATATGAACACCTGAAACCCGGTCATTGAGCCGGGTTTTTTGTTGTCTGTTGCTGCTTACAGCGCGGTGCGTTCAATTGAACGCATGAACCACGCTGTAACACTCTAAATCTATGCATGTTCTTTCCGCTCAATTGAATCCAAATGAGCGCGACATGCAATAGGGGAATGAATTTGACATTTGATCCCGTTCGCAGCGGGCTCATCACTCAAATGTCAAATTCGGGAATTCCACTACAAGCACAGAGTCGCTAGTGGTCCAATCGATCTCGGCATTTGCTTTCCACGGCGCTGCAAAGGGATGCAAATGCAGAAATCGGACCACTGGCTATCGCACTTGCATCCTTATATCCCTAAATTGATTCCATGAACGAGCATGAAAAGTCACAAACCGCCAAGCGAAGCGGCATGTGGTGGGCGACGCCTGCCTCCGTGCTTTTCCATGTTCTCGTCGCCGCCATCCTGATCTTGCGGCTTCCGGCGCATGCCGAGAAGCCGCCGGCCGAAGAACCCATCAAGGTCGAGATCGTGAAGCCGGAAGAGGCCGAGAAGGCCAAGCCCAACCCGCCTCCGAAACCGCCGGCATCGTCATCCCAGCAACAGAACCTGGCATCGGCCAATATTCCTATTCCTGCGCTGCGTCCCGTGTTCCAGTTTGGTGAAAAGGCCAGCGGCGCCGAGCAATCGCTGCAGGAAAATGCATCGGATGGCAAGAAGGATGGCTCGGATAGCCTGAAAGATCAGAGCCCGGACGTGGCCAAGGCTGACAAGCCCGTGCCGACAACCGATAAATCGGCCGCCTCCAAGGAGACAGACGCTCTGCCCGGTGTTTCGGATATTCTCACAGCGAAGACTGAAACCGCCAAGGATGCGATCCCGATCGGCAAGCCGAAAGAGCAGACTGCCAGCGCGAAAGATCCCGCAAAAGACAGCAACCTGCAGGTCGCCCGCAAACTCTATTCCGACAATGCGCTGGGCGGCGCGCAGGCGATTGCAGCGATGGGGGATATTCCACGCGACGCGCGCATTGCAAAATTGTGTTCGACAGAGTTGCGCGAGCAATTGCTTCATTCGGATCCGCCTTACAATCCGCTGCTTGTCCCTCAATTCAGAATTCGAAGCGGAAACCTGATGATTGTCCCGCAGGCCGCCTTTTTTGCAGAGTCGCAATGGGTCGATGTTTCGTTTCGGTGCGAGGTTGATGACAATGCGACCAAAGTCACCGGTTTCGCGTTGCAAATCGGGCAGCCGGTGCCGAAGGATCAATGGAAAGCGAGGGGCTTTCCTGGTTGAACGCAGCAAACGTTGTGTCATGCGCCTTTCAAACCATCAGATGCGCCAGGCAAAAAACCGTTCCGACTGCGCTGCCATTGTTATAGGCTCTGCGTGTGTTGAGTGTTCGAGAGGTCACGATGTCGCTTCGCATGCCAAGAGATCTGGCGCGTCTGTCACGCAGCGGTTTGGCGGCGGACAATCTGTCCGCCATTGAAGTGGAAACCATGGCCGAAACGGCCTCGTCACTCGGCTGGCAGGGGCGAAAGGTCGAAAAGGCGCTGGCAGCACTCTCTTCGGCAACTGAAGATCGCTACCCTGATGCCTTGAATGCGGCGGGGGACGCCGTCTGGGCGTTTCTGGTTCAGCGCGAGCTTTGCGGCTTGCGTGACCATCGCCTCATCATCCGGGAAATGGGTATTCCCGATATCGTTTTGAAGCGTCTGGGGGCCGCCCCGAAGCGGTAGAATGCGGACGCCGATCAGATCCATCATTCTGTCGAGACCTATCCCAAGGAGCCATTGATGAAGATTTCACGTGCAGGTTCACAGCCCTCGGTCAAGGGACCTTCTGACTGGTTCACGGGGACCGTCCGCATGGATCCGCTGTTTCCCGTCAATGCGCCCGCGCGCACGGCCGGAAACCTGGTGACGTTCGAACCCGGGGCCCGTACCAACTGGCACACGCATCCGCTGGGGCAGGTGCTGATCGTGACTGCCGGCTGTGGACGGGTTCAGCGTGAGGGCGGTCCGGTCGAGGAAATCCGGCCGGGTGATGTCATCTGGTTCGAGCCGGGCGAGCGCCACTGGCATGGTGCAGGCACGACCACGGCAATGTCGCATATTGCGATCCAGGAAGCGCTGGATGGCAAGGCGGTCGACTGGATGGAGCCGGTGAGCGACGAGACCCTAAACGCCAGTCAGGCGTTCAGATAACCTTTCAGCACCTTGACGATCATTGCGTGGTCGTCAGCCTGTGCCAGACCCGAAACAGTGATGGCCGCCACAACCCCTGTGCCAATCACGCGGACGGGGAAGCTGCCGCCATGAGCCGAATAGTGAAGAGGGTCGATGCCGATGTCGGGGCCGGGGGTGCGACCTTTCTGGCGCATGGTTTCGCCGACTGCATAGGATGACTTGTGATAGCGCAGCGTCGTATTTGACTTGCGGCGCGCCCATTCGTCGTTGTCCGGCGATGCGCCGGGCAGGGCGGCGTGGAACAGGGTTCTGTCTGGTGTGCGAATATCGATGACCACAGGTGCGCCTTCGACGCGGGCGACCGCCACGAGCGCCATTCCGACATCCAGCGCATCGGCCTCGTTGAACGAGCGAAATACCAGTTTGGTTTCTTCTGCGACGATCTGGTCGATCAGTTCGGTCGATGACATGCGGCTGCCTCCTGTGATTTGCAAATCATAACGCCGTGTCCACAGGACGCAACAAGGACCTGCGAGTTGGAAGACATGCCTTTTCGATGGGTAGCTGGTGCCATTTCGAACACATTCTTCTGTATGAAGCTCTGTATATAGCGCGGTGGGTTCGATTGAGCGCACAGACGTCGCTGTAGCTTTTTGAACCTATGCATGTTCGGTCCGCTCTATTGAATCCAATTGAGCCCGACAGGCATTCGGCAGTATGAATGCCTGATGAATAGGAGATTCGGCGATCGTTCATTTTGAGTGCGCTAGTGTCACCTCAATCGGAGCGGTCCGAACGAAACGAAACACATCTCTTTAGGGGGAAGCACATGACTCATCTTACAGCCAAGGCTTTGCTTGCAGCTCTGATCGGCCTTACCGGTCTGTCGGCCGCACCCGTCGCCGCGTTTGCGGACGGCATCTACTTTGGATTCGACTCGGGCCCCGGCATGGATCCCGGCCCGCGCCCCGGCTGGCGCCGCCATCATTGGGACGATTACGGTGACCGGCGCCCCATGATGGGCTGCGACCAGCGTCAGGCTTTGCGCCGCGCATGGCGCATGGGTCTTGATCATCCGCAGGTGGTTCGCGTCACCCCCCGCAGGATCGTCATTGAGGGTGAAGGCGATGATGGCGATATCCGCCGTGTGCAGTTCGCCAATGTTCCGGGTTGCCCCGGCGGCGACTATTGATTTCAACATGCTGACTACACGCTGATTTGCAAAAGGCCCGCTTCGTGATGGAAGCGGGCCTTTTTTTGCTTTGAGTCATGGTTGCAAAGTGCGGCACCTTGCCGGTGCCGCACACGTCGAAAAGGTCACTTTGCGGGAACGAGTTCCACCGTCACGCTGACATGCGCGCGATACTCATTCTGGCCAGCCTCAACAGGAACGGCTGCATCTTCCACCTTCGCCATGGTCATGCGCATGACCGGCCCCGGGGCCGGAGCCACCGAATCTTCTGCGATGGAAACGACCGCCCCGACGCCGAGTCCGGCCGCCTCGGCCAGATCCTTTGCCTTGGCCAGCGCATCCTTGACTGCGGACTTGCGGGCTTCTGCCATCAGGGCGTTTTCGTTGGAATTCATGAAGCTGAGACCGGCTGCGGAGTTGAGCCCGCCGGTGATGGCGTTGTCGAGAAGCGTTCCCAGCTTGGAAATATCGCGCACCTTCACCATGAGCGTGTTCGATACCTGGTAGCCCGTGAGTTTCGGTGGCTTGCCGTTGCCATCGGAATAATCGAGTTGCGGCGAGACGGAGAAGCCGCTCGTCTGCAGGTCGGTTGCAGCAATGCCGGACTTCTTGAACCCGTCAATTGCGTTGGACATGGCTGTATTGGCCTGATCCAGCGCTTCATGCGCCGTCGGCGCCGACTTCATGACGCCAAGGTTGAGGATTGCCGTATCGGGCACTGCCGATGCGGCCCCTTCGCCTGTCACGGACATCAGACGTTGCGGACGGTCCTCGGCCAATGCGGCCGGGATGACAATTCCCGCCGCCTGGACGCTGCCAAGCATGCCTACGATCAACAGGCGATGGATCAATTTCATGTGGTGTCTCCTCGGGTGCGGAATACAATTTCCGTCAATTCAGAATTGGTATGTCTTTTGTTTTCAAAAGCTTGTCTGTCAGTTAACGCCTGCGGCACCAAGATCTCGATATGGCCACAAAGGATGCTTTGGCATTTTCGATCCGCTGCGCAGTTTTCTCCTTGGGTCGCTTCCGGTTCGATGCGTGATGCCGTGAGCCAAGATGCGTGATTGCTCCAGAAGTCATGACCTAAACGTTCGAACGCATCTCGGTATTCAATCTGTTCGCGGCTCAGTCATGCGTTGTGCGAACTACAGGTGTCTTGTGATTGTGAGACAATTGCGGCAGCGGCTTGCCGCCACCTGGAAATTACGTTAGAGCGAGCATGCGTTTCGGGTGCCATTGCCCGTTTCTTGTCCGCCCACCTTGTGGGTGAACAGGGCCTGTAGCTCAATGGTTAGAGCCGGCGGCTCATAACCGCTTGGTTGGGGGTTCGAGTCCCTCCGGGCCCACCATTTTCCGAATATGCCCCTGATTTTTACTCTTTTTACGTCCTGTCAATTTGACTGGCGTAATATCACGAGATCGGTCGGAGGTCTCCCATGTCGGATGGATGTCAAGGTTGCAAAAGCGGCGAGGGCTATTCGCGTCCATTCTCGATTGCGTTTCAGCCGATCGTCGACCTGCGAACCGGGATGTCGTTCGGTCATGAGGCTCTTGTTCGTGGCATTGATGGACAGGGCGCGCGTACCGTGCTCGACGATGTTGACGCAAACAATCGCTACTATTTCGACCAGCAATGCCGTGTCAAAGCCATCGAAATGGCCGCGAAGCTTTTTCCCGCCGAAAGCGATCTAAAGCTCTCGATCAATTTCATGCCGAATGCGGTCTATGAACCCCGGGCATGCATTCGCCTGACCCTTGCAACGGCACAGCGCGTCGGGTTCCCGCTTGAAAACATCATCTTCGAATTCACCGAGACCGAGGAACTCGATACCGCGCATATCCTCAATATTCTGAAGACTTACCGCGAAATCGGCTTCAAAACGGCCATCGATGACTTCGGCGCCGGCCATGCCGGGCTTGGTCTGCTCGCAAAGTTTCAGCCCGACATTGTCAAGCTCGACATGGATCTCATCCGGGATATCGACACGGATCGATCGCGGCGGCTTGTCGTCAAGCATACCCTCAAGATGCTGCAAGAACTGGACGTTACCCCGCTCTGCGAGGGTATCGAGACGAGGGCCGAATTGGCTGTTCTGCAGGACATGGGTGTGAACCTGGTTCAGGGCTATCTGCTTGCCCGGCCATCATTCGAGGCTCTCGCAGTTCCAGTCATCGCCTGAACTTTTCATGGCTGCAGCGTGGGCGCGATCCAGCAGCGACATGCGCCCGGCAATGTTGCGATCCAGTGCTGTTAGAAGTTCGCGGCTGAGTTTCAGCCCACCGCGCTCATCAAGCGTAATGTCGCCTTCGCTGGCGGCGGTTCTGAAGAGTGTTCGAACATGCGTGCGTGAAACTCCAAATCGTCGACCGAAATCCGTATATTCGGCCGCAATTGCGCTCTCCGGCGTGCGGTTTTGCAGCCGGGCAAGCTTCATCAGCATCAACATGCCGGCTGACGCTGCATAGAAGCGCAGCATCTGCTTGTTGCCGATGAAGATCTCCTTGGCCATGGCGTCGAGCGTTTTGATCCAAGCGCCGCGCATGGCCTTTAGAAACCCAAGATCGCCGCCCAGCGGCAATGCGTAGATTTCACGCCCGAACAATTCCGCCAGTGCCGCATAGTGCGCCTTGATGAATGCGCGATCATGTTCGATCAGGGCTGCAGTGGGCAGGATGACGCGTATTCGCCGATCATGCTGCGCCGGTACGATTTGCACATGCCCGGCTTGGGCGAAACGCGCGACGATATGGTCGATCTGTCGCGGGCTGGCAACGCCGAACATGCCAATGGCCTGTTTGAGCCTGCTGATCGTCGGAAGTGTCTCCAACTGATCTTCGCGATAGCCACCCCAGAGCGCCATGATGGTGCCATAGACCATGATGCGTCCGCCATCGAGCATCAGCTCGATCAGGGCGTGCTTGTATTCGTAAAGACCAAGTACCGCTTCGATATACGCATCGCGCGCACGGGAGAAGTTTGGATGCCGCAGGATTTCGACCGGCGTCAGATAGCTATGTCCGGTTGCGTCCAAGGTGACAAACCTGTGAAGCGGGCGTGGAATACCGCTCATGCTAGGCATTTTTGCAGGAAACGGCAATGCTTCGGCGCCCTGCGCCAGTTTGAAGGCCATAGCGGTCTCCGACATATCCACGCCTTGCATAGGGCATCATTCTCCCATACCAAATCAATGTCATTCGCGGTTTCATGAAGCCGCCCGCGCAACGCATTCTGCATCAAGGAGCATCCTGCCATGTCCGGAACGGCCCTCGTTCTCATCGATCTCCAGAAAGACTATTTCGATGGTGGCGCCTTTCCGCTGCAGAATACCCTTGCCGCTGCGACGAATGCTGCCCGTCTCATCGATGCATTTCACCGTTCGGGTCGGAGCGTAATCCATGTCCAACACCATTCGACAGAAGAGGATGCGAGCTTCTTTGTGCCGGGGACCACCGGTGTCGAGATCCATCAATTGGTGACGCCCGCCCGGGGCGAGGCTGTTGTCACAAAGTCGAACATCAATGCGTTCCTGGATACCGACATGAAGGCGCTGCTGGATCAGCGCGAGATCGATCATGTCGTCGTGGCTGGCGCCATGAGCCACATGTGCGTGGATGCATTTGTTCGCGCTGCTTCTGATTTCGGCTACCGCGTCACGGTCGTGCATGATGCCGTTGCGACCCGCGACTTGCAATTTGCCGGGCGTACTGTCCCGGCCGCCGATGTCCATGCCGCTTTCATGTCGGCGCTTGCATTCGCCTACGCCGAGGTGATTTCGACCGAAGACTTTCTGCAGCAGTGAGACGGTAGGCGGTCGAAAGCCGCTCAGTGCTTGCCGGGGAACCGGTAGGCGGAGAGAATGCCAGCGGCGCGCTCGCCCACTGTCTTGAACTCCGCGCAGGTCCAGGCCCGGGTTGTTGTCACATCAGCGATTGCGCCCGTGGAGCCGACGGCGAGAGATGTTGCCGTAATCTTCTCCGGTACGTCCGTTTCCGTAATCATCAGAAAGTCGCGGTCGCCAGCCGTAAAATAGAAGGCGAGCATCTTGCTTCCGCTGGCTTCAACGAGCTTGCGCATGGCATCTTCGCGGTCTTCAGGTGCCGCCACAAAGCCCTTGAGATATTCCGTCGTCAACCGGCCACGTGTGATCATGATCATGCTGGAATTCCTTCGTTGTCGTTGCGAGCTTCAATAGGGTTCCGAGCCGAAGAACTGGCGCCAGCGCCAAACGCCTTCGGACTTTTCAAAGATGCATGTCACCAGATAGTCCCGGGTCTTCTCGAGGCCATCGCTGTCGCGTCGCCTGAGAACCCCAGCGCTGAAAATCCAGCCGACATTGCCAACAATGCGGATGCGCTTTTCGGGAAACTCGAGAAAAAGCGTTCCCGGGCTTGCGAAAATCGCCTTCAGCTTCGCGTCCAGTGTTTCGCGAGTCGGGCAGATTTCGCCACGTTCCGAGCCGATCATGCAAAACTCGCCATCGCCCCATAACTCGTCGAGAAGAGCTCGGTCCTTGCCACTTACCATCGCGGTGAAGCGATCGAGCTTTGCCGCCAGAAGATCAGCCTCCAGCGCAGGAGCGGTTGCACGCTCAGTGGTGGTCGCTGTCGATGTCTCCACCATCAGCCTGTCGCCTTGAGGTTGGGGTCTTGACCTGGTTGGCTGCCATCGAGCGGTGGCGTGGTCGTGTTCGGCCTGTAGGCATCCGTTTGAACGACCGACATCTGCACCGGTGCCCTGGCGCTGTCATCGGCCGATGTCGCGGCCAGAAGCAGGTCAACCCATTCCGGTCGGAGCCCATCGCCTCGCGCCTGAGCCAATGTGTGTAATTTCAGGAAAAGATGCATAGCCTGGTCGCGCCTCCAGATCGCTTGCAAAAAGAGGACTGTCCGCCGGCGATGTCGTCGCATCGCATGCGTCCGGATTTGAACCCTCAATGTATGTTTCCCCGCAACCGGCGAGAGCCGGCGGATGTCTGTGCATCACGTTCGACGCCAAGATATCGACCCGTTGGCGCTTGTCGATGGAGAAATTTGCGTGCATCCGTTGCAGGTGTTCGCACGAAACGGCCCGAGGATCGTCACCGATCTCCGGGCCTTTGATGTCTAGGATCGATGGGTCTGACTACTCGGCCGCAACCTGCTGCGCACCAGCTGCGGCAAGGCCGCGTTCAAGATCGGCGAGGATATCGTCAATATGTTCGATCCCCACAGACAGGCGCACGTAGCCCGGCGTGACGCCGGTCTTTGCCTGGTCTTCCGCCGTCAACTGCGAGTGTGTCGTGGACGCAGGGTGGATCGCAAGGCTACGCGCGTCACCGATATTGGCGACGTGGTAATGCAAGGTCAGCGCATCGATGAAACGACGGCCTGCCTCGCGGCCTGCAGCAAGCTCGAAGCCGACAAGTCCGCCATATCCACCGCGCAGATATTTGTCGGCACGTTCACGCGCAACGCCGCTCTGCGCACCGGGATAGATCACTCGGCTGACTTCCTTGCGTGAGGAGAGGAAATCCGCAACCTTCTGCGCGTTGCTGCTGTGGCGTTCGATGCGAAGCGGCAGTGTTTCGATGCCCTGAAGCGTCAGGAATGCATTGAAGGGCGAAAGCGCGGCACCCAGATCGCGAAGCAATGTTGTGCGAGCCTTGATGATGTAGGCCACCGGTCCCAGGGGGCGGGTCGCTTCAACCCAGACGGCGCCATGATAGCTCGCGTCGGGCGTATTGAGCGCCGGCTGTCGTGCGGGGCCTGCGGCTTCCCAGTCGAAATTGCCGCCATCGATAATGGCGCCACCGATCGAGGAGCCATGGCCGCCGATGTATTTTGTCGTTGAGTAGACCACGACAGCAGCGCCATGGTCGAGCGGACGGCTCAGCAGCGGGGCGGCGGTGTTGTCGACGATCAACGGAATACCAAGTTTGCGACCGATTGCGGCGACTTCAGCGATCGGGAACACCTGAAGCTTCGGGTTCGGTAGCGTTTCGGCATAGTAGGCGCGCGTGCGCTCATCCGTTGCACGTGCATAGGCCTCGGGGTCTGTGGGGTCGACAAACCGCACCTCGATCCCCTGATCCTTCAAGGTGTTTGCGAACAGGTTCCATGTGCCGCCGTAGAGGTCGGTCGAACTGACGACGTTGTCGCCGGCGCGCGCGAGGTTCTGGATCGCGTAGGCCGATGCAGCCTGACCTGACGCAAGCACCAGCGCGGCGGCTCCGCCTTCCAGCGCGGCAAGACGCTGTTCGAGAACATCGTTGGTCGGGTTGCCGATGCGGGTGTAGATCGGACCGAGTTCCTCGAGTGCAAAGAGCCGCGACGCGTGATCGGTGTTCTGGAACTGGAATGACGTGGTCTGATAGATCGGCGGCTGTACGGCTCCGGTCGCGGGGTCGGCGCGCCAGCCTGCGTGCAGGGCCAGGGTTTCGCTTTTCGAACTGTTCGTCATTGTCCTCACTCCTCGGTATTGAATTGTTGCAGAGCCTGCGCAGATGTCGCCGTGACCATGTCTGCGGACCCGATGTCCAAGTGTGAGGATTGTATGTCAGTTTATAAAATCGATAGACATTAATTATTTTTAGTTTGCGTGATGCGAGAGAAAATCTTGCTCTTTTGAAACGGTGTACGCGCGCGGGTATTTCGCGGGCCCAGGGGTGATATCTGTTTTCAAGGCAGCGATTTTCCGAACATGATCTCGGGATCAAGGTTCCAAAATCCATGACACAACGATGACAAGGACGCCCCACTCCTAAAGCTGAACACACGATGGACATGTTATGTGATGTTCTTATTGTCTATCGATGTTGTAGCTTAACAAGTATTGTCCCGCAGACGATCGGATAATATTGAGTCTCGTCTGTATTTTACTGATCTGATTCCAAAAACGGCCATAATTGTCGGTGCAAGAGCGCACGTGCGGACGAGAATCCGCTCTCATCATCATCCTGTTACCCATTGCCACGGACAAACTGTGACCGGGCAAAGGTAGTTGGTCGAATTCAAAGAGACTGGTGGGTCTGGCGTGCTTGATTTTTCACAGGCGGCTCCGTTGATGCTGGCACGGGTGCCAGCGCGTTTGCTGCGCTTTCGCGAGGTCGGTCTGATATTGCTTGCGGCGCTTTCCGGCGTGCTTGCCGGGGCAGTCGTGACCGCGATGAGCTGGCTGACAAACCGCGCCCACAGCATTCTTTTCATGATCCCTCCAACAGAACACCTGAGCGGTCAGCAGTCCTTCGTCACGCCATGGCTGGCACTCGTGCCCGTGGCGGGTGGCGTCATCATGGCAATTCTTGGCGGTCTCTCACGCCGCTTCTTCTCACGCCAGCCCGTGGACCCCATTGAGGCAAATGCGTTGCATGGCGGGCGCATGTCGGTTCGTGAGAGCCTTATGGTTTCCATCCAGACCATGGTGTCGAGCAGCTATGGCGCATCCGTGGGACTGGAGGCCGGCTATACGCAGGCGAGTGCCGGCTTTGTCTCCTTCATCGCGTCGGCCTTGAAATTGCGCCGCAACGAAATCCGCATGCTGGTGGGCTGTGCCGCAGCGGGCGCGATTTCCGCGGCCTTCGATGCGCCGCTGACAGGCGCCTTCTACGGGTTCGAGCTGATCATAGGCACCTATACGGTCTCGCTCGTTGCGCCGGTCCTGACTGCCTCGCTCACAGCCAGCCTCACGGCGCGCTGGCTGGGCGCAGTGCAAACCCCGATTGCCATCGGGCTCACCCAGCCCATGTCGGCATCGGCTCTGCTGCCCTATCTGTTTCTGGGTATTCTCGGCGGTCTTCTGGCCGTCGTCATCATGCAGCTGGTCACCACGACCGAGCAGGTGTTCCGCATTTCCCGTTGCCCGGTCTGGCTGCGTCCGGTCGTTGGCGGCGGCGTCATCGGGCTGTTGGGTCTCGTAACCCCCCATGTCCTGTCTTCCGGTCACGGCGCGTTGCACGTTGATCTCGAGGGCAGTACGACCTGGCAGATCCTTCTGGTGCTGATGGCGCTGAAAGTGCTGGCGTCGGCGGTATCTTTGGGTTCAGGGTTTCGCGGCGGCCTGTTCTTTGCCTCGCTCTATCTCGGCGCGGTCATGGGCAAGGCGACGGCACTGGCGCTTGAGGCCGCCAACCTCCTGCATGGCTTGTCACCGCTTTACGCCTCACTGGTGGGCATGGCGTCGCTGGCCGTGGGCATTGTCGGTGGCCCGCTGACCATGACATTCCTGGTGCTGGAGACGACCCGCGATCTCGGGATCACCGGCGCCGTTCTGGTGGCGTCGATCATGTCATCTGTCGTTGTTCGGGAGACCTTCGGCTACTCGTTCTCGACCTGGCGTCTCCATCTGCGCGGAGAGACGATCCGAAGTGCACATGACGTTGGCTGGATGCGCAATCTCACGGTTCAGCGCATGATGCGGCCGGATGTGAAGACAGTACCGGACACGCTGTCGCTTGAGGGTTTCCGCAAGATCTACCCGCTTGGTGCGACCCAGCGGGTGATCGCCGTCGATGCGACCGGTCGATATGCCGGCATTGTCATCGTCGCCGATGCCTATGCGCCAGAAATCGATACGGAAAGCACGGTGAGCGTGCGTGACCTGATGCGCAACGGCGAGGATGTATTGCTGCCCACCATGAATGTCCGGGAAGCCGCCCAGTTCTTCCAGTCGACGCATGCTGAAGAGCTCGCGGTTGTTGAAAGCCGTCAGCGGATGAATGTTGTAGGCCTTCTGACCGAGCAGCATCTGCTGCGGCGCTATTCAGAAGAACTCGACAAGGCACGGCGCGAGCTGACAGGCGAGGGGGCCTGACCGCTTCGATCTCAACAGACATCCATAGGAAATGAAAATGGCCGGTGATGTTGTCACAGGCCATTTTGCATCGATGATCGTTGGTATAATTCCTCAGCCGGGAATGACGAGAACGTCCGACGATTTGAAATGTGCGGTTACGGTGTCGCCAATTGCAGGTGGCTTGAGTCCCGGATTGTTGAACGTGTCGAAGGACATCGTCTGACCCTCGACATCGAGGCGCGTCCGGATGACCGAGCCGAGGAAGCTGACGTTGATGACGCGGCCGTCGATGGCCACGTCGCTGTTTCCGGTCGGATGCAGCGAAACTGCCTCGGGGCGTAGAGCAAGGGAAACCTTGCCATCGTCACCCGGCTTGCCGAGCGGCTGGGCCAATGTGATAGTCTTGCCGCCGAGCCGTACGGCGCGACCTTCATGATTTTCGATACCGGCAGTCATGATGTTGAGCGTACCGACGAAGCCCGCGACAAAGCGCGTCGACGGCGCGTTGTAGATTTCCGAGGGTGTTCCGATCTGGTCGGCGATACCGGCATTCATAACCACGATGCGATCAGAAATGGACAGCGCTTCTTCCTGGTCGTGCGTGACGAAGATTGTCGTGATACCGAGCTTTCGCTGGATCAGGCGGATTTCCTCACGCAGCGAAACGCGGATCTTGGCGTCGAGCGCCGACAGTGGTTCGTCGAGCAACAGGACCTTGGGCTGGCCCGCAAGCGCGCGCGCAAGTGCCACGCGCTGCTGCTGCCCGCCCGACATCTGGTAAGGATACCGGTCTGCCAGATGTCCGAGGTGGATCAGGTCAAGCATCTCCTTCACGCGCTTTTCGATTTCGGGCTTGGTCTTGCCCGCAATCTTGAGGCCGAAGGCGACGTTTTCGAAAACGTTCATGTTCGGGAAAAGCGCGTATGCCTGGAACACCATGCCGATGTTGCGGCGGTTCGGCTTCAGGCCCGACTGATCGATGCCGCCGATGGTGATCTTGCCGCCTGTCGGAGTTTCGAAACCGGCGATCATGCGCAGAATCGTTGTCTTGCCGCAGCCCGACGGCCCGAGGAACGAAACGAATTCGCCTTCGTTGATGGACATGTTGAAGTCGTGCACCACCTTGACGATGCCGAAGGACTTCTGGACGTGGCTCAATTCAAGAAATGACATATGAATACCTCAACGCGCGCCGGCGGCGCCCTTCTGCAGGCGGGTTGTGATGTTGATGAGAATGATCGAAATCCAGGTCATGGCAAATGCAATTATCGCCAGTGCCGGCGGCTCATAAGCCTTGTTCGCGCCAATCAGAGCCAGGTAGGGACCGAAAGCCGGGCGGTTGAGCAGCGACGGCATGGTGAATTCCCCAACCGCAATTGCAAAGCTGATGAAGGCACCCGAGAGCACACCCGTCAGAACATTCGGGAAGATGCAGCGGAAGAGGATCGTATGCCACTTCGCACCCAGGCTTTCGGCGGCCTCGGTCAACACGTTCACATCGATCGTGCGCATCGCCGTGTCCACCGAACGGTACATGTAGGGCAGGGACATTTCCATGAAGCCAAAGACCAGGAGAATGTTGGTACCCGTGTCCGAGTTGGTGAACGGCAGGAACGACGAAGAGTTGTAAAGGCGCAGATACCCGAAGACCACAACGATCGACGGAATGACGAGCGGCAGCAGCGTGACGAACTCGATGACCGGACGCAGCTGCGGCATGCGCAGACGAACCCAATAGGCGGTCGGCACGATCAGCAGCGAGTTCATGACGATGGTGATCAACGCCATGCCGACAGAGTAGCCGAATGTCGAGGCAAACTGCTGGTCCGACAGAACCGAGCGGTATGCATCAAAGGAGTATTCACCGCGACGCATACGCATCGAAAACTCGAAGGTCGCGACGAGCGGCATGATGAAATAGAACGCCGAAATCGCAACGACGAACCAGGACCAAATGCGCTTGGCGTTCATTTCTGCCACCTTTCAGCGCGCATCCGCAGCCAGATATAGATGAAATTGGAAATGCCGGTGATCACGACCATGCCGAAAGCGATAGCGTAACCCAGATTGGCGTTATGGAGAACGTCGCCGCGGATCTGTGCAAAGAGCACGATCGGCACGATGTTGAGCGACGAGCCGGTCAGCGCAACGGCCGTTGCGACTGCACCAAAGGCGTTCGCAAACAGAAGCAGTAGCGTGCCGAAAACGCTCGGCCACAGGATCGGGATGACGACGAGGCGCCAGTATTGCCATGTCGTGGCGCCAAGAATGCTGGCGGCCTCGGACCACTCGCGCTTCAGGCCGTCAATTGCCGGGGTGACAATGAGAACCATGAGCGGGATCTGGAAATACATATAGGTGATGGTCAGGCCGATAAAGCTCAGCAGGTTAAAGCCGGTCGCATAAAGGTTCACGCCGAAGACATCGCGCAAAACGATGGTGACGAGACCAAGCCGACCGAGCGTCGCCAGAAAGGCGAAGGCAAGCGGAACGCCTGCAAAGTTCGAGGCAACGCCGCAGAACGTCAGAACGGCATTGCGAACCCATTGGGGGAGGCCGCCGATCGAGATCGCCGCTGCAAGGGCGAAGCCAATGACCGCGCCGCCGATGGCCGATGCTGCGGAGACTTTCACCGAAATGCTGAACGCTGCGAGAATGTTCGATTCGAAAAGGCTCGCGATATTGGAAAGTGTCAGGTCGCCCTCGGGTGTGAGGAATGCGCCTCTGATCAGGTAAACCGTCGGGGCAATCAAAAACAGGATCGCGAAAAGCGCAAAGGGCGCCACGCCAATCCAGTTGGTGATGGTGCGCCGGTCAATGAGGGGCTGCGCTACCGCCATGCGGTCGGATACCTTTTATTGCGGGGGTAGGAATGGCTTTCCCGGAGTCCGGGAAAGCCGATGATCAATAAAGCGCTTACTTGACGTTTGCGCCGACAACCTTGTCCCAGTTCTCGGTGATCGTCTTCTTGTAGGCAGCCTGTTCGTCAAGCGTCGGGAAGACGGCCTTGGCGTAGTTTTCTGCCGGGGGCAGCTTTGCCATCAGATCAGCCGGGATCTTGCCAGCCTTTGACATCGCGTTGAAGCGGATCGGGTGGCAGTAGCCCTTGAGCCATGCGAGCTGGCCTTCGTCGGAATAGAGGTATTCCATCCAGAGCTTGGCAGCGTTCGGGTGCGGAGCGAAGGCCGAGATGGCCTGCACGTAGACGCCTGCAACAACGCCGGTCGGCGGAACGATGACTTCCGACGGCGGGTTGCCCTTCAGGCCATCAGCCCACGACAGAGCGTTGTAGTCCCAGGCCAGAACGATCGGGGTGGTGCCCTGTGCGAACGGAGCAGCCTTGCCGACGACCGGAACGAAATTGCCCTTGGAGTTCAGGCCCTTGAAGAAGTCGAGGCCTGCATCGCCTGCCTTGGCTACGTCGCCATTGGCGGCGGAGAGGCCTGCAGCGAAGACGCCCGAGATAGCCTGGTTTGCCTGGCGCGGGTCACCTGCGAGAGCAACCATGTTGGCAAATTCCGGCTTCTGCAGGTCAGCCCAGTCCTTCGGCGATTCCTTGACCAGGTCCTTGTTCACGAACATGGACATGACGCCGTAGTAGTCGCCGTACCAGAAGCCGTCGGCATCCTTCGCGCTATCCGGAATTTCGTCCCAGGTGGAAACCTTGTAAGGCTGAATGAGGCCGTCCTTCTTGGCCTGCGGGCCGAAGGAGAGACCGACGTCGATCACGTCCGGAGCCTGCGAACCGGTGTTGCCCTTGTTGGCCTTGATGGCTTCGACTTCGTCGCCGGAGCCGGCATCAGGGTTCAGTTCGTTGACAGCCAGACCATACTTGGCCTTGAAGCCTTCGATTGCGCCGCCATAGTTGCACCAGTCGTGCGGCAGGGCGATCGTCGTCAGGGTGCCTTCCTTCTTGGCGGCGGCGACGAGATCTTCCATAGATCCAGCGCGAGCCATTCCGCTTGCGGCGATGGCGATCGCCGTGGTCAGCGAAAGCAGTTTGAGCGACTGTGTAAGCATGAGTTTCTCCTCTTTGATCCGCCGGTGTGCGCCGCGCGGCTTGCCGTCAATTATTGATAATGGGTTACGCTTTTGTGACAGCCGCCGCGTTGCGGCAAATGCTGTTCTGTTTCTTCAATTTGCTTGCTTCCCCCGCTTCTCCCGTTTCAAAGGTTTTCGGAAAAGACTTGTCGTGTCAAACAGGTCTTCAAGGTCGTTGATGCGTTCCCGGGTCGAATCCCAGTTGGCCGTCTGGACTGCCTCGATGAGCGCTTCGACGAGAACGAGGGTCACGACCGAGGAATCCCATGCCGAAGGCACCTCGATGTTGAGGCGGAAGACGACTTTCGCATATTTCGCGATGGGCGAGCCCCAGACGTCTGTGAAGAGGATGATGAAGATGCCGCGTTCAGCCGCGATCTTCGCCATCGTCTCCATTTCCTGTTCGTAACGCCGGATGTCGAACAGGACGAGGATGTTGCCCGGGCGCATGTTGAGCACGTAGTGCGGCCACGTGCTGCGGTTGGCCGAAATCAGCGTGACGCCTGAGCGAATGACTTGCAGATGCGTGAAAAGGTAGTCTGCCAGGGTATGCGTGATACGCCCGCCTGCCAGATAGACGGGCTTCTTGCGATTTGAGATCTCGATCACAGCACGGTCGAAATCGGCAATCGAAATGCTCGAAAGGCTGTCTCGCATATTGGACAGTACTGCATCGGCAAACCGGTTCAGAATGTGTGTTCCGGGCGCGTCGGCCGCCCAGCGATCATGCTTTGATATGGGGTTCGAGATGGTTTCTTCGAGTTCGTGATGAAGCCGCGACTGGAAGTCGGGAAAGCCCGAAAAGCCGAGCTTCTGCACCATGCGCACGACAGTTGGTGTCGAGACATGCGCATTCTCCGCCAGCGCCGTGATCGATACGAGGCCGGATACCGGGTAGTTATCAAGCAGTGTTTCGGCCAGCTGTCTCTCAGCCCGCGTGAGCATTTCATAGCTCCCGCTGATGATGTCCGAAACCGTCTTCAAGTTTCCGGTCACAGATATGTTCGCCCTCTGGCTTCTGCGCTCTCAAAGCCCTTAAATACGGCCCGTGACGCTTCTGCCTGTTCCTTTTATTTATATGACCAATGCCGTCCCAGTGAATTCGGCCTGGCCTTTCGCCGATCTTTTGCCGGTCGATAAACGAAAATAAACGCGGGAAAACGAAACGAGTCAACCTCATTTTTGAAAAGAAATTTTCAGAACTGAATTGACATGAGTGATTTTTTGAAGAAGCTTTTTCATTAACAATTTGGTTGGACTTTGCATCATGAACGCTGCGGGCAGTATCCTGGCTCCTGACGAAGGCACTCCGTTTGCTATCGAGCAAGCGGATGCGTCGGGGCCTTTTGTCATCATCTGCGAGCATGCATCGCGGACGCTGCCGAGAGCTGTTGGTGACCTCGGGCTTTCCGCAGATGCCCTGCAGTCTCACATTGCGTGGGATCCGGGCGCGCTGGCGGTTGCGAAGCTATTGTCTGCCCGCTTTGACAGCCCGTTGATTTTTCAGCGGTTTTCGCGTCTTGTCTATGATTGCAACCGGCCACCGGAAGCGCCGGGCGCTATGCCCGAGACCAGCGAAATCTATCGCATTCCCGGCAACGAAAAGCTGAGCCAGGCAGAGCGCGATGCGCGCACGAATGCGCTCTACATTCCATTTCACAAGGCGATTTCTGACATCATCGACGGGCGGGCGGCGAGGGGATTGCCGACATCGATCATGACCATGCACAGCTTTACGCCGGTCTATTTCGGCAAGGCGCGTGAGGTGGAGATCGGGATTCTTCATGACGATGACACGCGACTTGCCGACGCCATGCTGGCAGCCGCGGGGCCGCGTGCACCTTACGCCGTGCGGCGCAATGAGCCCTATGGGCCGGCCGACGGGGTGACGCATTCACTGCAGTTGCACGGAATTTCCCGTGGGCTTGCAAACGTGATGATTGAGATCAGAAACGACCTGATTAAGGATAATGCCGGCCAAGAGGTCGTGGCCAGGTATATGTCTGAACTGATCGCGACGGCGGTCGGTGAGGCGCCGACTGCGAGAAAGACCTCGGTAAATGCCAGAGACACTTGAATCCGAAAACACGGAGAAATGTAGCGCAAAGCGCCAACAGGGGAACTGAAGCCATGAGTGATTACTCAGAAAATGATAAAAAGCAGGACCTCGCCGTCCTGCACTCCATGGGCTACGCCCAGGAACTTGAACGGCGGATGAGTTCGTTCTCGAACTTCGCCATTTCCTTCTCGATCATCTGCATTCTGTCCGGCGGCATAAACTCGCTTGGTCAGGCAACGTCGGGTGTCGGCGGTGCTGCGATCGGCATCGGGTGGTTGGTGGGCTGCGCCATTTCGGGCGTTTTCGCGCTCGGTCTGGCTCAGATTGCTTCGTCCTATCCAACGGCTGGTGGCCTCTACCATTGGGCATCAATTCTCGGTAACCGCTTTACCGGCTGGCTGGCCGCCTGGCTTAACCTGCTCGGTCTTGTGACCGTTCTCGGCGCCATTAATGTTGGCACCTACTACTTCTTCTTTGGTGCTTTCGGTGCGTACTTCAATATGCAAGACACGCTACTGGTTCGTGTGCTTTTCGTCGGTGTGATCACGGCGCTGCAAGCTCTTATCAACCACTTTGGTATCGGCCTCACTGCAAAGCTGACCGATTTTTCTGGCTATCTGATTTTTGGCACCGCGATTCTGCTGACCGTAGCCTGCCTCATTGCAGCACCCGGATACGACATCGGGCGCTTGTTCACTTTTGCCAACTATACCGGCACGGAAGGTGCGAACGGCGTTTGGCCAAACCAGGTCTCGACTTTGATGGGCTTTGCGCTTGGTCTGCTTTTGCCGATCTACACGATCACCGGTTATGATGCTTCTGCGCATACGTCCGAAGAAACTATCAAGGCATCGACATCGGTTCCTCGCGGTATGATCTCTGCCGTTCTCTGGTCGTCTCTGTTCGGCTACATCATGCTGTGCGCTTTCGTGCTCATGATCCCGAACATGGATGACGCAGCAAAGCAGGGCTGGAATGTCTTCTTCTGGGCGATGGACAGCCAGATGAACCAGAAAGTGAAGGATCTTCTCTACTTCCTGATCTTCATTTCGCAGTTCCTGTGCGGTCTAGCGACCGTGACATCGTTGTCGCGCATGATGTTCGCATTCTCGCGTGACAAGGGTCTTCCGGGTTCCTCGATGCTGGCCAAGGTCAGCCCGAAACATCGTACCCCGGTTGCCGCGATCTGGACCGGATCGATCCTTTCGGTCCTGTTTGTTTGGTTCACATCGGTGATCACGATTGCCGGCACGCCCGCTTATTCAATCGTCGTATCCTGTACCGTTATCTTCCTCTTCCTTTCCTTCGCGTTGCCGATCGCCCTTGGTATCGTGGCAATCGGAGGTCCGAAGTGGTCGACTATGGGTGAATGGAACCTGGGAACAGGCATGTACAAGCTGGTTGCCATCCTCTCGATATTGGCAATGGTACTGATTTTCTTCATTGGCATCCAACCGCCGAATGATTGGGCCTTGCCCATCACGGTCGGCTTCCTGATCCTCACGGGCATCGTCTGGCTCGCGTTTGAAAACAAGCGCTTCAAGGGCCCGCCGATCGGTGACGAGGTCGCCAAGCGTCAGGCAGAGATCGCAGCAGCCGAACACGCTGTCGGTGAAGCTTGAAACTGAGCTGAAATGACATGCTCCGGCCGACAGCGGCCGGAGCAATTTTTCAAGACAAGCCGCCGCAAGACCGGCAAATCCAATAAAGCAGGGACACAATCGACATGAGTGGGACATACGACTTCGAGGCATTGAAAAAGGACGTGGCCGAAGGCCGTATCGACACCGTGCTGGCGGTTCTCGTCGACATGCAGGGCCGTCTGATGGGCAAGCGCTTCCATGCGCAATATTTCCTCGACAGCGGCTGGCATGAAACGCACAGCTGCAACTATCTGCTCGCGACCGACCTCGAAATGGAAACGGTACCGGGCTACAAGGCCTCGAGCTGGGAAGCTGGCTATGGCGACTATACCATGAAGCCGGACCTTTCGACGCTGCGGCGCATTCCGTGGCTTGAAGGCACCGCGATGGTCATCTGCGACGTGCTGGATCACCACATGCATGCCGAAGTGCCGCATTCGCCGCGTGCGATCCTGAAAAAGCAGATCAAGCGCCTCGAAGCGATGGGCCTGAAGGCTTTCATGGCGACCGAACTCGAATTTTTCCTCTTCGACCAGACCTATGACGATGCACGCGACAGCGGCTATCGCGACCTGCGCCTGGCCTCGTCCTATAACGAGGACTACCACATCTTCCAGACGTCCAAGGAAGAAGATGTCATGCGCGCCATCCGCAACGGGCTTTATGGTGCGGGCATCACGGTTGAAAACTCCAAGGGTGAGGCATCCGCCGGCCAGGAGGAAATCAACGTCAAGTATGAAGAAGCCCTCGTAACCGCCGATCAGCATGCGATCGTGAAGAACGGCGCGAAGGAAATCGCCTGGTCGCGTGGCAAGGCAATTACCTTCCTGGCCAAGTGGAGCAACGCGGCAGCGGGTAGCTCGTCGCATATCCACCAGTCGCTCTGGTCGCTTGACGGCAAGCCGATGTTCTTCGATCCGAACGGCCGCTACGGCATGTCGAAGATGATGGAGCACTACGTCGCCGGTCTTCTGGCGCATGCAGAAGAAGTGACCTACTTCCTTGCGCCCTACATCAACTCCTACAAGCGCTTTGTCGCCGGCACATTCGCGCCCACCAAGGCTGTCTGGTCGAAGGACAACCGCACGGCTGGCTATCGTCTTTGCGGCGAGGGCGGCAAGTCGATCCGTATCGAGTGCCGCGTCGGTGGTTCCGACCTCAACCCCTATCTGGCGCTTGCAGCCCTGCTGGCCGCCGGCATCGATGGCATCGAAAAGCAGCTTCCGCTCGAAGATCCCTTCTCCGGTGATGCCTACAAGGCAGGCCGGATCCGCGAGGTTCCGAAGACCTTGCGCGCGGCCACGGATGCACTCAATACGTCTGAACTTCTGCGCTCTGCATTTGGTGATGATGTCGTCGACCACTACGTCCGTGCTGCGGAATGGGAGCAGGAAGAATACGACCGCAAGATCACGGACTGGGAAGTGGCGCGCGGTTTCGAAAGGGCGTAAAAACACACATACACATATATATTGATTGTGTGTGTTTTTCGTGCTCTCATGGCTCATCAAAATGGAGTGGATGATGAGTAAGTATGAGCCATTGGGAAAATATCTAAGCCAGCAGAATCGCGCTCATATTCCGATGACGTTTCGGGAAATTGAGCGGATTCTGGGGCATTCTTTGCCTGCGTCGAAATCCCACCGCGCTTGGTGGAGCAATAACCCGACAAATAACGTGATGACGCAGCAGTGGTTGGATGCTGGTTATGAAACGGAAGCTGTCGATATCGCATCCGAAAAGCTCGTTTTTCGCCGGGTAAGAGGCAAACTTCTTTCGCAACCTACAGAGGGAGAACGGAATGGTGCGACGGAGGAGCTGGACGACCCCATCTTTGGGTGCATGAAGGGTACGATGACCATCCCCAATGGTTTGGATTTGACCGCGCCGGTCGATCTCGATTGGGGCAGGGTATATGAGAATGGCTGAGCGGTTGCTACTCGATACATGTGCCATCATCTGGATGGCACATGACGAACCGATTGCGTTGGAAGCTCGAAAGGAGCTCGTGAAGACCCGAAGGGCTGGCGGGCTTATTGCGGTATCAGCGATGTCTGCTTGGGAAATTGGCATGCTTGTCGCAAGGGGGAGGCTTCCGACGACTAAGACGGCTTTGGTCTGGTTTGAGGATTTTGTAGAACGTGGCCGGGTGACAATAGAAGATGCAACGCCTGAGGTTTTGATTGCCTCATCATACCTACCGGGTCCCATACACAACGATCCGACTGATCGTATTATTGTCGCGACCGCGCGTGAACATGATTTGACCATTATTACCCGCGACCGGGCTATTCTGGCCTATGGCGCGGCAGGCCACGTGAAAGTGCTGGCCTGTTAAACTGGAGCAGTGAAAATGACCATGATCCGATGCATTTCGCCGGTTGACGGTTCGGTATACGCCGAACGTCCGGCGATGAGTTATGAAGACGCGGCCCTTGCTGTCGCGCGTGCGCGCAAGGCTCAGAAGGCGTGGGCGAAGCGCCCGCTGGAAGAGCGCGTCCAGCTCGTGCTGAAGGGCGTTGCACGCCTCAACGAGATGGCAGACGTTGTTGTGCAGGAACTTGCCTGGCAGATGGGCCGGCCTGTTCGTTACGGCGGTGAGTTCAAGGGCTTCAACGAACGCTCCAACTACGTGGCGACCATTGCTGCCGACGCACTTGCGCCGCTGAAGGTCGAAAGCTCCGACAAGTTCGAGCGCTACATTGAACGCGAAGCCCATGGCGTTGTCTTCGTCATCGCGCCGTGGAACTATCCCTACATGACCGCGCTCAACACCATCGCTCCGGCGCTGATGGCGGGCAACACGGTCGTCTTGAAGCATGCGTCGCAGACGCTGCTCGTCGGCGAGCGCTTCGTGAAAGCGTTCAACGAGGCTGGCGTTCCGGAAGATGTCTTCATGAATGTCTTCCTTGACCATGATACGACATCGAAGCTCATTGCTGCCGGCTCGTTCAACTTCATCAACTTCACCGGTTCGGTCGAAGGCGGTCGCAATATCGAACGTGCCGCTGCCGGCACCTTCACCGGCACGGGCCTTGAACTCGGCGGCAAGGACCCGGGCTACGTCATGGAAGACGCAGACCTCGATGCGGCCGTCGATACACTGATGGACGGCGCGACCTACAATTCCGGTCAGTGCTGCTGCGGCATCGAGCGCATCTACGTCAACGAAAACCTCTACGACGCGTTCGTCGAAAAGTCGGTTGCCTGGGTGTCTAACTACAAGCTCGGCAATCCGCTCGACAAGGAAACGACGCTTGGGCCGATGGCGCATAAGCGTTTTGCGGCGACCGTGCGCGAGCAGATCGCGGAAGCCGTCTCGAAGGGCGCCAAGGCGCTGGTCGATCCCAAGCTCTTCCCGGCGGATGATGGCGGGGCTTATATCGCTCCGCAGATCCTGGTCGATGTCGATCATTCGATGGAGATCATGCGCGAAGAAACCTTCGGGCCGGCTGTCGGCATCATGAAGGTCAAGAACGACGCCGAAGCACTCGAACTGATGAACGACTGCAAGTACGGTCTTACCGTTTCGCTGTGGACGAAGGACGCAGACCGGGCCGCCCGTCTCGGCCGCGACCTCGAAACCGGCACCGTGTTCATGAACCGCGCCGACTACGTCGACCCGGGTCTCTGCTGGACAGGCTGCAAGGAAACGGGCCGTGGCGGCTCGCTCTCCGTCATCGGCTTCCACAACCTGACCCGTCCGAAATCATTCCACCTGAAAAAGGCACTCTAAGATGTCAATCACTGCAAACTGGAGCTACCCCACCGCCATCAAGATGGGGGCAGGGCGTATCTCGGAACTCGCCGATCACTGCAAGTCGCTCGGCATGAAGAAGCCGCTCTTGATTACCGATCGCGGCCTTGCCCCGATGGAAATCACCAAGCGCGCGCTCGACATTCTCGAAGCGGGTGGCCTTGGCCGGGCGATTTTCGCTGATGTCGATCCGAATCCGAACGAAAAGAACCTCGAAGCCGGTGTGAAGGCCTTCAAGGACGGCGGTCATGACGGCGTTGTCGCCTTTGGCGGCGGCTCTGGGCTCGACCTCGGCAAGTGCGTGGCCTTCATGGCTGGGCAGACGCGCCCGGTGTGGGATTTCGAAGATGTGGGTGACTGGTGGACGCGTGCCTCCGTTGCCGGCATCGCGCCGATCGTTGCCGTGCCGACCACGGCCGGCACCGGTTCGGAAGTTGGCCGCGCTTCGGTCATCACCAACTCGGTCACGGAGACGAAGAAGATCATCTTCCATCCGAAGTTCCTGCCGGGCGTCACGATTTGCGATCCTGAGCTGACTGTCGGCATGCCGAAGCACATCACGGCCGGCACTGGCATGGATGCTTTCGCACATTGCCTCGAAGCCTACTCTTCGCCCTTCTATCACCCGATGAGCCAGGGCATCGCGCTCGAAGGCCTTCGTCTGGTGAAGGAATATCTGCCGCGCGCCTACAAGGACGGCACGGATATCGAAGCCCGCACACACATGATGTCGGCAGCTGCCATGGGCGCTGTTGCCTTCCAGAAGGGGCTTGGCGCGATCCACTCGCTCAGCCACCCGGTTGGCGCGATGTATCACACGCATCACGGCACCACGAATGCCGTCGTCATGCCGCCGGTGCTGCGCTTCAACCGCCCGGCCATTGAAGACCGTATCGCATCTGCGGCCGCCTATCTCGGCATCGCGGGTGGTTTCAATGGTTTCTATGACTTTGTCCTTGGCCTTCGCGAAACGCTCGGCATTCCTGACAAGCTCGCAGCGCTCGGCGTGAAGACAGATCGCATCGACGAGATGTCCGTGATGGCCGTTGCAGATCCGTCCACGGGCGGCAATCCTGTCGAGCTTACGGTCGAAGCAGCCAAGAAGCTGTTCCTCGAATCGATCTGATCGCGAAGTATTGTCGTGTTTATGAAAGTCCGGCCATCTGTGGCCGGGCTTTTCTTTTTTGCTTCGCTGATGCATGTCGCGCTAAAATATACATCGCGCGTGTTCTTTGTGTCCTTGTTGCCGAAGGCAATATTGCCGCCATGCATGACATTCCACACAAATATAAAGCCCGCATGCACGCATGTGGTTCAAATATAAGTCGAATCCTATTCCCCTAGAATTAGGGGTTTTGCAGCAATCTTAACAAATTGGTGAAAGTTGCTGCCTCGCCTTAACGCTCCATTAACCATCAAATGCGCAAATCGTCTCAAGCACGATGCAGTGCCTCAATGAGTTGCAGGGCCGACGTTTCCGGCACCGCCTGAAGAGCGATTGAACATTCGCTGACTCGGCGTGGCAAGCCTGCCTCAAGTCACATTCTTCATGATCCGGCTCGCTTGAGGGGAGCTACAGGGGGACTCATATGCCAGTCATTTCACTTGCCAATACCAAGGGCGGCGCCGGCAAAACGACAGCTGCATTGCTACTGGCATCCGAATATGCCCGCCAGGGCTACCGGGTCGTCGTTCTTGACGCTGATCCGCAGAAATGGATTACGAACTGGTATGAGACCGGCGACCGTGATCCGTCCATCACCGTAATCTCCGAGGTGACGACTGCATCGCTGCAGACACATATCCGCGAGATGCGCGAACAGGCTGACTTCTTCATCATCGATCTCCCTGGCCAGCGCGACCCGCTGCTGGCAACTGCCCTTGGTCTTTCCGATCATGTTCTCATTCCCGTGCAGGGTTGCGCCATGGATGCGAAGGGTGCGGCGCAGGTTCTCGAACTTCTCGCGCACATGAAGGCGCAGGCAGGAATCTCGATCCCCCATTCCGTTGTGCTCACGCGTGTGTCGACCATCGTCACCACGCGGGCTCTTGGAGCGATCAAGGATCTTCTGATTTCGCGCGGCGTGCATGTGCTGGATACGCCGATTGTCGAACGCAGCGCGTTTCGCGATATCTTCGACCTCGGCATCATGCTGCACAAGGCAGATCCGACGCGAGTCAGCAATCTCGACAAGGCGCGCGAAAACGCCCGTCAGCTTGCCCTTGAACTGAAACGTCTGCTGCCGGCTCGCCGGCTTGAGCGTCGTGTCAGTCCCATGGAGCGGCTGCGCAACTGGGCTGCATAAGGGTCAAAATGCAAAGGCCGCTTTTCAGCGGCCTTTCTTTTATGCCCAGCGGTGCCTTTGCGCTCCTCCGGATCAGGTCGAGCGCATCATCGGTCAGTCAATGAACTGGACGATCGTGCCCGGTTTGACCATCTTGGCAAGCTGTTGTGCATCCCAGTTGGTCAGGCGCACGCAGCCGTGGCTCTGGGTCTTGCCGATCTTCGAAGGATCGGGCGTCCCGTGGATGCCATAGGTCGGCTTGTCGAGGGCAATCCAGACATTGCCGACCGGCCCATTCGGACCAGGCGGGATCGTCAGAACCTTGTCGTTGTTGCCCTGCTTGAAGTTGATCTTCGGATTGTAGGTATAGTTCGGATTGAGCGCGACGCGCGCAACGGTGTGCGTGCCGGACGGCGAGGGGGTGTCAGCCGAGCCGATGCTGGCCGGGTAGACGGCCACAAGATTGCCCTGCTCGTCGAAGGCCTGCACTTCCTTGATTGCCTTGTTCGCAACAATGCGCGTCACGGAGCCGGTCTTGCCTGGACCCGGGTCGACAACCTTTACGACCGCGCCGGGCTGGGTGAAGTCAACGCCCGGGTTCAGTTCCTTCAGATAGTTTTCGTCCATATGGAAGCGCTCAGCTAGCATTTCCGTGACCGAGGTATAGGCCATCGACGGCAGAAGCGCCTTCTGGCTGTAGTCTTCCGGAATGGCGGCAACATAGGGGCCTGCGGCATCTGCCGGCGTGATCGTATACTGGACAAACGGGAGCCCGCCGGTGGCTGCAAGCCGCTTCATCACCTCTTCGGAATTGGACGGGTTGAAAGTATCGCCGCTCGTGACCTGATAGGCATGGAGCGCCTTGTCGACATTCGAGCCGCGCTTGCCGTCGATGACACCGGGTGACATGCCTTCGCGGGCCAACAGGACCTGGAGTGCGGCAATTTCAGCACTCGACTTGCCTGCGAGCTTCAGCTTGGGGGCGGGGCTCTCGAGATTTTCCGGAAGGCCAGTAACGGGCTGGTCATTCGGACCGAGGGACGCAGTTTCATCATTCCCAGGCAGTGGCTGCTGCTGGCTCGTGTCGGCCGGATTGTTGTCTTGAAGATCAGGCAGCGGCTGGTTGTCGACAAGACCGCCATCCTGGTAACGGCCGTTGAGCGAGCCCGTCGTCAGATCGCCGTTGTCGCCATTCAGGCTGTTGTCGCCATTATAGTTGTTGTTGTTTGCATAGCCGCTGTCATCGAAGTTCCGCGGATTTGCGCGCGCGTCGCTTGGCGGATCCCATGGCGCGTCGTCCATGCCCCAACCACGGTTGCTGCGGGTCGATGCAGTATTGCGTCCCGCGCCACGCGCCGGCATTTCGGTCGCGACGACATTTCCACCCCGATCATAAAGCACGCGTCGGCCCCAGGCATCCTTGCGGATCACCACCGAGCCCTGCTCGGGCATGTAGTCGAGGATGTCACCGTCCGGGGTTACCAGAACGGTGCCACGGCCGGAGCCATAGGCCTGCTGTGCCTCTGCGGCCAGCGGCATGAATGTGACGGGTAGGACAGAAGCCAGAAGCAGAATCTTAAGAGCGCGCACTGAGAAATACCGGCAAACAGCGATGATGGAGGTTGTGTAAATACCTGAAATTCGGCCTTTATGTGTTCTTTAACCATAAGCATGAGGAGTTTAACGGACAATTACCGGACCGCACCTCCAAGCGGCTTGATTGAAAGCCAGGTTCGGATATTCCTTGGCCAGCAAGCGAAATGAGGAGCGGGAGCGATGCTGGAGTTCTATGCGGCCAAGGGGCCGCGGCTGTTTCTGGACGAGACGTCTGTTTTCGATATCGGCAGCATCATCGTTGGCGGAGCCGATCTTTCGCCCAAGCGCGCCATTCCCGATGACGGTGATCCGCGTATCGACCATTCCTTGGAAGGTTTCCTGTTCACCTGCGGGCCCGACCACATCCGCCATCCCGAGCCGTTGCCCGGTGGCAAGGGTCGGTATCCCCTGCACGGATCATTCTCCGCCAGCCCGGCCGAGGTGACAGCCTTCGAGGTTGGCGGGCTCTCGGCCTTCGCCAGTGCGACGGTCATGACGCGGCTTGCGGACGGCGGGCTTTCCAAGCTCGATCGCCGTTGGCATATCGACGGCGTGACTGGTGTGGTGACGCTGAGAGATCGAGTCACCAATACGGGACAGTCCGCGTTTCCGGCAATGATGATGTACCATATGAATATCGGCGGGGAGAGCCTTGGAGATGAAACACGCGTTCGCGGCGCGATGATCGAGGCGGAATCCTTGCCCTGGCAGTTCGGTGACAAGGACAATTTCGTCTTCTGCGTTCCGGCAGGCGGCAAGGATGGCTTCGCCTCATTGAAGCTTGGACCCATACCCGCTGCGGCCGGACTGACGCTGAACGTTGATTTCGAAACGTCGACGCTGCCCTATCTGCAGATGTGGCGGAATATCGAGCGACCGGCCTATATCATCGGGATCGAGCCTGTATCGCACGACTGGACCTCGCGTGCTGAACTGTCCGAACGTGGTGCTCTCATTCCGCTGGAGCCCGGTCAATCGCGCGAGTATGGCCTCAGATTTGTGTTTGCCTGACCGGCGCCGAGCCATGTTGACGAAGCTTCTGCGCATGGGTAGCAAGGGGCTCGAATTTCAGACGCCGCCTCAGGCGGAACAAAAGGAGTAGTCCATGTCCATCAAGCGTATCGAGCCCGCAGCGCGCATGAGCGCAGCCGTTGTCCACGGTAACACTGTTTATCTCGCCGGCCAGGTTGGCGAAGGCACGACCGTTACCGAGCAGTCGAAGTCGGCTCTTGCAGAGGTTGACCGCCTGCTTGCGCTCGCGGGCACCAACAAGTCGAAGATCCTGCAGACGATCATCTACCTTTCCGACATGTCGACCTTCGGCGAAATGAACGCTGTCTGGGAAGCCTGGGTCGACCCAGCCAATACCCCTGCGCGCGCAACCAGCCAGGCTGCACTCGCAACGCCGGACTACAAGGTCGAGTTCATCGTTACGGCTGCCATCTAAACAACCTTGGCATGTTGTCCGGGCGGATTTTTCCGTCCGGACGCTCATGAACACGAGATTGACGACCGTCTATTCCGCAGATAGATCATTCATCCATCAATCCAGATGAGGACAGACCATGGATATCCGCCCGATCAATGACGAGTATTCCGTAACCGGCCAGATCGCCGTTTCCGATCTCGACGCTATCAAGGCGCAAGGTTTCAAATCCATCGTTTGCCACCGTCCTGACCATGAACAGCCGGACCAACCCGAGTTTGCCGAGATCGCGGCGCGCGCCGACGAACTGGGCCTTATGATTGCCCATATCCCGGTCGGTCCCGCAGGTGTGACGGCTGACGCCGTGCGCATGATGGTCGATGCGCTTGATGAGTTTCCACGCCCGATGCTCGGCTATTGCCGTTCCGGTGCACGCTCGACGGCGATCTACCAGCAGTCCGAGCACCTTCGCGGCTGAGAGCGGTCAGCTTCGTACAAGCTCATTTCTTGAGAATAGTTTAACCAATCGGGTCTAGTCTGGCCGGAATTGGAACACTGTGCGTGTTCCCTGGTGTTGCTATGCCGGCATGATGTCCGGTCTTGAACGGAGCTCGAGATGATCTCGGCTATTCTATCTTCTCCGCAGGTCAGGTCTGCGCTGCCGGTGCAGCGCATGGATAGTTCTGCTGCCGTGACCTCTCAGGAAGAGGAAAAGAAGAAGAAATCCTTTGTGCCATCCGTCGAGGTTTCCGCCGCGCAGTCGCAGGCGATGTCCCCGCGGGTCGGTGATTTTCTCGTCAACCAGTCTGCCCGCTCGTCAGACAAGAGCAGTTCATCTTCCGATGCCATCAGTCCAACGGGTCTCGATGGCTCGGCGCCACCGAGCCCGCCTGCAGGCGGTCCGCCACCCGGCCCTCCGCCAAGTGGCGCTGATGGCGGCGGTCAGAACGGTCAGGGGCAGGGCCAGGAGCAGGGCGGCTTCAGCGATGCAGAAAGCGCGCTTTCGCTTCTCTCGGGTGATGACACGACGACCGACACCTCGTCTAGCACCACGACTTCATCTTCAGCGGACACCGGGAATGACGGTGATGCTGATGACCTGACGGCCGCCAATTCGAACCGCCCGCAAGGCGCCAACACCCGCTACGCCAATCAGCAACAGCAGGCCAATGGCGGCGGCATCTTCAACGTCCGCTTCGACGATGTCGGGACATATCAGTTTGCAGCTTCGGCTTAGAGCGACAGAATGCTACAGCATTCAAAAGGCGGGCGTTTGCCCGCCTTTTCTGTCTATTGACCGCGAATTTCGCTGAGTGTCCGAACCGGCGTGATGGCTTCCGGGTTCTGGATGACCTCGATGATCGACGGCCTACCACTGGCGCGGGCGCGCTCGAAGGCGGCAGCAAAATCTTCAGTCCGCGTTACCTTCTCGCCATGTCCGCCGTAAGCCTTGGCGAGTTCCGCGAAGTCAGGGTTGGTCAGGCCAGTACCGGAGACACGGCCCGGATATTCGCGCTCCTGGTGCATGCGGATGGTACCATACATACTGTTGTTGACCAGTACCGTGATGATCGGAAGCCCATAGCGGACCGCGGTTGCAAATTCCTGGCCATGCATCATGAAGCAGCCGTCGCCTGCAAAGCAGACAACTTCACGGGTCGGATGCAGGGCCTTGGCGGCGACTGCTGCGGGAAGGCCATAACCCATTGAACCCGATGTAGGTGCTGCCTGCGTCGCATAGCGCTGGAAGCGGTGGAAACGGTGGAGCCACGTGGCGTAGTTGCCTGCACCGTTGGCAAAGATCGTATCCGGTGCGGTATTGACCTCGATCCATTCCATGACGGCGCCCATATGCACGCCCTCGGGTCCAGATGCAGGCGGCGTCGACCACTTGAGATAGGACGCGTGGGCCTCTGCCGTGCCTGCCGCCCACACGGGTGTTTGCATCGGCTTGAGATCTGCGATCGCAGAGACGAAGCCTGCCGGTGTTGCGGCGATGGCAAGGTCGGGGCGATAGACGCGGCCCAGTTCATCCGGGTCGGGATAGACATGGATCAGCGATTGCGCCGGGTAGGGGACGTCAAGGAGGGTGTAGCTCGAAGACGGCGTTTCCGAGAAACGACCGCCCAGAAGCACCACAAGGTCTGCCTCCTTGATCCGCCTGGTCAGCGCCGGATTGATGCCAAGCCCGATATCGCCTGCATAGCACGGGTGCAGGTGATCGAAGAGCATCTGGCGGCGGAAGGAGCAGCCGACCGGTACCTTCCAGTTTTCGGCAAATTTCGCAAAGGCTGCCACAGATGTCTCATCCCAGCGCGTGCCGCCGATGATGAAAAACGGCCGCTCGGCTTTTTCGAGCCGTGCGCGGAATTCCTCGATCTGGCTTGCTCCCGGGAAGGACTGAACCGGAACTGCAGGCCGCGCGACCGGCGCTTCCACCAGATCCGTCAGCATGTCTTCGGGCAGTGACAGAACGACGGGACCCGGACGGCCCGACGTGGCGACGGAAAAGGCGCGTGTCACAAATTCCGGAATGCGCTTGGCATCGTCGATTTCCGCAACCCATTTGGCGACTTCAGTAAACGCGCGGCGATATTCGATTTCCTGAAACGCTTCGCGCTCGCGCATATCGCGGGCAACCTGACCGATGAAAAGGATGACGGGAATGGAATCCTGCCGCGAAATATGCAGGCCAGCCGAGGCATTGGTCGCGCCGGGCCCGCGCGTGACAAAGCAGACGCCCGGCTTACCGGTCAGCCGGCCCCAGCAATCGGCCATCATCGCGGCGCCGCCTTCCTGACGGCAGATGATTTCCTGAATGTTGCTATCCTTCAGCGCGTCCAGAACCGCGAGATAGCTTTCGCCCGGCACGAGGCTGATGCGCTCCACGCCGTTTGCTTCCAGGGCTTCAACGATGAGCTGGCCACCCGTCTTCATGAGATGTCTCCGAATGTATTTGTCGTAACCGCGTGTCTATCAAAGACCGTGGCAATCAAGAAGCGTGGTCCAGCGCTTGGGTCATGATGAATGGTGAAGACCTCATGCCGTTTGGGAAGGAACCGTGGTTATGCCATCGGCCCAGTCGCTGAAGGCGCGCATCGCCTTTTCGCGATCATTGTCGTTCAGCGTCTCATGGCGGGCATCGGGGAAGATCAAGGTGGTCACCCTTGAGTGACCCGTCTCCGAGAGGCGCTTGGCGAGCCAGGTTATGGCCTTGCCACCGCGCGATGCAGGATCCTGACCTCCACCCAGCAGCATGAGTGCCTTGTCGCCGGGAATGCTTTTCAACAGACCCTTGTTCGCGCCCCGCTCTATGAAGCCCGTCACGTCCATCCAAAGCGAGACGGTGCATGGGAAACCGCACAGCGGATCGGCAATATAAGCGTCGACCTCCTTCGGGTCGTTCGAGAGCCAGTCGAAAAGCGTGCGATGGCCCTTGATTGCCTTGCCCCAGGTTTCGAAGGTCAGCCTCGGCAGCATGGCGCTTGGCACATCCGAACCCTTCAGCCAGCGTTCGATGCCGAGGATCAGCCGCATGACGGGCGAAAGAAGTGCTGCGGAGAAATCGCAGTTCCAGACGGCGAAGCCTGCAAATCTGTCGGGATGGCTGATTGCGACATTGAGACAGATGAGCCCGCCCATCGAATGGCCGAAGAGGAGAAGGGGAAGGCCGGGATTTTGTTCTGCAGCCAGATCGCGAATTGCGAGAATATCTGCGACAACCTTGCTGGCACCGTCACGTTTCGCGAACTGTCCGTTTGTTGCGTCGGGGGCGGTGGTTTCTCCGTGGCCTCGGTGGTCCAGCGCATAGACATGATAGCCGCGCGCAGCGAGATAGGCGGCGAAGGGTGCGTAGCGCCTGGAATGTTCTGACATGCCGTGGCTGATGATCACGATGCCAAGTGGCGTGGCTTCCGCATTATGAACGTGGAACGCCAGACGCGCGCCCGTTGGGCTATCGAGATATCGAGTTTCTGCAAACATGCCGCTTCCTCCAATTGCCGGACCTTAGCGACATCGCAGTTCGTCCCGCAAAGACTTTCCGGCAGGCAGCGCGGGGCTATGCCCAGTTTTGTCTGAAATGGCCACCGCGCGCATTGCCCCGGACCGAGATTTCGCCTACATAGGCCGCAATTTCCGAACAGGTTCTTTCACAAGCGAGCATATCCATGGCGCGACAGTTCATCTATCACATGGCCGGCCTGAACAAGGCCTATGGCAACAAGAAGATTCTTGAGAACGTCCATCTCTCTTTCTATCCTGATGCCAAGATCGGTATTCTCGGCCCGAACGGGGCCGGTAAGTCGACGATCCTGAAGATCATGGCCGGTCTCGACAAGGAATGGACGGGTGAGGCCTGGCTCGCCGAAGGCGCGACGCTCGGCTACCTTGAACAGGAGCCGAAGCTCGATCCGACTAAGACCGTGTTCGAAAACGTGATGGAAGGCGTTGCCGACAAGACGGCGATCCTCAATCGCTACAACGAACTGATGATGAACTATTCCGACGAGACCGCCGACGAAGGCGCGAAGCTGCAGGACATCATCGACAGCCAGAACCTCTGGGATCTGGAACAGCAGGTCGAAATGGCCATGAGCGCGCTGGCCTGCCCTCCGGGCGATTTGCCCATCGACGGTCTTTCGGGCGGTGAGCGCCGCCGTATCGCGCTTTGCCAGCTGCTGCTGCGCAAGCCCGACCTCCTGCTGCTTGACGAACCGACCAACCATCTTGACGCCGAGACGATCGCGTGGCTGGAACAGCACCTGCGCGAATATCCGGGCGCCATCCTGATGGTCACCCACGACCGTTACTTTCTCGACAACGTCACGGGCTGGATTCTCGAACTCGACCGTGGCCGCGGCATTCCTTATGAAGGCAACTACTCGGCTTATCTCGAAGCCAAGGCCAAGCGCATGGCGCAGGAAGAGCGCGAAGAAGGCAGCCGCCGCAAAGCTCTGTCGCGCGAACAGGCCTGGATCGCATCCAGCCCCAAGGCCCGTCAGGCCAAGTCCAAGGCCCGTATCCGCGCCTATGACGAACTGGTGGCCGCTGCCGAAAACCGTCGTCCCGGTGAAGCGCAGATCATCATCCCGATCGCCGAACGACTGGGGCAGGTGGTTATCGAGGCCGAGAATATCTCGAAGTCCTATGACGGTCGCGTGCTCTTCGAAAACCTCTCCTTCAAGCTGCCGCCGGGCGGAATCGTTGGCGTCATCGGCCCGAACGGCGCCGGTAAGTCGACGCTCTTCCGCCTGATCACAGGTCAGGAAAAGCCTGATACCGGTTCGATACGCATCGGCGACACCGTCCAGCTCAGCTATGTCGACCAGAGCCGCGACTCGCTCGACGGTTCGAAGAACGTCTGGGAAGAAATTTCCGGCGGCACGGATATCGTCAAGCTCGGCAAGTTCGAGATGAACTCGCGCGCCTATTGCGGCGCGTTCAACTTCAAGGGTACCGATCAGCAGAACAAGGTCGGCAACCTCTCGGGCGGCCAGCGCAACCGTGTGCACCTTGCCAAGATGCTCAAGTCCGGCGGCAACGTTCTGCTGCTCGACGAACCGACCAACGACCTCGACACCGAAACGCTCGGTGCACTTGAGGACGCACTGGAAGATTTCGCCGGCTGCGCGGTCATCATCTCGCACGACCGCATGTTCCTCGACCGTCTGGCCACGCACATCCTCGCCTTCGAAGGCGATAGCCACGTCGAATGGTTCGAAGGTAACTTCGAGGACTATGAAGAAGATAAGATCCGCCGTCTGGGCGCCGAGGCTGCCAACCCGAAGCGGGCAACCTACAAGCGTCTGACGCGCTGATCCGATTTACACTATTTGAAGTATAAAGAGACCGCCCCGGAAATATATTTTCCGGGGCGGTTTTGCATTCTCATGTCCAGACCGGGACCCTGAGTTTCCGCTCTAAATGATCGCAGCGTATTCCTGACATTGGCTGCAGATTGCAAAATTCAATCCAATACAACGGCAAGTTATCATCCGGATGGTCCGTTTCATTTCCATGTGAAATTCAAACGTTTCAATATCCCCAAGTAAAACCCCAATTATTATTTCGTTAATTCAATTCTTCTAAATTTCTGCAAATTGTTATTTTCGGGAGGGATTATGTCCAGACTGTCGCTTCGCAACCTGCTCGTGCTGATTGCCGCTGCGCCGCTGATTGCTTTCTTGTGGCTCGCGTGTGCTTCGGTTTACGACAGCTATTCCGACTACAAGCAATTGCGCGACCAGATGGTTGTCCAAAAGCTTGCCGAAGTTGGTGGCAAGATCGCCCAGGCTCTGCCTGCAGAAGCGTTTGCGACGCCGGACACGCTGGCCGAGCGCCGCAAGATTGTTGATGCCACCTTCGTGGAACTCAAGAATGCCTACCAGAACTGGAAGGCCGAGGGCAACGAGGACGCCGCCATTGAAAAAGCCTATGCGGTCATTCTTGAGAAGGAACCCCTGATCGGGCCTTATCGCTCGCATGTGGATTCCGGCAAGTTCGATGTGAATGAGTCTCTGTTCGTTCTTCAACCTGCTTCGGGCGCTGGCCTCGAACTCGTCAGACGTTCGGCGGCGATGATCGATGACCTCGAACTGGCGCGCTTCATTGACGGCTTTCATGCCTTGATGCAGGTGAATGACGCCGGTCTCATCGAAATTCGCATGGGCGAGTCCTATCTCTCCGGCAATGCACTTATCCCTGCCGAGTATCAGTTCCTGCTTCATGCCAAGGGCTTGCGCGAGCGCTACCAGCCGCAGCTTCTCGAGTTTCTGCCGAGCGATCTGACGGCGCCTTACAAGGCGTTCATTGCTTCTGACGATGCGGGCTTCCTCGTAGCTTCTCGCGAAAAAATGTACGCGCAGGCCGCTCCTGCAAAGGATGCTGCTGCACTTGAGCGCTGGTCCAAGGTCAACGGCGCGCAGGCTGGCCTCATGGCAGGCCTGATTGCAAAGACTGGTGCGGCTCTGTCTGCGGAAGCCGCTGCCCGCTTTGATGCCTTGCAGTGGCAGTTCCTGCGCAGCGCCATTGTGGCGGCGCTGGTGACGATTGCGGTTATCGGGCTTTGCATTGTGGTCGTTCGGACCGTGTCCCGCATGATCCGCTCCATCGAACATCGCATGCAGCTGCTTGCCGAAGGTGATCGCCATTCGGACATTCCGTTCAGCCGTCGTGGCGACGAAATTGGCGGCATGGCGCGTTCGGTGGAAATCTTCCGCCAGGCAGCGCTGCGTAACGCCGAGCTGGAGCAATTGGCCGAGGAAGGCCGTCGCGCAGCGGAAGCCGAGCGTGTCGAGGTTCAGCAGCGTGCGGAGGCCGAGGCCGAGGAACGTCTCAACAAGGCAACCGGGGCGCTGGCTGCCTCGCTTCGTCGACTGGCTGCAGGGGATATGCTCTGCGAAATCCAGGAGGCGTTTGCGCCGCAGTTCGAACAGCTGCGCCACGACTTCAACACCTCGGTCGGACAGTTGCGCAACGTGCTGCTTTCGGTTGGTCATTCGGTGAACGCGGTCAGTGCCGGCTCCGGGGAGATTTCCCATGCGTCGGATGACCTCGCGAAGCGCACCGAACAACAGGCTGCTTCACTGGAAGAAACCGCTGCTGCTCTGGAGGAAATCACCTCCAACGTTCAGTCGACATCAAAGCGGACTGTTGAAGCGCGCGATCTCGTTCGGGATGCCCGCTCGCGTGCCGAACATTCTGGCGTCGTTGTCGGCAACGCCGTGAGCGCGATGGAGCGCATCGAAAAGGCATCTGCCCAGATCAACCAGATCATCTCGGTCATTGACGAGATTGCATTCCAGACCAACCTGCTCGCCTTGAACGCGGGTGTTGAAGCCGCGCGTGCGGGCGAAGCTGGCAAGGGCTTTGCCGTGGTTGCACAGGAAGTGCGTGAACTGGCGCAGCGTTCTGCAAATGCCGCCAAGGAGATCAAGGCTCTCATTGGAAATTCGGAGGTTGCCGTCAGCGAGGGCGTCAAGCTGGTGAACGATACCGGTGATGGCCTCAGCACGATCGCTGGTCTCGTTCAGCAGATCAACAGCCACATGGATGCGATCGCCACGGCCGCACAGGAACAGTCTGTCGGCCTCGGCGAAGTCAATTCCGCCGTGAACCATATGGATCATGCCACCCAGCAGAATGCCGCCATGGTCGAGGAAATGAACGCTGCCTCCGCCGGGCTCGCCCAGGAAGCTCAGAACCTTGCAAACCTTCTGGCCGGGTTCCGCACAGCTTCCACGGCTTCGGCTCCCAACGATCGGTCCAGACGGGCCGCTTGATCCCGTTTCAAACATGGATGATACTCGCAAAGGCCACTCAAAGTGGCCTTTGTCGTTTCCTGGACGATAAACGCCGCAACCAAACAATTTCTGTTGCGCATACCCCATCTACGATATAAAGATATCTTTATATCTTGATGGAGATCCAATGGCGCTTGGCTTGGACCAACTTGTTGATACGTTGAAGGCGGCGGGTGAAACGACCCGCATGCGGCTGCTGGCACTGCTGGCCGCAGGCGACCTGACCGTGTCCGATCTCACAGAAATTCTCGGCCAATCGCAGCCTCGCATTTCAAGGCATTTGAAGCTGCTTCTCGAAGCCGGGTTGATCGATCGCTATCAGGAGGGTGCCTGGGCCTATTTCCGTCTCAAGCGCGAAGGAGAAGAGGCCGAACTTGCCTCCGGGCTTCTGGCCGCCGCCGCACCTACGGATGCGGTCCTTGCTCGTGACGGTGAGCGGCTGACCGCCGTGAAGCGTGAGCGCGCCGCCCGTGCCAGCGCCTACTTCAGCCGCAACGCTGCCGAATGGGATGCGATCCGACGCCTGCATGTGAGCGAAGAGAAGGTCGAGGCTGCACTTCTGGACATCGTTGGCACAAAGCCCATCGATTCACTTCTCGATCTGGGCACAGGAACAGGTCGGATCCTGCAACTGCTGGAAGGACATTACCGCAAGGCCGTCGGCGTGGACGCGAGCCGCGACATGCTTTCGGTCGCACGCACAAATCTCGACCGCTCGGGCATTTCGCGCGCCAGCGTTCGGCACGGCGATATCTTCAACCTGCCGCTTGAAGGGCAGGATTTCGATCTCATTACCATCCACCAGGTTCTGCACTTCCTCGACGACCCGCAAGCAGCGATCGCCGAGGCCGTTCGCGTGCTGCGCCCGGGCGGACGTGTCGCCATCATCGACTTTGCGCCGCACGAGCTTGAACATCTGCGGGAGGCGCATGCCCATCAGCGTCTCGGCTTCTCGCATGAGACGATGAAAGGCTGGCTGGAGAAGGCGGGTCTCGCAGTTGAAAAGGCTGTTGACCTCAAACCCTCGGGTGGTGCCGAGAGCGCGCTGACGGTCACGTTGTGGCTGGCGCGCGATCCGAACCGCCTGATGGCATGAATTGAAATGAAGAGCCTCCTGCCGCCGCGTCATGGGCTGCGGGACGTTGAAGAATAAAGCCGAATGACGGCAAGGAGAGCATGATGAGCGTGAACCCCACAATCGGCGCTGAAGGCGTACGCCTGTCCTTCGAATTCTTCCCTCCGAAGAATGCCGAGATGGAGGACCAGCTCTGGGAAACGATCGCCGATCTCGAAACCTGGAACCCGGATTTCGTTTCGGTCACCTATGGGGCCGGAGGCACCACCCGTGCGCCAACGCTTTCCACCGTCGGACGTATCGCCGCCCAGACTGGGCTCAAACCCGCGTCACACCTGACCTGCGTCGGTGCGACACGGGAAGAGACGCATGCCATCGTCAGTGAGTTCCATGCAGCCGGTATCCGGCATTTCGTTGCCCTGCGCGGTGATCCGCAGGGTGGGGTTGGCACCGTCTACCAGCCAACGCCGGGCGGTTATGCCAATGCGGCGGAACTTGCTGCCGGGTTGCGCGCGCTTGGCAACTACGAGATCAGCGTTTCGGCCTATCCCGAAAAGCATCCGGAAAGTGCCGATTTTTCCGCCGACATCGACATGCTGAAGCGAAAGGTCGATGCGGGGGCCACACGGGCGCTGACGCAGTTCTTCTTCGAAAACGATCATTACGAGCGCTACATGGAGCGTGTCGCCGCCGCCGGGATCAACATCCCGATCGTGCCCGGCATCCTGCCCATCCACAATCTCGCGCAGGTGCGCAAGTTTGCAGGTCTCTGCGGCGCCACTGTGCCCGACTATGTGATTGCTCGTCTCGGGACGATCGATGATCTGCCTGGGGAACGTTTCAAGGCGGCGTCGGCATTGGCCGCCGAGCAGGTGCGCGATCTCATCCATCGTGGCGTCAAGGAGTTTCACTTCTACACGATGAACCGATCGCCGCTGGTCAACGCCGTGCTGGAGCAATCCGCCTTCAGGCGCGTGGAGAGCGTGCCTGTCGCCAAGCCGCGCGGTGCGGCAGCCTGATCTCGAAAAGTTCCCTAAAACGAAAAACGCACGGAGAGGCGGATCTCCGTGCGTTCCTATTCTTTTTCTTAGGGCCTGATGGCCGCATCCGGCGTTATGCCGAAACGGGCGTCATATTCTTCAGATAAATATCATCGACGCCACAAACAAAAACGCTGCACCGATCATCAGGACATTGAGCGACTGCGTGAGTCCCATAGCTGACCTCCTTCGCGTTAACGGACATATGATACGCATGTCTTGTCAGGATTGAAAAGTGAATCTTGTGCTGCAGCGCGGCAACGAGGAAATGAATTTTCCCTTAATGCCCATTCAACGCCATGAAATTACTCATGTTTTATTTTCGTCATTTTTTATCGCGTGCTATCCAAATGGTTGCATCGCCTGTTGCGTTGCGTCAAAAAGGGAAAAATCGGCAAGGTCTTGAATGATCTGCAGTTTATCGAATTTCCGAATAAACATTCCGAATTGAGGGTCCGATGGGTGTCTCGTTTTGACGACAAGGGTGATGAGAATTCACCGTTGCCGTTGTGGCGCAAATCATGAAAACTGCAAACGGGGACAACATGGAAGGATGCCGGTCTGAAAACGGATATCGCGCACAAGGTCGCTGTTGCGGCCGGTGATCACGGCGCGGCGCTGACATCCATCGCCATCGTCGTTGCAGTTGCGGCCATTCTGGGCCTCGGGTTCATGCGGCTGCGCCAGCCGCCGCTGGTTGGCTTCATTGGCGCCGGCATTGCCCTGGGACCCACAGGTCTCGGCATCATTGCCAACAACGACTATGTGTCGCTGCTGGCTGAACTGGGCGTTGTCGTCTTGCTCTTCTTCATTGGCATGGAGTTGTCGATCAAGGCATTCATCCTGACGTTGAGGCAGGCCTTGCTTGTTGCAGGCGGCCAGCTTGCGGCCGCGTTGATCGCGGGGTCGGTTATCGTCATTGCCATACATGCCCGTTTCGAGGAGGCGATCATTCTCGGTTTCATCTTCGCGCTGTCCTCGACGGTCGTTGCGATGAAGATGCTGGAAGATATGGGTGTACTCAGAGGCGAGGCGGGACGAATAGCGGTCGGTGTCCTGATTGCGCAGGATATCGCTGTCGTGCCTATGCTGATCTTCGTATCGAGCCTTGCGGGCAAGGGAACAGATCCCTGGGACGTCGCCGTCAAGGTTGTGATTGCTGTCGGTCTGCTTGGCGGTGTGCTCTGGTGGTTCGGAGGCCATCGCAAGCTGCGCATCCCCTACGCAGAACAGATTGCGGAAAAGACCGAGCTGTTGGCGCTCGGGTCTCTTGCGATCTGTTTTGCTGCAGCTGCCATTTCGGGCCTTGCCGGCCTGTCACCCGTCTACGGTGCATTCCTTGCGGGCATCGTTGCCGGCAATTCCACGCTGCGCAGCCGTGTGATACCGGTGATCGAACCGATCCAGAGCGTTCTGGTCGTGGTTTTCTTCCTGTCGATCGGGCTTCTCATCGACCTGAGCTTCATCAGGACACATTTCATCGAGGTCATGGGTGTCTCGGTGATCGTCATTGCGGTTAAATCGGTGCTCAACATCTTTCTTCTTCGAAAGACAGGTTCATCAGCCGACACAGCCCTGATCGCCGGCCTGTCCATGGCGCAGATCGGCGAGTTTTCCTTCGTGCTGGCATCGGCTGGTTTTGCAGGTGGGCTACTCGGCAACAGCCTCTATCGGCTTTCCATTGCTGTGACGGCCGTCTCGTTGCTCGTGTCACCGGTCTGGGTCGGCATGATGCATCGGCTGGAGGGTGCAGCAACGCAGGGTATTGAAACCTACCGCGAGGCGCTGGCCGCTGCTTATGCGCACGAACTGCATGAGGTCCACCGCGGCAGGGCCGCCTTTTCGCGGCTCACCCATGGCATGCACGTGCGTTATCGCGCGCTGCGGTTGGCGATCTATCATCGCCGATCCGTCAGAAAGTAGCGGTGTGCTTACTTGAGTGCCGCAAGGAAGGATGCCGTCGGCCAGCCATCGGCGGGAAGGCCTAGCACGGCCTGTTCCTTCTGAACGGCGGTGCGCGTACCGGAGCCGAGAATGCCATCGATCTTACCGATGTTATAGCCCTTGGCCGTCAGCTTCTCCTGCAGGGCCTTCATGGCGTCCAGATCGAGACCCGGCTCCGGGTTGCCGGCAACGTAAGGCTCGGCGCCGGCCAGTCGTGTCGCGAAATAGGCGGCTGACAGGGTGTAGACCAGAGACTGGTTCCAGGCGAGATAGGCGTCGAAATTGGGGTAGGCGAGGAAAGCCGGTCCAAGCCGGCCCTGCGGCAGGATCAGCGATGCCTTCAGCCCTGCCGAGTTCTTGTCGCCATTGCGAGGCTCGACGCCAAGGTTGAACCATTCGCCTGCAGTCAGCGGACCGCCGATGCCGGACTTTTCGAAGGGCAGGCTTTCCGGCAGTTTCACTTCCTGCAGCCACGGCTCACCCTTGCGGAAACCGAGGCTCTGGATGAGCTTCGCGGTCGTGAGGATCACATCTGGTGAGGAGGTCTTCATGTTGACCACGCCATCGCCGTCACCATCTTCACCGAACTTGATGATGTCTGCCGGCAGCATCTGCGTCTGGCCGATTTCACCGGCCCAGGCGCCTGTGGTCGTCGCCGGATCCATGTCCCCGAGCGAGGCCATCTTGATCATGGCAATGAGCTGCGGGCGGAAGACATCTGGGCGGCGGCAATCATGGGACAGCGTCACAAGTGCGTTGCGCGTATTGAAATTGCCCTGCACGGCGCCGAAATCTGTTTCCATAGCCCAGAAGGCGGTGATGACGGCGGCAGGAACTCCAGTCTCGGCCTCGGCCTTTGCAAAGACAGGCGCGAATTCTTCCATCTTCTTCTTGCCGATGGAGTAGCGGGCTCCGCTGACGGTGCGCTTGGAAAATTCGAGGAATGTCTGACGAAATACGCCTTGGCCACGGTCCATCTTGAGAACCTTCGGGTCGATTTCAGCGCCTGCGAGTGCCTTGTCGACTGCCTCGGGTGCGATACCGGACGCCACGGCTTCCGTCTTGACGCCTGCCAGGAAGGTTGCGAGATCGCCGTCGCATTCAGTAGCATTTGCCAGCGGTGCGGTTGAGATCAAGAGGGCGGCTGCAAACAGGCTGGACTTGCTGAGGCTCGGCATACGGCATTTCCTCGTAGAATGGATCGGTCTGCACAGAAGGCTTCGCCAATATGGCGTTACCGGGGCGCGGCCCCGCAATCATGCAATGAAAAAGGTCGCGCTAACTTTCGATATGCGCGTGGCGATGCCAGAGTTCTCAGGGCAAAGCAAGCAAATTGAGCAATCAGGCGGGCAGCAGCCGGAATTCAGTTGGTTCCGGCGTAGGCCAGCCAGCTTTTCCAGTTATCCGGGTCGCCTGCGAAGACGTTGATGTCTGTCTCGCCCTTGACCCCCGGCACGACACCTGTCGAGGTATACTGCCAGAACGCCCAGCGACGGTCGGTGTAGGTTTTCTGCGGATGGGCTGCGACCGAGCGAACCCAGAAGTGGTAGTCGTTGAAATAGCCGGCCAGATTGTCGCGGTGGAAATCGACCGAGGTATAGATGATTGGACGCTTGCCGTAATAGGCCTCGAGGCGATCCATGAAGCGCTTGAGATTGGCGCGCACGGTCGCTGCATCCGGGCGCAGCTTGCAGGTTCTGGAGTCCGGGTTCCATTCCGCATCGAGCACCGGCGGCAATTGCATGGCCGTGCGCGGTACGTTGGAGATGAACCAGTCGGCCTGTTCGTCGGGCGTCGAGCAGAAGTAATAGAAATGGTAAGGCGCGGTTGCGAGCCCTGCCATGCGCGCGCCGTTGGCATAGTCCGCAAACTTTGGATCGATGCGGTCCTTGCCTTCCGTCGCCTTGATGAACACGAAGGAAATGCCGGACGCACGCACAGACTGCCAGTCGATATCGCCATTCCACTTGGAAACGTCTATGCCCTGGATCTTGTGACGATGCGGGCTATCCTTGCCAAAATCCTGCGGATCGTTGTCGTGAAAGCGCGGTTTGACCGATGCCGTCGACATGAAGTCGTAATCGGCGCTTGTGCAACCGGTAATCAGAGTGGCGAGCGGCAGCAGGGCCAGCACAAGACGGCGCATAAGAAATCACTTGTAGAATAGCGTTGTTCGATCATTAGCCGGTTCGCAGCATTTGTAAAGAATGCCGGAAGCAACATCACTATTCACTGAAACACATCAGGGTAAACAATTGGTTAGAGGTATCGTAAACCGGCGAGTTCAGCGATCCCCGCGCGTGATGCTGATCGACCAGGCATAGCCCTTGTAAAGTGGCCGGAAGTCACACATGGCACCATGGCGGGCAGCAATCTCTTGCGCCACATGGGCGAGGTTTTCCCGCGGTTCGACGTGGAAGCGGTGCAGCCATTGCCGAAGCAGTGCCCTGAACCAGCCGGGCAGGTCTTCCTGCTGGCCGAAATCGACGATCTCGAGCCTGCCGCGCGGCGCCAGTGCGGTGACGGCCTGTTCGATACAGCGCTCCCAGTCCGGGATCATCGAGAGCGCATAGGAGATAAGAATGCGATCAAAGCCCTGATGACCAAAGGCGGTGGACGAAAAATTGCTGGCGTCGCCCGCAACCAGCGTCGCGCCTCCGGGCAATTGCGCCCGGGCAGACATGAGCATTTCCTCGGATATGTCGAGACCGTTCAGCCGCGCCTGCGGATAGAGCCGGGAGGCGAGGGCGAGATTTCTGCCTGTTCCGCATCCGAGTTCCAGAATGGTCTGGTGCGGTTCTGGTTTCAGCTCGCGGATCGCACGGTCGCGACCGAGCAGATAGTATTTGCGGGTCAGATCGTAGATGTGCCGCTGATAGCGGTACATCCGGTCCATGCGAACGGCATGGGCGTCGTGGACGTCTGGCAGGGCGCTCACGAGCGCTTCCTGTAGATGTGAAAGCCACCATAGATCGCGGAACGGTCCTGCGCGAGCAGGCGCGCCGAGTCTTCCGCGAGATATTCCCAATCCGCGAGCTGGTCGGCCTGCAGCTTTTCCTCAAGCGGGCTGGCAGCAGCGGCTGTCCGGAAAATCACCCGTGCCTCATGCGCAGAGCTTCGGTTGATCTCGGTCCACAGAGCGTTCAGCTGTTCGGCTGTCATCCAGTCCTGGGCATCGAGCAGGACGTAACGATCGACGGACCCGGCATGCTTGGTTTGCAGCAGTTCGGTGAAGTTGCGATGGTGAACGCTCACCCTGTCAGTGCGGCTGCGGATATTCTGATAGTTCTCGGGCTCAAGGTAAAGCGGGGGCCGACCTTCGCCAGCCGTCGGATAGCGACGCGAAAACGCCTGCCAGGCGAAGTAGTTGTCATTGAGCGGGAAGTCGCAGGCAAGCTTTTCAAGCCGTGCGCGCAGGATGTCGGCCATGTGCGCGTGATCGGCATCGCGGGCCAGTTCATCGTATTGCTGCGGCGGAATGCCAAGGCCGAACAGCGAGCTCTTGCGGCTGGTCATCCAACGGATCGACTTTTTGTCGAAGGCAGGCGCGACGTCCTCGGCGAAGATGCGGCGCTGTTCCTCGATGGTGTTTGCGGCCATCAGTCGATCAAAGCGGATGCCGTGGAAACGCGCGGCAAGGTGACCGGCTCCAATGAAGCGACCGAGCAGGCCGGTTCTGTAGATGTTGCGGTCGAAGATGGAAATGCGGCGGCGGCCCAGGGCATCGCGGCTCGTCCAGTATTGACGTGTTTCCTCGTCAAGATGCGGGGCAATGAAGCGATCAAAGGCCGCGGAGTTCGTCGTGTTGCCCGCATCGGCAAACATGCGTCGCACATCTTCATAGGCCGGGAGGTGGCGGAAGGCGGCAAGCTTCAGCTTGTTCAGCGCGATATGATGCGGATTAAGGTCGACTACGTCGATGTGGCGAGGTCCTTCGGCAAGGTAGGCCAGCATGTTGCAGCCACCGGATCCGATGGTGACGATGGCATGATGCGGGGCCAGTTGCATGGCTTCGATGTCGACGGCAGGGTCTTCCCAGATCTGTGGATAAACAAGGCCGGAGAACATGAGGCCGAAGAGCCTCTCTGAAACGCCCTTGGCGCTGAGCGCCCGGTGACGGACAAATGCCTCTTTAAGCCTTGTATTCTTTAGATAACCCGTAATCGGCGCCATGCCTGTCATGCGTCGCAGACCTTCTGTTCCACCTTCGATTGGCGCGCAGCAATAGACCTGTTTCGCTACAGTTTGATGACCTTTCAGCAAGCGTTAACCCTTCGCCGTAAGGGGCTTTTAAGAGTTCGTTCCTAACATCGCTCGTACATATCAGGAGCGATTAACATGATGTTAAAAGCGTTTCTGCCGAAAATTGAACAACGATATGTCTTCGTTGGTTCGGCAGTTGGGGCAGTCTTGCCCTTGTTATTCTTCGCTATTTCTCGAATGAGTGGATTCCCCGGCGGCTTTTTTGCCTGGGCGCTCGACAACCCTTCCCAATTCACGCTGGCTGCTATGCCAGTCTGGATGGGTCTCGTTTCGCTTCAGTTTGCACGCAGCAAGCGGCGCCGTTTGAAGGTCGAGGCCGCCAGACGTCTTCAGGAGAGGCGTCTTCTGCATGCAGCGCTTCACGACGAACTGACGGGAATTGCGAATCGCGCCGCCTTCCAGGCCGCTGCGCGCGAGGCAACGGCCAGCGGCTTGCACTTTGCCCTTCTGCTTCTGGATCTCGATCGCTTCAAGCTGGTCAATGACACCAAGGGGCACCACGCCGGTGACCTGTTGCTCAAGGAGTTTGCCAAGCGCCTTTCTGCTTGCGAGCATAGCAGGGCAGGCATCGGTGTCTTCCGGCTTGGCGGTGATGAATTTGCTGTCCTCGTGGAAGAGGATGTCGCCGAAGCCGAACTGGAGCGTCTCGCCGAAACGATCAAGCTTGCCGTTGCTCTCCCATTCGATCTCGGTGACAGTCGTGCATCGGTTGGCGTCAGCGTCGGGATCGCCGTTTCAGCGCACCCCGGCGAACCGGTGGAAGCAATCCTGCAGAGGGCGGATCTTGCGCTCTATAGCGCCAAGGATATCAGCGGGCCTGCCCATGCCTTCTACAATGAAGCGCTGGCCGCTGCTTCGCTTGCGCGTCTGGATATAGATCGCGATCTCGTTCGCGCCATTGCGGTGGGCGAATTCTGCCTCGAGTTCCAGCCGATCATATCGGCAGAGACCCGTGATGTTACCGCCATGGAAGCCATGGTGCGCTGGCTGCATCCGCAGAAAGGTCTGCTCGCCTCTGAGCGCTTCATGCCTGCCGCGGAGCGCAGCGGCCATATCAGCCAGCTTGAACGCTGGGTGCTGAGGTCCGCCTGTGTCGAGGCCGTCCGCTGGCCATCCGAGGTTGGCGTCACTGTCAATATTTCGCGCGCGCTCTTTGAAGACGATGGGTTTCCGGCCAGCATTGTTGGTTGCCTTGATTATTCCGGGCTCATGCCGTCGCGCCTGACAATCGAGATATCCGAATCCGTCCTCACGCTTGACGAGACACTTGTCCGCGGCAGGCTCGCCCAGTTGCGAGCGCTGGGTGTCAAGGTCGGTGTCCAGGACTTCGGGCTAGGGCTGACATCGCTCAACCGTCTCGTCGGTGTCGAGCTCGACCGCTTGAAGCTTGAGCGGTCCTTCACTGAAAGTCTTCTGCGCGATGTTCGCGGCGAGGGACTGATGGATGCCCTGATGAAACTTGGCGCTGCCATGCGCATCGCAACGTCGGTGGAAGGAATAGAGGACGAACGACAGATCGAATTCGTACGTCACCGGGGCGCGTCCGAGGTTCAGGGACATTATCTCTCAGGGCCATTGGCAGCCGATGACGTTGTCGACTTTCTCTCTGCCCGCAAGGAATTCCTGTCTTCCGGCGCGGCTTGACGCCATCTGCAAAGAAAGCCTGTCAAGAGTTTGTTCAGTGATGGACAGACGCGCGGCAATACTGTTCATTCCTGTTTCATGGATGCGTGGGAGAACGTGGACGCGTCCTGTTACAGCGCGGTGCGTTCAATTCTGCGCACGAACGACGCTGTACCGTTTTGAATCCGGGATGGAGGAAAGCGATGCGCTTTGTCTTGCGGATGGTTCGGTGGCTTGTCGGTGCCATCGTTGCAGCCATCGTCGTTGTTCTTGTAATGCTCAAGGTCGCGCCGCCTGAACTCTTGAAGGTTGCCGACAGCTATGCGGCAAAGATTGCGTGCTCCAATGTTTTCCTGGCCGGACGGGATGCGCAGCAGGTCCTTGCTGATGATGTTCAGGCACCTGGAAATCCGATCCTAAAGGGCGTCATGCTGGACGTGAACAAGGACAAGGGGGAGGTGACCGCGCGGCTTCTCGGCTACGGCGCACCCCGCACATCCATTTACCGCCCGGGATACGGCTGCACCAACATCGCCGATGACAAGACCGCGCTCCCAGCACTGCCGCCGCAACCTGCGGCCGTTGTCCCCGATCCGAATGTGGAATGGCCGGTCGGCAACCATGCCGGGGCAAGCTTCGATCCGGGCCTTGCCGGCGTTCTTGCTGATGACGCCCTGCGTGGCCCCGGCATGCGGGCGATTGTCGTGGTTCACCATGGCAAGATCATCGCCGAGACATATGGCCCCGGCTTTGACGAAAAGACACCGCTCATCGGCTGGTCCATGACCAAGACAGTGAATGCCATTCTGGCCGGCCGCGCCTCGCAGATGGGCTACCTGTCATTCGACGATGCGAACCTCTTTCCGGAGTGGAAAGACGACCCGGAAAAGCAGAAGATCACATTGAAAAGTCTGACCGCCATGCAGAGCGGACTTCAGTTCAACGAAGAGTATGGCGATGTTTCGGACGTGACTCGCATGCTCTTCCTTCAACCTGACATGGCCAAATTTGTCATCACGCAGCCGATTGAAGCAAAGCCGGATACGAAATTCAAATACTCGACCGGCACGTCTGTCGCCATCGCTAAATACTGGATGAGCAAGCTGCCCGATCCTGCGATGGGGGTTACATTTCCGCGGCAGGCGCTTTTCAATCCGCTGGGCATGCAAAGTGCCGTGCTGGAGGCTGATGAGGTCGGCACCCTTGCCGCTGGTTCCTATACCTATGCCACCGCGCGAGACTGGGCGCGCATAGGCCAGTTTCTCTTGCAGGACGGTGTGTGGAACGGTGAGCGTCTGGTCAGCGAGGACTTCATGAAGATGATGCGGACCAGCAATTCGACCAGCAAAGGCAAATATACGCAAATGCAGACCTGGCTGATGGGGTTCAGCGAAAAACCCAACGCCGATTTCAAGGTGCCCGACGACACATTCTGGCTGCTGGGCCATGACACCCAGGCGGTGGCCGTCATTCCCTCGCGCGATCTGGTTGTGGTTCGCCTGGGTCTGACGCCGGAATCGCTCGGCTACTACCCTGAAAAGTTGGTGGCTGAGGTCGTTGCGAAGCTCAAGGACTGACAAGCTCTTGTTTGTCGGAGACACAGACATTCAAAAGCCCGGACTGGTCCGGGCTTTTTGAATCTTGGTTCAGCGATTTCGTTTACTGGATCTGGTCCAGCAGACCCTTGCGCTTGGCGTCGTAGTAATAGCCAGTGCGATAGAGCCAGTCCGCAGCCTGTTCATTCTTGCCTGCCACGAGCCAAGCGCCACGAAGATACTTCACGGCATATCTGAGGTTCGTGTCAGCATCCAGAAGACCAGACGGGTTGCCGTCGTAGCCAAGGCTACGGGCCGTGTTGTAGCGGATCTGCATCAAGCCATAGTTGCCACGGTGGAGGGCGCGGGGGTTATAGGTGCTTTCGCGCTTTGCGACGCGGTGCACCAGGCTTTCCGGTACGCCATACATCGAAGCATATTTGGAAATCAGAGCGCTGATCTTGCCCGGAGCCATGCCCGGGTCAGATGCTATTGTCAGCGAAGCTTCCTGTACGGGTGCCTGACCCGCTTCGATCTGCTGGCCCTGCATGGCCGCCGTCTGCGCTGCCATCGCGTCACTCTCGGACGGGAGGGGAGGCGCGTAAGCCAACGTCTGGGCCGGTTCATTGACGGCAGAGGCCAGTTCAACGGTCGGGCCGTTCGCCTGTGCTGCCTGCGTTACCGGATCAGCGCCCGGCTGCGGCATCTGCTGTGCAGCCGCGGCTGCGGCTCGCTGCATCGCTGCCTGCTGGGCTGCGCGTTCCTTGGCCATCGCAACTTCCGTTTCCATTGCTGCCATGGCGGCAATGTCGTCAGATGCCGGAATACCTGCAATCTGCGTTCCCGGCTTGGCTGTCGGAACAACATACTGTTCTGCCAACAACTGATCTGCCGGTGTCTGAATGACGGAAGAGCATCCTGTGGACGCCAGTGCAACGAATGCGCCAGACAACCAAAGGCCAGTTTTCACGGTCTTCTTCAAAATCACGCGAGATGTTTCCCCGTTTATTCCGAATATGGGCGCCCAAATCGTTAAGAAGCGCCAGCATGTCCGTTAACCATCAATAAGGCAATTTCGTGTCCATTGACCGCCTATATTGTGGCGATCAGGCTGCGCGGCTGTATATCGCCGTCACCGTGCCTGCCGAAATCAGCAATGCGCCACCCGTCCTGTTGACCGTTTTTTGCACGGTTGCACGGCGGATGAAGTTGCGTGCCTTAGCTGCCAAGAGCGCATATCCTATAGCATTGAGGGATGCAAGCGTAACGAAAGTCGCCTCCATCGTGACCATCTGCGGCAGGAAGGGGCCGCTCCGGTCCATGAACTGGGGCACGAAGGCCACGAAGAAGACCATGCTTTTGGGGTTCATCGCTGTCACGGCGAAGGCATGGAGGAAAATCTTGAGCGACTTGCGCTGCGGCACATTGTCATTGTCGCTGATGGGGCCAGTCTGGATCGGCGTCCGCCAGAGCTTGATGCCGAGATAGACCAGATAGGCGCCGCCAATCCATTTGAGCACCGTAAATACGGTGAAGGAGGTTGCCAGCAGCGCGCCAAGGCCCAGCATCGCCGCGGTCATTGCCGTCAAGTCCCCGAGTGCCACGCCGGCAACGGTTGACAGTGCCGTTTTGCGCCCGAAACCGAGTGCGTAGGACACCACGAGGAGGATGGTGGGTCCCGGTATGACAAGAACCACCGCAGCTGTGGCCACAAAGGCAAGCCAGACTTCCAGTGACATCGCGATATTCCTCCCGCGGCGCTGCGTGCTTGCAGGCACGAAACCATGCCGCATCGCCTTGCGATAAACCCGATCATCCTTGTCCGGGTTTAAATGCGTCCGGGCGAGGTGACCACCTGTGCGAGAGTGAAACCGTATTCGCGCAGGGTGTCAACCAGCTGGATCAAACGCTGGCGACCAGAAACCAGTTATCGTTCCTGTCTCAATGATCTTTGGCACTACATCGCTTTCCAGCTCTGCCCGACAAAGTCCATGACGTCGCTGAACCATTTTGCCGATGTGTCGAAATGCTTTCCGCCCTTGATCCGCGGAAACTCGATCGTGCGCAGCTGGCCTTTCTTGTCTTCGTCATGGCCGATGACGCCGGACACGCGTTCGAGGCCGCTCTGGACGGCAAGATCCACCATGCTGTGGATGAGGTGCCGATCTTGCGCATTGGCAGGCGCGGAGCGGGCGTAGTAGCCCGACTTTTGCACCATCGAACGCTCCGCGCCGATCAGCGCGCCAAACTGCTTGGAGAACCAGTTGCCAACGTTGATCGTGTCGATCTTCACGTGGCCGAATGCGTCACGCTTCACGCTTTCGCCGGAGGCTTCGCGCTCCGCGACGATGGCATCCAGACATGCCCCTTCCGACACGAAGATCGTGACGAAGCCTGTCCTGTCCATGATCGCCTTGAGACGCGCCGCTTCCTTTTCAAGGTCGAATGCGAGTTCCGGCAGATAGATGCCGTCAATATTCTTCAGCTCCGTGTTCATCATGAAGCCTTCGATATATTCATTGTGCCGCGTCTGCTGGATGTAGGCGCGTGCGGTGGCGGCGGTCAGCCAGCCGCAGTGGCGCCCCATGACCTCATGCACAATGAGTGTACGCGGGGCAGCGCTCTGTTCGTTGGAAACGTGGTCGAAGAACTTCGCGCCGACTTCCGCGGCCGTCCAGGCGCCGAGCGACTGGCGGATCGGCACGACATCGTTGTCGACGGTTTTCGGCAGGCCAACAACGGTGAGATTATAGCCGTTTGCGCCAAGATAGGCGGCGAGATCGGCGGCCGTGGTGTTGGTGTCGTCGCCCCCGATCGTATGGAGGATCGTGATGCCGTCCTTGGCCAGCCGTTCTGCTGCGATAGCCAGCGGGTTCTGACCTTCCTTGACCAGTCCGCGCTTGGCGCAATCGGCGGCGTTGGTCAGCTTGACGCGGCTGTTTCCAATCGGCGAGCCGCCATGATGATGAAGAAGATAGGCCTTTTCGCGCATGTCCTGGGAGATCGGAATGATGTCGCCAAGCAGAAGGCCGTGGTAGCCAGAGCGATAGGCAATCATCTCGATTTCGGGCGCAATGTCATTATACCGCTCGATCAGTCCCCCGACTGACGAGGATAGGCAGGGGGCGAGGCCTCCCGCCGTCAGCATTGCGACTTTCTGCTTGGCCATTTCTTCCTCCGGGGCATCTTGCCTTGCATGATATCCGGCGGAGCTTTCGCCTGCCGCCAGACATCGCCTCAAGCCGACAACACCCGCCGTTCACACAGAGTTGAACGACGTGCGAGGTCTCTTGGCGGAATGGATGGTGGCATCGGCAGAGTTTGTAAAGTGACTTTTTGATGAAGCCCGCCCGTTTCAATCGATTTTAAGAACGGTGGCTTCGGTTGCCAGCAATATAATCGTTTCAAATGCTTATCGGTTTTGTCCATCCGGCTCTGACTCTGCAGAACTGTCTCGGGTGCCCCTATCGGCGGCGCATTGTATGCCGAAAGATGAACACTCCTTTTCATTCTTTCATCAGGAAAACTGACTTGAAAAAATCCACATTCTTTGGTCAACGTCGTAAGCATGATTATTGATTTTGCATGCGAGCAAGCAGTCTCGCTCCTGGAACGAATCGCCGGTGCCGTGGCAGATGCCGCGAGCAACGCGCTTTCAGGTGTCGTGGAAGCTGTTCGAACCGTGTTCGAAGGCGATCCGGAAACCCGCCGCAAGGTGGCGTTTTCCGTGGCCATGATCGCGCTCTCCGCCAAGATGGCGAAGGCAGACGGCATCGTGACCGAAAACGAGGTCAATGCCTTCAAGGATATCTTCGAATTCCCCGAAGCAGAGGCGCATAACGTTGCGCGGCTATACAACCTCGCGCGCCAGGATGTCGCCGGGTTTGAAGCCTATGCCGAGAAGATGGCCGTACTTTGCGGTTGCGGTGTTCCCGACTGCCCGGTTCTGACCGAAATTCTGGATGGCCTTTTCCACATCGCAAAGGCCGACGGTCTCGTCCATGAGGATGAACTCGCGTTCCTGCAGCGCATCGCCGAGATCTTCGACATCTCCGAAGAGGGCTTCGAGCGTGTCATGGCGCGTCATCTGATTGTGGGCGCCGACCCTTACAAGGTTCTCGGAGTAGAACCGCAGACCGAGTTTGCCGAGATCAGGAAGCGCTACCGCAGCCTCGTTTCCGAGCATCATCCGGACAGGTTGATCGCGCGCGGGGTGCCGCTGGAATTCCATGGCATCGCCAATGAGCGCATGGCTGCGCTCAATGCAGCCTATGCAGCCATCCAGAAAGAACGCCGCGCGGCATGACAGCTTTCCTGCCGGACTTCGAGGGTGCGACCGTTCGCCCGTCCCCGAACCATGGCGAGCGCCGGGGCTTCGACAAGCCGGACATGATCATACTGCACTATACAGGTATGCCAACGGCAGAAGGTGCCGTGTCATGGCTCTGCACCACGGAGAGCGAAGTCTCCAGTCATTATGTCGTGCTGGAGGATGGCGCCGTTCTGCAGCTGGTGCCGGAAGAGCGGCGTGCTTGGCATGCCGGCAAAAGTCTATGGAAGGGCGAGGCGGACACGAACTCCCGCTCGGTCGGCATCGAGATCGCCAATCCTGGCCATCCATCCTTGCCTGATTTTCCCGAAGAGCAGATTGCTTCGGTCATAGCGTTGTGCCGCGACATTGCACGACGTCACGACATTCTACCCGCTCATATCCTGGCGCATTCGGATGTTGCACCAGTACGCAAGATCGATCCGGGCGAGCGCTTTCCCTGGCAGACCTTGCATGAGGGTGGCGTAGGGCATTGGGTGCCGGCCGCACCCATTGGCGGTGGTCGCTATTTTCAGTTCGGCGATGCGGGGCCGCCGGTGGAAGCCATCCAGTCGATGCTGGCACTTTATGGATATGGCGTTCCGGTGTCCGGTGAATACTGCGAACGGACCAAAGGCGTGGTCGAGGCGTTTCAACGTCACTACAGGCCTGAGAAAGTCGATGGTGTTGCCGACATTTCGACCATCGATACGTTGCATCGCCTTCTTTCGGGCTTGCCTCAGTTTGCCGCTGAGGCTTGATTTCAGAGTCGCTTGCCGGTTGCCAATATGATTCAGGCTCGGCCGGCAATGGTCTGATATTTTTGAATTTACGGGGTTTCGATGAGCAAGGTGTACAAGTTTGCTGTGGTCGGGCGCGGATTGATGGGGTCGGCCGCCGCGCGGCATCTGGCCAACATGACGGACGGTGTCGTCGCAATTGGCCCTTCGGAGCCGCAGGATCGCAAGGCGCATCATGGCGTGTTCGCCAGCCATTATGACGAAGGACGCATCACCCGCACGATCGATCCCGATCCGGTCTGGGCGATGCTGGCCAAGAACTCCATTGCCCGCTACCGCGAAATCGAAACTGCGACCGGCATTTCATTCTACGGTGAGGTCGGCAGCCTGCTGACCGGGCCGGGTGTTGGCGCGCAGCGGGCCTATATCGCAGATACGCGCGCGGCAGCCATCAAGGCTGATGTGCCGACACTTGATCTTGATGGCGCAGGTCTGAGGGATAAATTCCCCTGGTTCAACTTTCCCGATGGCACCGCAGGGGTGTTTGAACCGAAGGGCGCCGGGTACATCAGCCCGCGACGGCTCGTCGGTGCGCAGTCGGCGCTTGCCGAACGCGCAGGTGCGGAGATCATCGACAGCGCGGTGGAAAGCGTGCGGCAGCAGGGTGGCCATTGCATCATTGCGACAGCGTCCGGCGATGAGTTGCATGCTGAAACCGTGCTGGTTGCGGCTGGCGGATTTTCGATTCAAAAGAGTCTGTTGCCGCGTCCGGTTGAGATGAAGGTTTATGCTCGCACTGTCGTCTTTTTCGAAGTGTCCGAGGCCGATGCGCAGGCGATGGCTGCCATGCCGTCGATGATCAACAAGGCAGAGCGCGACGCGGACGATACCTACATGCTTCCACCGATCCGCTATCCGGACGGCCGCTGGTATCTGAAGATCGGCGGCGAACCCGATGATCTTGCCCTCGACGGCGAGGCGCTTGGCGACTGGTTTCGAAGCGAGGGCAGGCCGAGCGCCATTGCCCATCTGAAGGCGCGGATGGCTTCTCTCGTGCCGGGGCTGAAGCCGATCTCAATCACCAGCGCGCCCTGCATCACCAGCTATACGGCATCCGGTTACCCGGCCATTGGCTGGCTTTATCCGGGCCGTATTGCGGTTGTTACCGGTGGCTGCGGCGCGGCGGCAAAGAGCTCGGACGAGATTGGACGGCTGGGTGCCGAACTTGTCTACGAAGGGCGCATCAGCTCCAATCCCGATGCGGCGCTGTTTACGCCCGTCTTTGCCGCGTGAACATTTCGGCTGGTCACGGCTGACGTTCCGCGCTAAGGAGCGCGCGCCAGTTGGCTGGGCAGCCGCGCTTTACCAACGCCGAAAGGCGGTAAGGTGAGGAAAGTCCGGGCTCCACGGAAACACGGTGCCGGATAACGTCCGGCGAGGGCGACCTCAGGGACAGTGCAACAGAAAGCAAACCGCCTTTCCATGGAAAGGTAAGGGTGAAAGGGTGGGGTAAGAGCCCACCGCGAGACTGGCAACAGGATCGGCACGGAAAACCCCACCGGGAGCAAGACCGAATAGGGATGACACGGCAGGGCAACCTGCCAGCCTGTTTCCGGGCCTGTCATCCGGGTGGGTTGCGCGAGGCGGCATGCAAATGTCGTCCCAGATGAATGGCTGCCACGTTCCGGTTCGCCGGAGCCATACAGAACCCGGCTTACAGGCCAACTGGCAAATTTTCCTAAAAAAATCATATGCAAAATAGCTCCGGGAAGGGTGCCCGCCGGGCGTATCTAAACGTTTCATTAAGATTAACGGCTTAATAATTTTTGATGCGGCAAGCCGCGTGTCGACAGCAATTCCCATTGACGCCCATATAGTCCCATGGTATCCCATAACCCAATCGCAAGGATGCCCGTCGGCATTCAAAAAAAGAAAGAAAAAGAGGGTCTTAGCCTTCTTTCGATTTCTTTGCGATCAAGGGGATCTCTGCTTCGTTCATGTGTTGATCGTAGCGCCCAGGTGGGCCGGATGAGCCGGCTTGACCGAACGGAAACGGTTGTATTGCGTGATGATCCGCTTCCTGTCGAATTCTGTGAACAGGATCGATGCCAAGGGGCGCGTCTCGGTGCCCTCGGGCTTTCGCGCCATTCTGGCTTCGGCAGGCATTCAGGACATTTACTGTTTTCAGGATTTTGTGTTTCCGGCGATCAGCGCCGGCGGGCCGGATTTGCTGGCGCGCCTGGAGCGGCAGATCGATGCGGCGGATCCGTTTTCGCCGGAAGCCAACAGCATGTCGCTTCTGGTTCACGGTGGCGGCGTCTACATGAGGCTGGATCAGGAGGGGCGGTTGATGGTGACCGACTTCATCCGCAGCTTTACCGGCATTACCGATCACGTCGCCTTTGTGGGGCGGGGCGATCATTTTCAGTTATGGCATCCCGACGTGTTCCAGGACATGCAGAGGGTTGCGCGCGAGGATCGGAGACGCGTTGCCACGCAGTCTCCGTAGGATGGAGACCAGGCATGGCGGCGGATCATGGCGGAAGCGTAGCTGACGCTGTTGGCGGACCGAAACGTCACATTCCCGTTCTTCTGTCCGAAGTGCTGGAGGCTTTGCAGCCGCAGCAGGGCATGACGATTCTGGATGGCACGTTCGGAGCTGGCGGCTATACATCCGCGATCCTCGATCGCGGCGCTGACGTGATTGCGCTTGATCGCGACCCCACCGCGATAGCCGGAGGGCAGGCGCTGGTCCGTGCGGCGTCTGGCCGCTTGCGTCTCGTCCAGTCGGAATTTTCGAGGCTTGATAATCATGCGCCTGCGGGCGGGCTGGACGGGATTGTGCTCGATATCGGCGTTTCGTCCATGCAGATCGATCAGGCGGAGCGTGGCTTTTCGTTCCAGAAGAATGGTCCGCTCGACATGCGTATGTCGGGTGCTGGCGTTTCTGCGGCGGATGTCGTCAATCGCGCCAAGACGGGTGACCTCATTCGAATTTTCTCGTTTCTGGGTGAGGAGCGACAGCCCGGGCGCATTGCCCATGCCATCGAGCGCCAGCGCCTCCAGAAGCCGTTCGAGACGACACGCGAACTCGCAAACCTCATCGAAACGGTAACGCCGCGGAAGGCCAAGGACAAGATCCACCCGGCAACGCGCGTCTTTCAGGCGCTGCGCATTTTCGTCAATGACGAGCTGGGCGAGCTGGCGCAGGCGCTTTTCGCCGCCGAAGCATCGCTGAAACCCGGCGGACGTCTTGTTGTCGTCACCTTCCATTCGCTTGAAGACCGTATCGTGAAGCGCTTCTTTGCGGATCGCTCCGGCAAGGCTTCAGGTTCGCGCCATCTTCCTGCTGCACACGAAAAGACGGCGCAGTTCGATCTTGTCCACAAGTCCGCCGTGCAGGCGAGCGAGGCGGAGGCGGAGGAGAACCCGCGCGCCCGTTCCGCCAAGCTGCGGGCCGGCATTCGCACCAATGCACCTGCCGGCCAGGCCGACATGTCCATTTTCGATCTTCCAGATCTCGCTAGCCTCGCAAGAATGGGGAGCTGATTTTCATGTTCCGGACGTTCGACATCATATTGATCGTGATCATGACGGCCGCGGCCACCGTGACCTATTCGATCAAGCACAACGCACAGAATGTGCTCGATGAGGTGCACAAGCTCGACGGCGAGATCAAGCTGGAACAGGACACGATCGATCTTCTGAAAGCCGATTGGGCGCTGGCGACCCAGCCCAATCGCCTTGCGCGTCTGGCCGACGCCTTCCAGAAGGACCTGCAGCTGAAGCCGACCGATTCCACGCAAATGGTGCGCCCCAACGAGCTGCCGATGCTGAAGTCCAAGGTTGGCCTCGACGATGCCATCAATGCCGGGCTGATGCCCGACGAACGCAAGACTGACAATATCAAGACCGGATCGGTGAAGCCCTGATGTCATTCCTGTCGCGCATCATGAACATCAAGAGCAAGGCACATTTTGATTCCGTGCCGGGTGGCGCGCGCCGAGCAGGTGCGAAATACTCCGAGTTCGAAGGGGCCGGCAAACGGGCATCCGATCAGGCCCGCAACCGCGTGGCCATTGTGCTCGCCGGTTTTGCCATGGCCTACGTGGTGGTTGGTGGTCGTCTTGTCGAATACGGCATGGCCAAGCCGGAAACCGTATCCAGCATCATGCCGTCGGACAACCTGATGGCATCGCGGCCAGACCTGCTTGACCGCAACGGTCAGGTGCTTGCGACCGATATTCGCACCGTCTCTCTCTACGCAGAGCCGTCCAAGATCATCGATCCGGACGAGGCGCTCGAGGAATTGTCGTCCGTCCTGCCTGATCTCGACCCGAAGTCGACCTATCGCAAGCTTTCGTCGAAGAGCCATTTCCAGTGGCTGCGTCGCCAGCTGACGCCGCGCCAGCAGAGCCAGATCCTGTCGCTCGGCATTCCGGGCATCGGTTTCCGTCCTGAAAAGCGCCGTTTCTATCCGGGTGGCACCACCGCTGCGCACGTTGTTGGCCTCGTGAACGTCGACAACCGCGGCATTGCCGGCATGGAAAAATATATCGATAGCCAGGGCCTTGCCGATCTGGCGGCTGTTGGCATGACGAACGATGCCAAGCTGGAGCCGGTTCGTCTTTCGATCGACCTTCGCGTGCAGAACGTGCTGCGTGAAGCACTTGTCGATGGCGTGACGCGGTACAAGGCAATCGGTGCCGGCGGTGTCGTGCTTAACGCCAAGACAGGCGAAGTCTATGCAATGGCCTCCTATCCGGATTTCGATCCGAATGATCCGACCCACGCGCTTGATCCCGATCGCCTGAACCGCGTTTCGGCCGGTACTTATGAAATGGGTTCGACCTTCAAGGCCTTCACCATTGCCATGGGTCTCGACTATGGCACGATGCGCCTGTCGAGCTCGTTTGATGCGACGAAGCCGCTGCATATCGGTGGCTTCACCATTCACGACTTCCACGCGACCCGCCGCGTTCTGTCGGTCAAGGAAGTCTTCCTGCATTCATCGAACATTGGTGCTGCACGCATGGCGGACGCCGTCGGCCTCGACGGCCACAAGGAGTTCCTGACGCGCATCGGTCTGCTGACGAAGATGAACACCGAATTGCCGGAAGTGGCCATGCCGTCGCAGCCAAGGCAGTGGAAGAAGATCAATTCGCTGACGATCGCTTTCGGTCACGGTGTCTCGACAACGCCGCTTCAGACAGCCGTTGCCGGTGCAGCGCTCGTCAACGGCGGGCGCCTTATCGAACCGACCTTCCTGCCGCGCACCGAAGAAGACGCCGACAAGGTGGCTGTGCAGGTGCTGAAGCCGTCGACCGTCGCCGATATGCGCTCGCTATTCCGCGCCAACGTCGCCGATCCGATCGGCTCGGGCAAGGCGACAAACATTCCGGGCTTCGAGGTCGGTGGCAAGACGGGTACGGCGGAAAAGGTCATCGGCGGACGCTATTCGCACGGCCATAACTTCAACGCCTTCCTGTCGGCGTTCCCGATGTCGGATCCGCAGTTCGTCGTGCTCGTGTTTATCGACGATCCGCAGACCGGCGAGCACAATTCCAACATTTCCGGTAACACTGCTGCCCCGATGTGTGGCCAGGTTATTGCAAGGGCCGGCGCTTTGCTGGGTGTGAAGCCGAAATTTGGTCAAGATGGATCGGCATTGCTCGTTTCATACTGATGCCTGTTGCACGCCATCGGAAACGATTGGACAGAACGGACAGGCATCGGCCCAGTGGGTTACTGCGTCCTTTGCACGTTCAATTGGCCGTGTAGCGCTGTAATATGGACGATGTTCCGATTCGATACGTCCGTTGATTGGACGTGGAAGGCATAATACATTCATGAAGCTTCGTGATCTTGCTGGTGCTGAATTCCCCGAAGTCCAAGGCCTGTTGCAGGGCGCGGCGGGTGATACGCCCATTACCGCCATCACAGCAGATAGCCGACAGGTCGCCCATGGTTCGCTTTTCGTGGCCATGTCGGGCAGCAAGGCAGACGGGGCCGCTTTTGCCGGAGATGCCGTTGCCAAGGGTGCGACCGCGATCGTCTGCTCAGAAGAGACTGAATTTTCCGCTGACGTGCCCGTTCTGAAGGTCAGCGAGCCGCGCCGTTTTCTGGCACTGGCGGCTGCGAATTTCTTTGCAGCCCAGCCTGAAGTGATGACGGCTGTAACTGGAACTGCAGGCAAAACCTCGGTTGCATCCTTTACGCGGCAGATCTGGGCGCATGTGGGTTTTGCAGCAGCAATGATTGGCACCACGGGTGTCATTTCGCCTTCGCGCAACGAGTACGGCTCGTTGACGACGCCTGATCCTGTGTCGCTGCATCGGCTGCTTGCCGAGCTGTCGCGCGAAGGTGTCACCCATGCGGCCATGGAAGCCTCCAGCCATGGTCTCGACCAGCATCGGCTGGATGGCGTCAAGCTGTCAGCCGGAGCATTCACCAATCTTGGTCGCGACCACATGGATTATCACCCGACGGTCGAGCACTATTTTGCGTCCAAGATGCGCCTTTTCCAGCTGTTGCCGAAGGGTGCTCCGGCCGTGATCTTTGCCGATGATGCGTTTTCCGCACAGGCCGAGGAGGCGGCGCGTGCTGCCGGTTGCGATGTGCGCACGGTCGGTCGCAAGGGCAAATTCCTGACGCTGAAGCGTGTCGAGCATTTCCGGCACAAGCAGACGGCCGAAATCCATTGCAACGATGAGATTTTCGAGGTCGATATTCCTCTGGCCGGAGATTTTCAGGTTGCCAACGCGCTGGTGGCAGCGGGTCTCGCCATGTCGACCGGCGTCAGCGCACCTGCCGTGATGGCTGCGCTTGGCAAGCTGGTCGGTGCATCGGGTCGCCTCGAACTGGTTGGCCATGCTGAAAACGGTGCACTTGCCTATGTGGACTATGCCCACAAGCCGGACGCCCTCGAGAATGTCCTGAACTCGGTTCGTCCGTTCACGACGGGCCGTGTGATCGTCGTCTTCGGCTGCGGTGGCGACCGCGACAAGGGCAAGCGCCCGCTGATGGGCGCGATTGCAGCCCGGCTTGCAGACGTCGTGATCGTGACCGATGACAATCCGCGCTCGGAAGTTCCGGCCACCATTCGCTCTGAAATCATGGCTGCGGCCCCCGGGGCCGTTGAAATTCCCGATCGTGCCGAGGCCATCCGGACCGCCTGCGCCATGCTGAAGGCTGGTGATACGCTGATCGTGGCCGGGAAAGGTCATGAAGAAGGCCAGATCATCGGTGACAAGGTGCTGCCTTTCTCCGACCAGGCGGAGATCGACAAGGCTTTGGGAGGACTTGAGGCGTGAGTGCACTTTGGACGACCGACGCGCTGATCAAGGCCATGAACGGACGCCCCATCGGGCCTGTTCCTGCCGGGATTACCGGGATTTCCATCGACAGCCGCACGGTCGCCAAGGGCGAGGCCTTTTTCGCCATCAAGGGTGACCGCGTCGACGGGCATGACTTTGCGTCGATTGCGGGTTTGAATGGTGCCGGCGTTCTGGTCGTCAGCGAGGCACGCCTGCCGTCACTGGGTCGCGTAACCGTGCCGCTGATCGTCGTAGATGATGTTCTGGCAGGGCTTGAGCGACTTGGCCGAGCGGCGCGCGCGCGAACCCAGGCAAAGATCATTGCCGTGACCGGTTCGGTCGGGAAGACGACGAGCAAGGAAATGCTGCGCAAGGCGCTGTCTGCGTCCGGGACCGTTCATGCCTCGATTGCATCCTTCAACAATCACTGGGGCGTGCCGCTGACGCTGGCACGCATGCCGGTCGACGTCGATTTCGGTGTCTTCGAAGTGGGCATGAACCACGCCGGCGAGATCCGCAATCTTGTCTCCATGGTCCGCCCGGACATTGCGATCATCACCACCGTTGCCGGCGCCCATCTGGGCAATTTCCGCAATATCGAGGAAATTGCCTATGCGAAGGCTGAAATCATGGAAGGGATCGAGCCGGACGGCCACATTATCCTGAACCGTGACAACGACCAGTTTCCGGTGCTGGAGAAGGTGGCCCACGAACTTGCCATCGCGCATGTCCACACGTTTGGCTCCAACCCGCGCGCGGACTTCCGGCTCGCCGAATTCAACCCGCATCCGGAAAGTTCCAACCTTTGGGCCGTCATCGGTGGGCGCACGATCGAGGTCACCATCGGTGCGCCGGGTCGCCACATCGCTGAAAATGCGCTTGCTGTTCTCGGTGCGGCCGAACTTGCCGGAGCCGATCTTGATCGTGCGGCCGAGGCACTTGCCTCCTTCATGCCGGAAAAGGGCAGGGGCTTGCGCCACAGACTGTCGCTGGGCGAGGGACGCGGCACGTTCACGCTGATCGATGAGAGCTACAATGCCAATCCGGCGTCCATGCGCGCCGCCATATCGCTCCTGGCGGGAACGCCCGCAGAAGGTAGCGGGCGACAGATTGCAGTGCTTGGCGACATGCTGGAAATGGGTGAGTCTTCTCAGGCCATTCATGCCAACCTGTCGGCACCTCTCAAGCAGGCCGGCATCCATCATGTCTGGCTCGGCGGACGCGATATGCGGGCGCTGGCCGATGCAATGAGCGGCTCTGCCGAGGTTTCGTATCGCGCAACGGCGGACGAACTTGCCGAATATGCAGTATCTCATGTATCTGACGGCGACGTTCTAGTCGTCAAATCGTCACTGGGAACCGGCTTCGGTAAGATCACCGCCGCGCTCCTCAACGCTTTCAAGCCTGCCTAGTCCTGGCTAACACTCGGAAAGAGCCATCATGCTGATCTGGCTTGTAGAATTCTCGCATCATTTTCAGTTCTTCAATCTGTTCCGTTACATTACGTTCCGGTCGGGTGCTGCGCTTTTCACCTCCGCATTCCTGGTTTTCATGTTCGGGCCGCGCATGATCGATTCGTTGCGCATCCGGCAGGGCAAGGGCCAGCCGATCCGCGCAGACGGTCCGCAGACCCATTTCAAGAAGGCCGGAACGCCAACCATGGGCGGTCTGATGATTCTGATGGGGATCGTCGTCTCGTCGCTTCTCTGGGCTGATCTGTCGAGTGTCTATGTTGTCTGCGTGCTGATGGTGACGCTCGGCTTCGGTGCGATCGGCTTCTATGACGACTACCTGAAAGTGACGAAGCAGTCTCACAAGGGTTTTTCCGGCAAGGCGCGCCTCGGCATCGAGTTCGCGATCGCGGCGATTGCCGTCTTCTTCATGATGCGCACCGCCATTGCCAATGACCCGCACGGCGCGGTCGTCGGTACGTCGGTTGCTTTCCCCTTCTTCAAGGACTTTTTCATCAACCTGGGCTATTTCTTCGTGCTGTTTGGCGGCTTCGTCATCGTGGGAGCAGGCAACTCCGTGAACCTGACGGATGGCCTCGACGGTCTCGCCATCGTTCCGGTCATGATCGCCGCTGCATCCTTCGGCATCATTGCCTATCTCGCCGGCAATGCGGTCTTCTCCAACTACCTGCAGATCAATTTCGTGCCCGGCACCGGCGAACTCGCGGTCATTATGGGTTCGGTCATCGGAGCGGGGCTCGGCTTCCTGTGGTTCAATGCGCCGCCTGCCGCCATCTTCATGGGCGACACCGGATCACTTGCCCTTGGAGGCCTGATCGGCACAGTCGCTGTGGCGACCAAGCATGAGATCGTCATGGTCATCATTGGCGGCCTGTTCGTGATGGAAACGCTCTCGGTGATCATTCAGGTCGGCTATTTCAAGATGACCGGCAAGCGCGTGTTCCTCATGGCGCCCATCCACCATCACTTCGAAAAGCTCGGCTGGACGGAAAGCCAGGTCGTGATCCGGTTCTGGATCATTGCCGTTGGCCTCGCCATGGTTGGCCTTGCCACGCTGAAGCTGAGGTAATTTCCGATGATGCCAGTCACCTCGCTCGGCGGCCGCAAGGTCGCCCTTTTCGGACTCGGCGGTTCGGGGCTTGCAACAGCGAAAGCACTTGCGGCTGGTGGAGCGCATGTCGTGGCCTGGGATGATAATCCGGCCAGTATCGAAAAGGCGCGTGAGGCTGGCATCGACGTTGCCGATCTGCACGGCATTGACTGGCCGACTTTCGATTGCTTCGTGCTTTCGCCCGGCGTGCCGTTGACGCATCCCAAGCCGCACTGGAGCGTCGATCTCGCCCATGCAGCAGGGGTTGAGATCATCGGCGACGTTGAGCTTTTCGTGCGCGAGCGCATGAAGCTCTCGCCGGATTGCCCGTTCATTGCGATTACCGGCACCAACGGCAAGTCGACCACGACGGCGCTCATAGCGCATATCCTGAAATCCAGCGGACGCGATACGCAGCTCGGCGGCAATATCGGAACGGCAGTCCTGACGCTTGATCCGCCTGCGGCAAACCGCTTCTATGTGGTTGAGTGCTCGTCCTACCAGATCGATCTTGCGCCTTCGATCAATCCGTCGGCCGGCATCCTTCTGAACCTTACGCCAGACCATCTCGACCGCCACGGCACGATGCAGCACTATGCAGACGTCAAGGAGCGTCTGGTGGCAGGCAGCCGCAACGCGATCATCGGCGTCGACGATAGCTATTGCAGCCAGATCGCAGATCGCGTCGAGCGGGCAGGCGTCGCGGTGACACGCATTTCCCGTCGCCTGGCGCTCGAGGCCGGCATTCATGCCGAGGGATCGAAGATCAACCGCTCTGCAGGTGGCAAGACGGAGATGCTGCTGGATCTTGCCGGCGTTGAAACGCTGCGTGGCGGACACAATGCCCAGAACGCTGCCGCTGCCATCGGCGCTTGCCTTGCCGTGGGCGTGAGCATCGATGAGATCCGCGCCGGTATCCGCTCGTTCCCGGGGCTCAAGCACCGAATGCAGCCGGTTGGCCGCAAGGGTCATGTCACCTTCGTCAACGATAGCAAGGCGACCAATGCGGAGGCCGCTGCGCCTGCGCTGTCGAGCTACGACCGTATCTACTGGATTGCCGGTGGTCTGCCGAAAGAGGGCGGTATCACCGCCCTGCAGCCGCTCTTCGCCAAGATCGTCAAGGCCTATCTGATCGGCGAAGCCGCGCCGCAATTTGCCGCGACGCTCGGTGAGGCCGTGCCGTATGAAATATCCGGGACGCTGGATCTCGCTGTGGCCCATGCCGCGCGTGACGCTGCCGTTGATCCGGCCGGCCCCAGCGCCGTGATGCTGTCACCGGCTTGCGCAAGCTTCGACCAGTACAAGAATTTCGAAGTCAGGGGTGATTCGTTCGTCTCGATCGTTGCTGCTCTTGACGGTGTCACGATGCTCGTTTGAGCGGGAGAGCTTCCATGGTAAGCCGTGCTGACAGAGGAAGGGTGGCGGACTGGTTCTGGACCATCGACCGCTATTTCCTCTTCACCTTTATTCTGCTGATGGGGATCGGCTTCATGCTGTCCTTTGCCGCCTCTCCGGCGGTTGCGGAGCGTATCGGCGCCGACCAGTTTCACTTCGTACGCAAGCACGCCGAATTCCTGCTGCCGGCTCTGACCGTGATGATCGGCGTTTCATTCCTCGATCCGCGAAGCGTGCGCCGGTCCGCGATCATCCTTTTGCTGATCGCGCTTGCCATGATGGTGCTGGTTCTCTTCTTTGGCGCCGAAGTCAAAGGTTCCCGACGCTGGATCGGGCTCAGCGCACTGACCATCCAGCCTTCCGAATTCATGAAGCCCGCATTCATCGTGGTCTGCGCTTGGCTTTTCTCCGAGCACCAGAAGCAGCCGGAAATCCCGGGCAACCTTTTTGCGATCATGCTCTACGGCATCGTCGTTGCCTTGCTGATCGCCGAGCCCGACCTTGGTCAGACCATCCTGACGACCTCAGTCTGGGCCGGCATGTTCTTCATGGCTGGAATGCCGTGGCTGTGGATTGCGCTGCTCGCGGTGTTCGCGGTTGGCGGTCTGTTTTCGGCCTACATACTTTTGCCGCACGTGGCGGCGCGTATCGACAAGTTCATGACCGGCGAGGGCGACACCTATCAGGTGGATACTGCGCGTGAGGCGATTTTCCACGGTGGCTGGTTAGGCCAGGGGCCGGGTGAAGGCATCATGAAAAAGATCCTTCCCGACGCCCATACCGACTTCGTGTTCTCGGTTGCAGCCGAGGAGTTCGGGATCATCTTCTGCATGGCGCTTGTTGCGCTTTTTGCGTTCATCGTGGTGCGTGGACTGTCGATTGCCCACCGTGAGAAGGATCCATTCAACCGGTTTGCCGTTGCCGGCCTTGTTCTGCAGTTCGGCATCCAGTCTTTCATCAATATCGGCGTGAACCTTGAGCTCCTGCCTGCCAAAGGCATGACGCTGCCATTCATTTCCTATGGCGGTTCATCGATGATCGCGATCTGTATCACAGCAGGGTTCATCCTGGCCTTGACGCGGCACAGGCCCGAAATGCGGTCGCGCCAGAGAAGCCTGTTCCGGATCAGCCAAGGCCATCCGGCAGAGTGAGGACGAATGGATAGCAAGGGTGTTGTGATGCTGGCCGCCGGCGGTACGGGCGGTCACCTCTTTCCGGCGGAGGCGCTTGCGCATGCCTTGAAGGCACGCGGTTACAGCGTTCACCTGATTACGGATTCACGTGCAGAGCGCTACGCGGGCAAGTTTCCGGCAGATGAAATTCACGTCGTGCCTTCAGCCACGATCGGGTCGAAGAACCCGGTGAAGGTGGCAAGCGCGCTTTGGACGCTCTGGAGCGGTATGCGGGTTGCCAAGGCGCTGATGCGCCGCATTAAACCTGTCGCGGTCGCTGGTTTCGGCGGATACCCGACTGTTCCACCGCTGATGGCTGCCGCTTCGCTTGGGCTGCCGACGATGGTGCATGAACAGAACGCGGTGATGGGGCGTGCCAACAAGATGCTCGCTGCGCGCGTGAAGGCGATTGCTGGCGGTTTCCTGCCCGAAACTGGCGGTGCATTTGCAGACAAGACCGTGACTACGGGCAACCCGGTGCGTCCTGCGGTCCTCGATGCGGCAGCTCAGCCCTATGTTCCTTCGGCGGGTAACGGCAAGTTCAATCTCGTCGTGTTTGGTGGCAGTCAGGGCGCGCAGTTCTTCTCGTCGTCCGTTCCGACCGCTGTCATCCTGCTGGATGAGGCATCCCAGAAGCGTCTTTCCATTACCCAGCAGGCGCGGCCCGAAGACCTGGAAAGCGTCAAGGCCTGCTATTCGAAGCTTGGCCTTCCTGCAGACGTTTCGCCCTTCTTCACCGACATGGCAGCGCGCATCGCTGCTGCGCATTTCGTCATTTGCCGGTCCGGTGCCTCGACCGTTTCGGAAATCTCGGTCATCGGCCGTCCGGCGCTCTTCGTTCCCTATCCGCATGCGCTCGATCACGACCAGGCCGCCAACGCTGCCTTGCTGGTCGAAAAGGGCGGCGGCAAGGTTATCCAGCAATCCAAGCTGTCCGCCGATAAGCTTGCCGAGATCATCGGCAAGGCCATGAATGACCCGGCGCGGCTCGCCGATATGGCCTGGGCTGCAAAACAGGCCGGAAAACCCGATGCAGCAAGCTTGCTTGCCGACCTCGTGGAGGCTATTGCGGCGGGCAAGTCCGTGACACAATTCAAAGGTAATCGCACATGAAAATGCCCCAGAGCATCGGTCTGGTCCACTTTATCGGCATTGGCGGTATCGGGATGAGCGGCATTGCCGAGGTGCTTCACAATCTCGGCCATCGCGTTCAGGGTTCCGACCAGGCAGACAGCGCCAACGTGCAGCGTCTGCGCGCCAAGGGCATCGAGGTGTCCGTGGGTCACAAGGCTGAGAACCTGGGCGATGCCGAAGTGGTTGTTGTGTCGACGGCGATCAAGAAAGATAATCCTGAACTGATCGCCGCGCGCGAGAAGCTGTTGCCCGTGGTTCGCCGGGCGGAAATGCTGGCGGAGCTCATGCGTTTCCGCAATGCCATCGCCATTGGCGGCACGCACGGTAAGACGACGACGACCTCGATGGTCGCGGCGCTGCTGGAGGCGGGCGCGCTCGATCCGACCGTGATCAACGGTGGCATCATCAACGCCTACGGAACGAACGCCCGCATGGGCGAGGGCGAGTGGATGGTCGTGGAAGCGGACGAGTCCGACGGCACGTTCCTGAAACTGCCGGCCGATGTCGCCGTCGTAACCAATATCGACCCCGAACATCTGGACCACTACGGCAATTTCGATGCCGTGCGCGCGGCCTTCAAGCAGTTCGTTGAGAACGTGCCCTTCTACGGTTTCGGCGTCATGTGCCTCGATCACCCCGAAGTGCAGGCGCTGGTAAGCCGCATCGAGGATCGCAAGGTCGTGACCTATGGTGCGAACCCGCAGGCCGACGTGCGCTTCATGAATATCCGCATGGAAGGTCCGGTTTCGATTTTCGATGTCGAAATCCGCCGCCGTCGTACTGGCGAAACGATCCTGATCGATGGCTTGCGGTTGCCGATGCCCGGCCGCCACAACGTCTCGAATGCGACCGCAGCCGTCGCCGTCGCGCAGCGCCTGGGCATTTCGACTGACGCCATCCGCAAGGGCATTGCCTCGTTCGGCGGCGTGAAGCGGCGCTTTACCTTTGTCGGCGACTGGAACGGCGTCTCCGTTTACGACGATTACGGTCACCACCCGGTCGAGATCAAGGCCGTGCTCCGCGCTGCGCGCGAGGCCTGTCAGGGTCGCATCATCGCGGTCCACCAACCGCATCGCTACAGCCGTGTCGCGAGCCTCTTCGAGGACTTTGCGAGTTGCTTCAACGATGCGGACACGATCATGATCGCGCCGATTTATGCAGCGGGTGAAGACCCGATCGAGGGCGTCACGTCGGAAGAACTGGTGTTCCGCATCAAGGCCGCTGGCCATCGCGATGCGCGCCATGTCACGGGGGCTGCCGACATTACGCCGGCTGTCGCCGCCCTTGCCAAGCCGGGTGATTTCGTAGTCATGTTGGGGGCTGGGAATATTACCAGCTGGGCAGCGGCACTGCCGGACGAATTGAAGAAGATTGCAGGTTGAGCGTATGAGACAGGTTGATGGTGAAAAACTTCTGGCTTCCTTCGGCGACGCCTTGAAAGACGTTCGCGGGCGGTTGACGCCGGATGCGCCGATGGACCGCGTCACATGGTTTCATGCCGGCGGCCTTGCCGAAGTCATGTTCCAGCCGCACGATGTCGATGATCTCGTCGCATTTCTGAAAGCCGTCCCGGAAAGCGTTCCTCTGACCGTTGTGGGCGTTGGATCCAACCTGCTTGTGCGCGATGGTGGCATCAAGGGTGTTGTCATTCGTCTTTCCGCCAAGGGTTTCGGCGACGTCGAGCTGGTTGGAGAGAACCGTATCAAGGCCGGTGCGATCTGCCCCGACAAGAATATCGCTGCGATGGCGCTCGATCATTCCATCGGCGGCTTCGCTTTTTACTATGGCATCCCCGGTTCGATCGGCGGCGCGCTACGCATGAACGCGGGCGCCAACGGGTCCGATACGAGCGAGCGTCTCATCGAAGTTCATGCCGTTGATCGCAAGGGCAATATCGTTGTCCTTTCCAAGGAAGAGATGGGCTATTCCTATCGTCACTCCGCGGCGTCTTCAGACCTGATCTTCACGCATGGTGTTTTTCAGGGCTATGCGGAAGAGAAGACAAAGATACGTGCCGAAATGGATGCCGTGCGCCAGCATCGCGAGACGGTTCAGCCCGTGCGGGAAAAGACCGGTGGTTCGACGTTCAAGAATCCGGAAGGTCATTCTGCCTGGAAGCTGATCGACGAAGCGGGTTGCCGCGGGCTTCTGAACGGCGGCGCTCAGATGTCGCCGCTTCATTGCAACTTCATGATCAATACCGGGCAGGCGACGGCGCACGAACTGGAATATCTCGGAGAACTGGTGCGTCTGCGCGTTCTGGAAAATTCGGGTATTCGCCTGGAATGGGAAATCAAGCGTCTCGGCGATTTCATGCCGGGCCTTGAAATCAAGCCTTTCCTCGGCAAGGCCTGAGGCAGGAAAAGAAGCGCTGCCGACAACGTCAGCGCTTTTTATCTTCGGAAATATGTTGACTTCAACTTATCTCGAACTTGCGTTATGTTCAGCTGCTACTGGAGGAGAGCGGCATGGCAAAACGCGTGGTCTTGTTGATCGGAACGAAGAAGGGCGTGTTCATTGCGCAAAGCAATGAGGCGCGTGAGGACTGGGCTCTTTCAGGTCCATTTTGCGATACCTGGCCAATCAATCACGTGATTGGCGATGCGGAGACGGGGACGATCTATGCTGCCGGTGGCAATGCTTGGTTCGGGCCCTCCGTCTGGAAGTCTTCCGATCTGGGCGGGACATGGACGCGTTCAGGTGAGGGGTTGGCTTATGCCGAGGGCGAAGAGCCGGTGACTTCGGCCTGGAGCCTCGCCAAAGCCCACGGAGACATCCATGTGGGTGTCGAACCCGCAGGCCTTTTCATCAGCAAGGATGACGGGCAGAGCTTTTCCCATGTTGCCGCCTTGCGTGGCCATCCTTCGCGCGAGACCTGGGTGCCGGGGGCGGGCGGTCTTATCCTGCATTCCATCGTCAAGCATCCTGAGGATCCAGATCAGGTTTGGGTGGCAATCTCGACGGCAGGCGTCTTTCACACAGAAGACGGAGGTAAGACCTTCAGCGCCCGCAACAAGGGGACGCGCGCCGGTTTCATGCCGGAGGGCATGCAATATCCCGATACTGGCCAGTGTGTGCATTGTATTGTGATGGCGGCGGGCAGACCCGATCGGCTTTACCAGCAGAATCATACCGGCATGTATCGCTGTGATGATGGTGGCGAACAGTGGGTCAGCATCGAGGAAGGGCTGCCATCGGAATTCGGCTTTCCGGCTGCTGCCCATCCGCATGACCCCGACACCGTCTATTTCATTCCGCTGAATGGCGCTATCGAGGGGCGATATGTGCCGGATGGCAAGGCGGCCGTTTGGCGCAGCCGCGACGCGGGTGCTACCTGGACGGCGCTCCGCACAGGTCTGCCGCAAGAGAATGCCTTCTTCGGTGTGTTGCGGCAGGCGATGGCCACCGACAATCTCGATCAGGCGGGTATCTATTTCGGCAGCAATACCGGAGCCCTTTATGCGAGCCGCGATGAGGGCGATAGCTGGTCGATGATCGCGCAGCATCTGCCGGTCATTCATTCGGTCGAGACAATGGTGATCCATGACTGAAGGACTTCGCGCATCATGTGAGGTCGTGTTGCCTGATGCGCTTCTCAGGCTCTACCCGGAAGCAGAGCGGCGGTTCAGCCTTGCTGCTGCGGATGTAGGGTCGCTTATCGATGCACTCGACAGGCAGTGGCCGGGTATGGGCCACTGCCTGAAAGATTCCCGGCCAGCCGTGCGCAAGCACATCTCGATCATGATAGACGGTGAGAGAGCGCGGCTCGATACACCTATTCCTCCCGGCGTCATCGTCCATGTTCTGACCGCGATCAGCGGTGGCTGAACGTCGATTCTCCCGCATATCCTGATTCAAAATCCCGAGCCAAGCCGCTGATTTCGCGGCTGTTGGCGCCCTGTGCATTTCTTGCCATTTCGAAAATATTTTTGTGCCGAAGGCCCTCCGGTTAACGAAAGTAAACGCTTCATTAACCATTCCTGAGTCTATTGGTTAACGAATTCTCGATCGTCCCCCGATGCGTTTTGAAAAGGCTCAAGCAAGCATACTGGGCGATGATGAGCGGTATCTGAAGTGGGGTTTTAATGAGCGCGAAGCATGTCGCAGTTCTGATGGGCGGATTTTCATCCGAGCGGCCTGTCAGCCTTTCTTCCGGCAAGGCGTGCGCTGATGCTCTGGAAGGTGAAGGCTACAAGGTCACTCGGGTCGATGTCGGCCGCGACGTTGCTTCCGTGCTTGCCGAATTGAAGCCCGATGTTGTCTTCAATGCACTCCACGGTCCTTTTGGTGAAGACGGAAAAATCCAGGGCATTCTGGAGTTTCTGGAGATTCCCTACACGCATTCCGGTGTGCTGGCTTCTGCTCTGGCCATGGATAAGGCGCAGGCCAAGGCTGTAGCCAAGGCTTCTGGCGTTCCCGTAGCCGAGGCGCGCGTTATGAGCCGCTTCGACTTCAAGACGGATCATCCCATGAAGCCGCCCTATGTGGTCAAGCCGGTCGCTGAGGGGTCTTCTTTCGGCGTTGTGATCGTCAAGGAAGATCAGTCGCATCCGCCGCAGGTCATAACCTCGAATGAGTGGCGCTATGGCGACCGCGTCATGGTCGAGCGCTACATTTATGGTCGCGAGCTGACCTGCGCCGTCATGGGTGATGTCGCGCTTGGTGTGATCGAAATCGTATCAAAGGCGAATACCTTTTACGATTACGACTCGAAATATGCAGAAGGTGGCTCAAGTCACATTCTTCCTGCGCAAATTTCACCGAAAATTTACCAAAAAATACAAACATTAGCGCTTAAGGCGCATCAAGCGGTTGGGTGCCGCGGCGTTAGCCGGTCCGATTTCCGATATGACGACCGTTTTTCAGAAGACGGGGAACTTATCTGGCTCGAGATCAATACGCAGCCAGGTATGACCCCCACCTCTCTTGTGCCCGAAATGGCCGCTCATGCCGGTCATTCCTTTGGTGAGTTCCTCAAGTGGATGGTGGAGGACGCGTCGTGTATGCGTTGAAGGACCGGGGTCAGGCATATTCTGGATTGGCCGCTCTCGGTGCGGTCGAGCGCGACAAGGGCGGGGTCTTGCCGCGCCCCATGCGCCGTGTTGTCCGGTTTGTAGGTTCGCTGGCCAGCGGTCGCGTCGGGCTTCCGCGTTTTGCCGGTGCGGTCGCGCTCGTGGCCCTCTTCGGTGCGACGGGTTTCTACGGCATGGCGCTTGGCGGTCACACGCGTGAGTTTGCTGAAGCGACGACATCTGCCATCGGCTTCTCAATCAGCAATGTGAAGGTTTCCGGCAATAGCCAGACATCGGAAATCGACATTCTCCAGCAACTCGGCCTCGACGGCGCTGCGTCCGTGATTGCGCTCAGCGCGGCAGAAGCGCGCGAAAAGCTCATGGCGCTGCCGTGGATCCAGGACGCCGAGGTTCGCAAGGTCTATCCCGATACGGTCGAGATCAAGCTTTCCGAAAAGAAGGCCTATGGTATCTGGCAGCACGATGACGATCTTTCGCTGATCGAGCGTGACGGCAAGGTGATCGCACCGCTGCGAGACAACAAGTTTGCAAGCCTCCCGCTTTTCGTCGGAGACAAGGCTGAAGCCAACGCTGCCGATTTTGCCGACGAGCTTGCCAACTGGCCCGAGCTGCAGTCGCGTATCAAGGCCTATATCTGCATTGGTGGTCGTCGCTGGGATCTGCGCATGGACAACGGCGTGGTCGTTCGTCTGCCGGAAGAAAATGTTGCGCGCGCCATGCATGAGCTCTCGGTTCTCGAGGCTGAGCAGCAGGTGCTCGAGCGGGACATCCAGTCGGTCGACCTTCGTCTGGCTGACCGCACCACGATCGAACTGACCCCGGAAGCCGCTGCGCGTCGTGACAAGCTCGTCGCCGATCGCGCAAAGACCATCAAACAGGCGGAGAAGAACATATGAGTCTGTTCGGTTCTTCCCATTTCGGTCTGCCGCGCCTGAAACCGCTTTCCTCGCGGCGTACGCAGGTTGTGTCGGTGCTGGATATCGGATCGACGAAAGTCGTCTGCATGATCGGCCGCCTGACCCCGCGCGCCGAGACCGAGGTACTGCCCGGCCGTACCCACAATGTCGAAATCATCGGCTTCGGACATCAGAAGTCACGCGGCGTCAAGAACGGCGTGATCACGGATCTCGAAGCGGCTGAAGGCGTTGTACGTCTCGCCGTTGACGCAGCCGAGCGTATGGCGGGCCTCACGGTCGACAGCCTGATCATCAACGTGTCCTGTGGTCGTCTTGGTAGCGATATCTACACGGCGTCGATCGATCTCGGTGGCCAGGAAGTTCAGGCAACAGACATCAAAAAGGTTCTGACAGCGGCAAGCCAGCGCTCGCAGATGCAGGAGAGGGCGATCCTCCACGCGTTGCCGACCGGCTATTCGCTGGATGGTGAACGCGGCATTCAGGATCCGGTTGCCATGTATGGCGATCTGCTCGGCGTCGACATGCATGTCGTCACCGCAGAGCGCCCGGCGCTGAAAAACCTGGAGCTTGCCGTCAACCGCGCACATCTCTCCGTCGAAGGCATGGTTGCGACCCCTTATGCCAGCGGCCTCGCCGCTCTCGTCGACGATGAGGCAAGCCTTGGCTGTGCGGCGATCGACATGGGCGGTGGCACAACGACCATTTCGGTCTTTGCCGAGGGCAGGCTGGTGCATACCGATGCCGTCAATCTGGGTGGCCATCATGTCACGACAGATCTGGCACGCGGTCTCTCGACCCGTATCGAGGATGCCGAACGCCTCAAGACCATTCATGGCTCTGCCATCTCGACCACCACCGACGAGCGCGAGATCATCTCCGTGCCGCCGATGGATGGCGATATCGAAAGCCAGCCGGTCAATGTGCCGCGCGCACTGGTGTCGCGCATCGTGCGCGCCCGCATCGAAGAAACACTTGAACTGATCCGCGACCGGATTCACAAGTCGGGCTTCTCTCCCGTGGTTGGCAAGCGAGTCGTTCTGACGGGTGGTTCAAGCCAGTTGATCGGCCTGCCGGAAGCTGCCCGCAAGATCCTCGCTCGCAACGTGCGGGTTGGCCGTCCTCTCGGCGTCGCGGGCCTGCCGCAGGCTGCCAAGGGTCCGGCGTTTTCGACCGTGGTCGGATTGATGATTTACCCGCAGGTGGCGGAACTTGAGACCTTTGCCTCGCAGGGCGGTCTCATGTCGGCGCTGGGCGGAAATTCGAGCCGGATTGCCCGCATGGGCATGTGGCTCAAGGAAAGTTTTTGATCGCCCTTCGGTGATCGAGCAAGGACAACATGAGATTGACCGTTAAGGCGAAACGGTCAGGAACCTAGAAGGAACGGATACAATGACTATCAAGTTGCAGAAGCCGGATATCACTGAGCTGAAGCCACGCATCACCGTTTTCGGTGTCGGCGGCGGCGGCGGAAACGCAGTCAACAACATGATCAATTCCGGTCTGCAGGGCGTCGAGTTCGTGGTAGCGAACACTGACGCACAGGCACTGACCATGACCCGGGCAGAACGTATCATTCAGATGGGCGTTCAGGTCACCGAGGGTCTCGGCGCGGGTTCGCAGCCGGAAGTCGGCCGCGCGGCTGCCGAAGAGTGCATTGATGAAATCATCGATCACCTCAATGGTACGCACATGTGCTTCGTCACCGCCGGCATGGGCGGCGGCACCGGAACGGGTGCGGCTCCGATCGTTGCACAAGCAGCGCGTAACAAGGGCATCCTGACGGTTGGCGTGGTCACCAAGCCTTTCCACTTCGAAGGCCAGCGCCGCATGCGTCTTGCCGAACAGGGTATTGCCGAGCTGCAGAAGTCGGTCGACACCCTGATCGTCATCCCGAACCAGAATCTGTTCCGCATCGCCAATGACAAGACCACCTTCGCGGACGCCTTCGCGATGGCTGACCAGGTTCTGTATTCCGGCGTTGCCTGCATCACCGACCTCATGGTCAAGGAAGGCCTCATCAACCTCGATTTCGCCGACGTCCGTTCCGTCATGCGCGAAATGGGCCGTGCGATGATGGGCACCGGCGAAGCTTCGGGCGAGGGCCGCGCAATGGCCGCCGCAGAAGCAGCCATCGCCAACCCGCTGCTCGACGAAACCTCGATGAAGGGCGCTCAGGGCCTGCTGATCTCCATCACCGGTGGTCGCGACATGACGCTCTTCGAAGTCGATGAAGCTGCGACCCGTATTCGCGAAGAAGTCGACCCGGATGCCAACATCATCCTCGGCGCAACCTTCGACGAAGCGCTTGAAGGCCTCATCCGCGTGTCGGTCGTTGCGACCGGCATCGATCGCAATGCTTCGGCCGAGGACGCCCGTCCGGCCGCTCCGGTACGCCCTATCGCTCGTCCGGCGGCAGCCGTGACGACCGCTCCGGCTGCCGCCACTTCGCCGGTCCAACCGGCGCCTCGCACCGTTGATACGGTTGCAGAAACGATCCGTCAGGCTGAAGCTTCGATGGAACGCGAACTGGCAATTTCCGTTGCCGCTACCACCCCGGTTGCACCTGTTGCCGCTCCGGCCGCAGATGCCTTCCGTCCGCAGAGCAAGCTTTTTGCATCTGCACCGGTCGAAATGCCTGTCGCTCCGCGCCCGGCACCGCAGCCGATGGCCGCTGCCCCGCTCGAAGCGCCGGTTCAGCAGCGCTACGAGCCTGTCGCCGCCATCGAACCGCGCATCGAAGAACCGCGCCGCGAAGTTCCGATGATGGAAGCGCCGCGCGTTGCTCCGGTTCAGGCTCCGGCCCCGGTTCAGGCCTACGTTGCTCCGGTCCAGCAGGTTGCTGCTCCGGTCGAACGCTTCGAGCCCGAAATGGTTCGCATGCCGAAGATCGAGGACTTCCCGCCGGTCGTGAAGGCTGAAATCGATCACCGCACGCAGACTGTCTCGCACGGTGACGAACGTGGTCCGATGGGCCTGCTGAAGCGCCTGACGAACTCGCTTGGCCGCAAGGAAGACGAAGCACCTGCAGTGCAGCAGGAGCCGGCTCCTGCCGCTGCTCAGCGTCGTTCGCTCTCGGCCGAGGCCAGCATGTATGCGCCGCGCCGCGGCCAGCTCGACGACATGGGCCGCGCGACACCGAAGGCTGCAAGCAGCCACGAAGACGATCAGCTCGAAATCCCGGCCTTCCTGCGCCGTCAGTCGCACTGATCTCGGTTGTCTCAAAACTGTTGAAAACACCCGGTCGAAAGGCCGGGTGTTTTCGTTTGTTCACAGAAAACAGGCACTTCGCCCTGTTTCGTTACAATGCGATAAAAACAGTGATTTGGCCTTTCGGGGGCGCCGAATTATTGAGTTAATTGGATCAAATGAGATTGAGTCTCATTTTAGTTTATGAGTTCGCGGTTTGCGGACAGCGACTGAACCGGCTTATGCCGGCCGAAAAGAACGGATGGTTTAGATGGGTGTTGATTTTCTCGGTTTGCAGACGACGCTCGCCAGTTCTTTTACCCTGACGGGTGTGGGCGTTCATTCCGGCTCTGAGGTCAGCGTGACATTCCTTCCGGCCGAGGCTGGTACCGGTATCGTCTTCCATCGCATGCATGAGAACGGCTCCGTCACCGAGCTGAAAGCCGTGTCTTCGCAGGTGGGCAACACGGATCTTTGCACCATGCTAGGCTTTTCACCTGCGACCTCGGTTGCCACGATCGAGCACCTGATGGCTGGTCTTTATGCCATGGGCGTCGACAATGTGGTCGTGCAGGTCACAGGCGCTGAAATTCCTGTCATGGACGGCAGCTCTGCCCCCTTTATCGAGGCTATCGAGCAGGTCGGCACCACGACGCTTGGTGTGAAGCGTCGGTATATCCGTGTCATCAAGCCCGTGCGAATCGAAGCGGGCAACTCCTGGTCCGAGTTCGTGCCTTATGATGGCACCCGCTTCGAAGTCGAGATCGACTTCGCCACGCCGCTGATCGGTCGCCAGAGCTGGAAGGGCAATCTCAGCGCAGCCACGTTCAAGAACGAGCTGTCGCGGGCGCGCACCTTTGGCTTCATGCGCGATGTGGAGCGGCTGTGGGCTGCCGGCCTTGCGCTGGGCTCCTCACTTGAAAACTCGGTGGTCATTTCGGACGACGACACGGTCGTGAACCCGGAAGGTCTGCGTTACAAGGGTGACGAGTTTGTCCGCCACAAGACGCTGGACGCCGTCGGCGACCTTGCGCTTGCGGGTGCACAATTCATCGGTTGCTATCGTTCCTATCGCGGTGGTCATCGCATGAATGCGCTGGCGCTGAAGGCTTTGCTGGGCGATCGGTCGGCTTATGAAGTCGTTGAGGCTCCGGTAACCCGCCAGCGGGTTCGCGCGCTCGAGTTCATCGCGGTCAACGCGCCGGAGTTTGCACCCTGGAGCGCGTGATTCCCTCGGTTGGCGCCGTAGGCGCCCGTACTTGATCATTTCACACCGGATTTCATGTTGGCATGAAGTCCGGTTTCGTCTATCCGGGGTGACAAGGCAGTGGTGTGACGGGGTTTTCTCAGGATAACCGGCCCGGCCGCCACAAAAATGCGGCAAACCATGTTCATGGCGTTGCCCTTCACGGCGGTTTGGAGATAGAAACGCCAGACTGGTGGATCGGTGTCATTGGCACGGCCGCCCAATATGGGAATTTTCCGATGGCATTTTCGAGTGCAGGCGCAATGAGAAACTCTGTAAGGCTTGTTCTGATTTCATTGGCGCTGGCGGCCTCTGGCAGCCTTTTGACCTCGTGCAATAACGATCCTGATATCGACATCACCAAGCTCACGGCGCCTTCGGATCCGCCTGCGAAGCTTTATGATCAGGGTCTGGCGAACCTCAACGCCGGCAATGTGTCGGAAGCCAAGGCCAAGTTTGCCGCGGTCGACAAGCAGGACCCGTTCTCCGACGAAGGCCGCAAGTCGCTCGTTATGTCGACCTTCCTGAACTACCGCAACGGTCAGTTCGATGATGCTATAGCGTCCGGCCAGCGCTACATGAACCTCTATCCGGAGTCCAAGGATGCTGCCTACGTGCAGTATCTCGTTGGTCTTTCCTTCTACAAGAAGATCCCGGTCGTCACGCAGGATCAGCGTTATGCTGCCGAGACGATCAAGGCCATGCAGGCCGTTATCGACAACTATCCGAAGTCCGAATATGTGGACGACGCCCGCACCAAGCTGCGCATGGCGACCGACCAGTTGGCCGGCAAGGAGATGCAGGTCGGCCGCTACTATCAGGAGCGGCAGGAATATCTTGCTGCGGTTTCGCGCTTCCGCAACGTCGTCGAGAATTACCAGAACACCAACCAGACGCCTGAGGCTCTGGCGCGTCTGGTCGAATGCTACATGTCTCTGGGCGTACCGTCTGAAGCGCAGACCGCGGCTGCAGTCCTTGGCGCGAACTATCCGGACAGCCAGTGGTATGCCGATTCCTTCAAGCTCTTGAAGGGCGGCGGTCTTGAGCCGCGTGAGGACAAGGGCTCCTGGATTTCGCGCGCTGCCAAGAAGTTCGTTCTCGGCGAAGGCTGAGGCTTGACTGATGCTTGCCCAGTTGTCGATCCGCGATATCGTCCTGATCGAGCGGCTTGACCTCGAGTTCGAGTCCGGGCTTTCGGTGCTGACGGGCGAAACGGGCGCCGGCAAATCCATTCTCCTCGACAGCTTGTCGCTTGCGCTCGGTGGGCGCGGCGATGGTGGGCTCGTGCGTCATGGCCAGGACAAGGGCCAGGTAACCGCCGTGTTCGATGTGCCGATGGATCATCCGGCGCGCCGCATTCTCAAGGAAAATGACATCGATGACGATGGCGACCTGATCTTTCGCCGTCAGCAATCGGCCGATGGTCGCACGAAGGCGTTCGTCAACGATCAGCCGGTCAGCGTGCAGTTGATGCGGGATGCGGGTGCCCTGCTTGTCGAAATCCACGGCCAACATGACGACCGTGCGCTCGTTGACACGCATGCGCATCGATTGCTTCTCGACGCCTTTGCAGGTGTGTCTGTAGATGCGCTGGAGGTTGAGGCTTCCTGGAAGACCTGGAAGGACGCCGAGCGCGCGCTGAAGGCGCAGCGCCAGAAGGTTGAGGCGGCCGAGCGTGAAGCCGACTTTTTGCGTTCGTCCGTCGAAGAACTGGAAAAGCTCGCTCCGGAAGATGGCGAAGAAGAAGATCTCGCTATCCGCCGCACGACGATGCAGAAGGCTGAACGCATTGCCGGAGACATTTCCGAGGCGTCTGAATTTTTGAACGGAAGCCAGTCGCCCGTGCCCGAGATCGCCTCGCTTATGCGGCGTCTGGAGCGCAAGAGCCACGAGGCTCCCGGTCTCCTCGAAGACGTCGTGAGCCTGCTCGATTCCGCGCTCAATCATCTGTCCGATGCACAGATGGAAGTGGAAGCGGCACTGCGCAAGACCGAGTTCGACCCGCGCGAACTCGAGCGGGTGGAGGAGCGGCTGTTTGCCCTCCGCGCCGCATCGCGCAAGTATAATGTCCCGGTCTCCGGATTGCCGGCGCTGGCCGTCAAGATGATCGGCGATCTGGCTGATCTCGATGCGGGTGAAGAGCGGCTCGGCAAGATGGAAAAGGCGGCTGCCGAGGCGAGGGTGCATTTCTTTGCGCTGGCACGTGCGCTGTCGGACAAGCGACATAACGCTGCTGAGGCGCTCAGCGATGCAGTCATGGCGGAACTGCCTGCACTCAAGCTTGAGCGCGCACGCTTCTTTGCGCAGGTCGCGACGGATGAAGAGGCTGCGTCAGCCTCCGGGATCGATCTTGTCGAATTCCATGTCCAGACCAACCCTGGCACGCGGCCGGGGCCGATCATGAAGGTTGCCTCCGGGGGCGAACTCTCGCGCTTCCTGCTGGCGCTCAAGGTCGCTCTTGCTGATCGCGGTTCTGCGCCGACACTCGTCTTCGATGAAATCGACACCGGTGTTGGCGGTGCGGTCGCCGATGCTATTGGCCAGCGCCTGAAGCGCCTTTCGGAGAAGGTACAGGTGCTTTCGGTGACGCATGCACCGCAGGTGGCGGCCCGCGCCGCAACCCACCTTCTGATTTCCAAGGGCCCGGTTGGCGATGGCTCCGGCAATATCGCGACCCGCGTTGCCCGCATGGACGACAGCGCACGCCGTGAAGAAATCGCGCGCATGCTGGCCGGTGCAACGGTGACGGAAGAAGCCCGCGCCGCGGCCAAGAGCCTCCTTGGGGGATAAGTCGTTGCCGACGATCTGCGAATTTTTCGGCATCGTTATTCGCATGTACTGCGACGATCATAATCCACCGCATTTCCATGCGTATTATGGGTCAGAGCAGGCCATTTTCGGCATCGAAACGCTGGAATTGCTGGAAGGCTCGATTTCGAGGCGGGGCAAGGCTATGATCGTGGAGTGGGCCTCAGAAAACCGTGCTGCCCTGATGGCAGACTGGAAGCTTGCGGAAGCGCATATGCCGCTTGAGCACATCGAACCGCTGGAGTGATATGTGAGGAAGATCGTCGAGGTAGACACCCGGCCGGGATTTGTTCTTTCCGTTGTTTTCGACGACGGGGTCGCTGGTCAGGTCGAGATGGCCGACAGACTTTACGGCCCGATGTTTGAACCACTGAAAGATCCCACCGTTTTCGCGCAGGCGAAGGTGGATTCCTTTGGCGCAGTTTGCTGGCCAAACGGTGCTGATCTGGCACCCGACGCACTCTATCGGAAACTATCTTCCGAGCGGGTTCGGGCCCTTGGCTAGGTGTTTGAACAACCTTTCATCTATTGAATTTCATCAGACTTGAAACCGGAATTCGCCATGTCCCGCCCGACCTTGCCCGCCGCCGAGCTGACGCCGATCGAAGCTGTTGCCGAACTCGAATATCTTGCAGGTGAGCTGGCGCGCCACGATGCGCTCTACCACGGCAAGGATAGGCCCGAAATCTCGGATGCCGACTATGATGCGCTGAAGCGCCGCAACGAAGCGATCGAAGCTGCGTTTCCCAATCTCGTCCGCGCCGACAGCCCGTCGCGCAAGGTCGGCTCTGCTCCTGCCTCGGGCTTTGCGCAGATCACCCATGCGCGGCCGATGCTGTCGCTGGACAACCTCTTCAACGACGAGGACGTGACGGATTTCGTCGCCAGCGTTTATCGGTTTCTCGGGAAGCTGCCGGATGGCTCGATCGCATTTACGGCCGAACCCAAGATCGATGGGCTGTCGATGTCCATCCGCTATGAAAATGGCGTCATGGTCAGTGCCGCTACGCGTGGCGATGGCGCGGTCGGAGAGAACGTGACCGCCAATATCCGAACGATCTCGGAGATCCCGCAGCAGCTTCCCGCCGGAGTTCCGGCGGTTGTGGAGGTTCGCGGCGAAGTTTACATGGCCAAGAGCGATTTCATGGCGCTCAACGCGCAGATGGAAGCCGAAGGCAAGCAGACCTATGTCAATCCGCGCAATACGGCGGCCGGTTCGCTCCGGCAGCTGGACGCCAAGGTGACGGCGAGCCGCAAGCTGAGGTTCTTCGCCTATGCCTGGGGCGAGCTATCCGAGCCCTTGTCCGAGACGCAGCTTGAAAATGTCCGGGTGTTCGAACGCTGGGGATTCCCCGTCAATCCGCTCATGAAGCGATTCCACTCGGCGGCGGAACTCATTGAACATTATCGCGATATCGGTCTTCAGCGATCTTCGCTCGACTATGATATCGATGGCGTCGTCTACAAGGTCGACAGGCTCGATCTGCAGGAGCGCCTGGGCTTTCGCTCGCGCTCGCCGCGTTGGGCGACCGCGCACAAGTTTCCAGCCGAGCAGGCAACGACGCATCTCAAGGGGATCGACATACAGGTGGGACGTACAGGAGCGCTGACCCCGGTCGCGCGCCTTGAACCGATCACCGTTGGCGGTGTTGTCGTCACCAACGCCACGCTCCACAATGAGGATTACATCAAGGGAATTGGCAATTCCGGCGAATTGCTGCGCGAGGGCAGGGATATCCGTGTCGGCGATACGGTGATTGTCCAGCGTGCCGGCGATGTCATCCCGCAGATCGTCGATGTCGTGATGGACAAGCGTCCTTCTGATGCCGCACCTTACGAGTTTCCGAGGGTGTGCCCGGTGTGCGGCAGCCATGCTGTTCGAGAAATCAACGAGAAGACAGGCAAGGAAGATAGCGTTCGCCGGTGTACGGGTGGCTTTGTCTGCTCTGCCCAAGCGGTGGAACACATCAAGCACTTTGTGTCGCGAAATGCATTCGACATCGAAGGGCTTGGAACGAAGCAGGTAGAGTTCTTCTTCGCATCCGATGATCCTGCCATGATGATCCGTACCGCGCCGGACATCTTCACGCTGGAGGCGCGCCAACGCACCTCGCTGGCGAAACTTGAAAACCGCGACGGTTGGGGTGCGACCAGCGTCACCAAGCTTTACGCAGCGATCAATTCGCGCCGCTCCATCGCGCTCAATCGCTTCATCTTTGCGCTTGGTATTCGCCATGTTGGGGAGACGACGGCCAAGCTTCTCGCGCGTTCCTATGGAACGGTAGAGGGCTTTCTCGAGGGCATGCAGCAGGCGGGTTCGTTTTCGGGTGAAGCCTGGAATGACCTGAACAACATTGATGGTATCGGCGAGGTTGTTGCGCGGGCTGTCGTGGAATTTTTCCACGAACCGCGCAATGTCGAGGTGATTGATCGTCTTCTCGCCGAGGTGACGCCGCAGGCTGTGGAGATTGCCGACACGACAGGTTCGCCGGTCGCGGGCAAGACCGTCGTCTTTACCGGATCGCTCGAGAAATTCACCCGAGATGAGGCCAAGGCCAAGGCTGAAAGCCTCGGCGCCAAGGTTGCCGGTTCGGTGTCATCCAAGACCGATATTCTGGTTGCAGGTCCCGGCGCCGGTTCCAAGCTGGCAAAGGCACAGGAACTTGGCGTTGCTGTCATGGATGAGGACGAGTGGCTGGCCCTGATTGCCGGTCTCTGAGGCCGCTATCCTGCTCGTCTGGAACGCCTGCTTTCCGCCATAGGAGCGTATGTTCTTTCCGGAGAAACTTGGCTAAGCTCAAGCTTCTGCAAGTTGTCCTCAGTCGATTCCCGCGTTTTCTAAAGGATGGGCCTTAGCCCGTCGCTTCTTATTGCGCGTTCGGCTGGCTTTGGGCTCTTGCAGGTCGATGGGCTTTGCAGGTCTAGGGGGAATTGCTTGCCGGATCGGGTCGCGCAGGTTTCGAAATCGCTGAAAGTCAGGATCATCGTCCTGTCGAGCGCGATTGCGCTTGTGGCGATGGGCGTTGTCGCTACGCTCAATTATCTGCGCTCGGTCGAACAGAGCATCAATTTTGCGGTCGCGGGGCTTGCCAGCGAAACACGCCTTTTTTCCCAGAAGCTGTCATCAAGCTTCTACAATATCGAGGATGATGCGGTCATGGCGGCCAAGATGCCGCCGGTGCAGGGACTGGTGCGTGCGGCCGCGCATAACGGTGTTGATCCGGACGACAATTCCGTCGAGGCGCAATTGCGCCGCCATCTCGAGGTTGTCTTCACATCTGTCCTCGACGCACGGCCGGACTATATTCAGATGCAGTTCCTGTCTGCAGCCCGCGGCGGGGGTGAGATCGTTCGTGTCTACAGGGCGCCGGGAAAGTCGCCTGTCGCAGTTTCTGATCTGAAGCAGTCGGGTCTGCCGCCTTATCTGGAGGAGGCCAACAGAAGCGCTCTTGGCCTTTCACAGTTTTCGGAGATCGAACTCAGCGATTATCCGGAATTGGGCCTCAAGAAGATCCCGGTGCTGCATTTTTCGGTGCCGGTTTTTGACCAGCAGGATAGCCTTTTCGGGTTCATAGTCATCGACATCAACTACGCCAAGCTGTTGGCCGGTGTGTTGAGCGAGGGCAATCCGGAGCGTGACAGCTTCATCTTCAACGGTGAAGGTGACTATGGTGATCGCGTTGCCGGCCAGACACTCACTCGTTTTCATTTTCGCGATGATCGAGCGGCGCCTTTTCCGATTTCAGCTATCGACTGGTCGACCGGTCTGGCACCCAACGAAGCGCTGATGCGGGAGGATGGTTACATTACCTATTTTGCGCGCCGTCCCATGCATGCACATCGGACAAACGCGTATCTGGCGGTCGCCTACCGGGTGCCTGAAACGGCGTTTACGGAGCCAGCCTATGAGACTCGTCGCGAAACCGTGCTTGTCGGACTAGCGCTGGTCGGCCTTACCATTCTCGTATCCTATCTCGTTTCGCTCCGGTTTTCGGCCTATGTTATCGATGTTGCCTCGCGATCGCGCGCAGTGATCGACAGCGCAATTGATGGGATCGTTTCCATCGATGCCAAAGGAACGATCCTTTCCTGCAATCCGTCGACCGAGCGTATCTTTCACTATTCTGCCGGTGAACTTATTGGCCGTAATGTCAGTGTCTTGATGCCCGAGCCGCATGCCGGACAGCATGATAAGTATCTCGAAAACTATCGTCGCACCGGCGTTGGCAGGGTCATCGGTGTTGGCCGTGAGATGGAAGGTCGACGCAAGGACGGGACGCTCTTTCCCGTCGATCTTTCGGTCAGTGCCTTTATCATCAACGGCAAGCGAACCTATACGGGCATCATCCGCGACATTTCACAGCGCAAGGATGTCGAGCGTGCGCTCAAGACCACGCAGTCGCGCTATGACACGGTCATTCGCGCCATGAGCGTTGGCTACTGGCGGCTGGATCTGAGAACTGGCGAACTCAACTGGTCGGATCGTTCAAGGGAAATCGCAGGCATTTCTGCAGACGAACCCCTGCCGACGCTGGAGCAGTTTGCGGCTATGCGGCATCCGGACGATGCCCCGATCGTGGCTGCGCGGCTAGAGGCGCATCTTACCCGCGGCGAGCCCTATGACGTCGAATATCGGTGGTATCGGCCCGACGGCAAGATGGTCTGGCTTCAGGCAACAGGCATCGCCTCGTTTGACGAAGAGGGACGCCCTCTGGAAATGATTGGCTCCGTCGCAGACATCACCGAACGCAAGGAGACGGAGTCCGAGCGTGAGCGGCTCATACTGGCACTTGCCCAGTCCAACCGTGATCTCGACGAATTTGCCTATGTGGCTTCCCATGATCTCAAGGCACCGCTGCGGGTGATCGACAATGCTGCGTCCTGGCTGGAAGAGGACCTTGCAGACAAGCTTGACGTCGAGAGCCGCGAAAACCTTGCGCTTCTGCGCGGACGTGCCTCGCGCATGGAGAAGCTTCTCGACGACCTGCTCGAATATTCTCGCATCGGCCGCAAGACGAATGCGCAATTTGCTGAGATCGTCAGCGGGGAAATCCTGCGGGAAGACCTTTTGCTCCTGATTGCCCAGAAGCCTGGTTTCGAGGTGTCATTTGATGGCGGGTTCCTGCAGATGCGCGTCAACCGCATGCCGTTGCAGCAGATCCTGATCAACCTCATCAACAATGGTATCAAACACCATGACCAGGATCAGGGCAGGGTGCGCGTATCGGCGATTGAAACAGACGCGACCTACACGATCTCCGTCGAGGACGACGGGCCAGGTATCCCTGAGCGGTTCCACGAGCAGATCTTCAAGATGTTCCAGACTTTGAAGCCCCGGGACAGGGTGGAGGGTAGCGGCATTGGTCTGGCTGTTGTCCGCAAACATCTTGATGTCCTCGGAATGTCGCTCGAATTGCAAAAAGCAGGTGAAAGAGGCAGTATTTTCAGATTTACTTATCCAAGGGGTGGCTGAATGCGTGGTTTTGGATCACCTGTGGCCGAATGCGGCACAGGAACGTTCCCAAACTTCGATTTCGCGCATGGCGGCTTTCAAACGATCGATGAAGCGCCTGGGGGATCAGATATGGAATTCGTGTCAAAGGCCAATTCTGCAGCGGTGACAATTCTGCTGGTCGAGGATGACGATGGTGACGCCAAGGCGGTGCGGCGCGCGTTCTCCAAAGCCAAGATCGCCAACCCCATCATTCGCGCCGAAGACGGGATCGACGCGCTCGAATATCTGCGCGGGGAGAACGGCAAGTCTCCGCTCAGAACGCCGATGCTGTTGCTTGTCGATCTCAACATGCCGCGCATGAATGGGTTCGAGCTTGTCGCCGCAATGCGGGCCGACCCCGAATTGCGCCGTGCCATCGTGTTCTTCCTCACGACGTCCAAGAACGATGAGGACGTGGCGCGCGCCTATGACCTCAACATCGCCGGCTATATCGTGAAGCAGAATGCCGGTGTCGACTTCCTGAATCTCGTCGGCATGATCGACAGCTACTGGAAGATCGTGGAGCTGCCGATTTGACCAACCAGACGATCAGTATTCTGATTGCAGATGATGATGACGGAGACCGCAAGCAGTTGCGCCGTACGCTCCGGCAGACCGGCCTTGCGTGCGAGGTGGTGGAAACCGCCGACCTTGCTGCAGCAGTTGCGGCATGCGCGGAACAGGATTTCGATTGCGCGATCGTCGACTACCGTATGCCCGGCGAAAACGGACTCGACGGGATCAGGGCGCTGAGGCAGCGGCAACCCAATCTGGCGATCATCATGGTCACGGGGCAGGGTGACGAGTTTGTAGCGAGCGAGGCCATCAAGCTGGGCGCCGCGGACTATGTACCGAAATCGCAAATCACGCCCAACCATCTGAGCTACGTGCTGACCAACGCGCTGACCAAGATGGCACTGGAGCGCAAGATTGCCGAACAGAAGGCGGACCTCGAGAATTTCGCCCATGTTCTGGCGCATGACCTCAAGACGCCCATTCACCAGATCCAGTATCTGGCCAAGTTCATCGAGCGGGATATCCGCGACCAACGCTGGGACAAGCTTCCAAACGACTGCGAGAAGATCGTTTCGACCGCAAAGCGGATGGAAGACCTGATCAATACCCTGCAACATTATACGCGCGCCGATACGCCTGTGAATTTCGAACCTGTGTCGCTTGATGACGTGCTGCGGCAATGTCTGGGCAATATGGCGCAGGACATCGCCGCTTGCCGCGCGCGGATCAAAACCGCCACGCTGCCGATCGTCCACGGCAATGGGCCGATGTTGGCACAACTGCTGCAGAACCTTATCGGCAACGCGCTCAAATATTGCCGCGCTGCATTTCCAGAAATCGAAATCGGGTCGGACCTGTCAGGCGGTCAATGCCGGATTACCGTCAAGGACAACGGGATTGGCATTCCGCCCGAACACCGAAAGACGATTTTCGAGCCCTTCAAACGTCTTCACTCTGCCGACCAGTTCGAAGGGACGGGACTGGGGCTCGCCACTTGCCGCAAGATCGTTGACCGGCACGGTGGCAGGATAGGCTGCGAAAACGCCCATGAGGGAGGCTCGGTCTTCTGGTTCACCTTGCGGCATGCGGAGACAACATAGCCGGCTTGTCGCGCTGGCAGATTGTCATTTTGCACCGCACACATTATATGGCTGTTCATCGATAGCAGCATCGTGGCCAGAAGCTGGTGTTTCGCTGATCGAGAACAGGCGTGACTTCGCCGGTCCGGCCGGGAGGAAATCGGTTTGGAAATCATTCATACGATCGATGCGCTTCGCGCAGCGCTGAAGCTTCGCCGTGCCAAAGGCCAGAGCGTCGGCTTCGTCCCAACGATGGGATATCTGCATGACGGGCATATGACGCTGGTTCGCCATGCGCGTGCCGCCAATGACGTCACTGTTGTTTCGATCTTCGTCAATCCGCTGCAGTTTGGCGCAAACGAAGACCTCGCACGCTATCCCCGTGATCTCGAACGTGACGCTGCGATGCTTGCCGGCGAAGACGTCGACTATGTATTTGCACCTGGCGTTGCAGAGATGTACCCGCGACCGATGACGACTGTCGTCGACGTTCCGGCGCTCGGTAGCCTGCTGGAAGGTGCGGTCCGGCCCGGCCACTTCGCCGGCGTTGCAACTGTCGTCACTAAGCTTTTCAATATCGTGCAGCCTGATCGCGCCTACTTTGGCGAAAAGGACTACCAGCAACTTCAGATCATCCGCCGCATGGTCGAGGATCTCGCCCAGCCGCTTGAGGTTATTGGTGTTGCCACTGTGCGCGAGGCTGACGGGCTCGCCATGTCATCGCGCAACAGTTATCTGAGCCCAGAGGAACGTGCTGCCGCCGTGATCGTGCCGCGCGCGCTTGAAGAGGCAGAACGCCTCATTGCCTGTGGCACCAGTGACGCGACGGAACTGGTCGAACGCATTCGCGCATATATCGCGACGGAGCCGCGCGCGGAAGCCGACGTGGTTGCGGTATGCGATCCTGTTACGCTGGAAGAGGTTGCGCGCGTCGGTCATCAACCCGTCCTGCTTCTGTTGTTCGTGAAGATCGGCAGGACCAAACTTCTCGACAACCGTTTGCTCGGGCTCGTCGAAGGTCAGAAGGTGGCAGCATGAGCGCGCCGATCACTGCCCGGCGTCTGACGCCGGCCCATATATCCGCGATGAAGGGCGATCGTCCGGTCGTCAGCCTGACCGCATACACGACGCCGATCGCGCGGTTGCTTGATCCGCATTGTGACATTCTGCTCGTTGGCGACAGCCTTGGCATGGTTCTTTATGGACTGGAATCGACCGTCGGCGTGACGATGGAGATGATGATCGGACACGGGCAGGCGGTCATGCGCGGCTCCAGCCGTGGCCTTGTCGTCGTGGACATGCCCTTTGGCAGCTATCAGGAATCGCCGGAACAGGCCTTCCGCAACGCCGCACGTATCCTCAAGGAAACCGGCTGCGGGGCTGTGAAGCTGGAGGGCGGCAAAGAAATGGCCGAGACGGTTCATTTCCTGGTGCGACGCGGCGTGCCTGTCATGGGCCACGTTGGTCTCATGCCGCAGCAGGTCAACACAAACGGTGGCTACCGGTCGCTTGGGCGTTCGCAGGCCGAGGCCGACAAGATCCGGCGCGATGCCAAGGCCATTGACGATGCCGGTGCGTTTTCAATGGTTATCGAAGGCACCGTCGAGCCGGTCGCACGCGAGATTTCGGGATCGGTGCGTGGCGTGACCATCGGCATCGGCGCATCCGTTGCCTGCGATGGTCAAGTTCTCGTTTCCGACGATATGCTGGGCATCTTCAATGAGTTCAAGCCGCGTTTTGTGAAGCGTTTTGCAGAACTCGCACCGCTGATCGACAAGGCTGCCGCAGATTATGCTGATGATGTGCGCGCGCGCCGCTTTCCTGGACCCGAGCATACGTTCCAGCTTGCCGCCGCAAAGAAGGCTGCTGAATAGACCGCAAACACGCGCAAAATGTTGCGCGTCTGGCTCTGTTCGAACGCAAGTGGAACATAAGGGCCGCTTTTGTTCACGAGCTTCAGATTTTGTGAAGGTCCCATCAGCGAATTTGACTTGCCAGTTTCGGTCTGACCGCGCACATCGAGATCAGTCGATGTGCGGGTAAGACACTGCCGGTTTTTGGGATGATCGTGGCAATGAACGAATTCTGGTCAGGGGTCAGGCGTGGCCTTCCGGTCCTTGTGTCTGTGGCGCCCTTCGGCATTCTCTATGGTGCGATCGCTGCAGACCACGGACTGAGCATCGCCGAATTGACACTTATGAGCGCCACCGTGTTCGCGGGAGCCAGCCAACTCGTCGGTATCGATCTCTTCGGGCATAATATCCAGCCCTGGGTGATTATCCTGTCCATCTTTGCCGTGAACTTTCGCCATGTGCTCTATTCGGCCGCCTTGGCCCGCCACGTCGACGTGCTTAGGCCATGGCAGAGAGCGGTCAATTTCTTCTTCATGACAGATCCGCACTACGCCGAAATCGAAAGGCGTTCGCTGTCCGGCGAGCCGCTGACATTTGCCTGGGTCATGGGACTTGGCCTCTGTCTCTATCTCCCATGGGTCGCGCTTTCGACTGCCGGTGGTGTGCTTGGCGCATTCATCGGAGATCCGAAGGCCATTGGTCTTGATGTCCTGTTGCCAGTCTATTTCCTGGGCCTCGTGATGGGATTTCGGACGCGCGCCAACTGGCTGCCCGTCGTTGCGGCGAGTGCGGTCGGGTCGATGGTCGGCATCAAGTTGATAGGCTCGCCCTGGCATGTCATGGCGGGTGCTGCTGCGGGGATCCTGATGGCGGTTGTGCTGCCGCTACCTGAGAACACGGTCGAACCACGCCAAGTGGAAGGGGAGGGTCAACGCTGATGGATATCCGTCCCGAAATGCTCCTCATCATCCTGGGGGCGGCCATTGCAACCTACATCACGCGGATCGCCGGCTACCTCCTGATCCGCAGCCTGAAGGTCATACCAGCCCGCGTCGAGGCGGGATTGAATGCGGTGCCCGCTGCGGTCCTCACGACCCTCGTTGCCCCGGCGGCATTGACCGGCGGTCCCGAAACCGCCGCTGCGTTGGCAGTGTGCCTGCTAGTAGGTTATCGTATCTCCGGATTTCCGCTGCTGATCGTCGGCTGGGCAGTGGCCATGACGATCCGCCACTTCGGATTGCTTTGAATATAAGAATATTCTTTTTTCTAGTTATTTTATATTCGAATTAAAATTCAGGCCAAGGTGTTGATTTTGCTTCTACTGCCTCATCGATTGTTCACGGGCTCAGTGGCATTGATCAGCCATTGCCGCGTGCTCTCATCAGAGATAAGCGATAGAAGCAGGTCTCTGGTCTTGGCATGATAGGCGTTCAGCCAGCCGCACTCCTCGTCCGTCAGCAGCGAACCGACGATCAGGCGACGGTCGATCGGGCACCATGTGATTGTCTCGAATGATAGCGTCGGCATGTCGCCACCATCGATCGCGGAGGCCGCGTTCACAACAATAAGATTTTCGATCCGGATCCCGAACGCGCCGGGGCGATAGTAGCCCGGCTCATTCGAAAGGATCATGCCGGGCATCAGTTCCTGCATGGCGGCGCGCGATATGCGCTGCGGTCCCTCGTGCACCGAGAGGTAGGAGCCGACACCGTGGCCCGTGCCATGACCATAGTCGACGCCCGCTTTCCACAGGGCTATGCGGGCGAGCGGGTCGAGGTCCACGCCGCGCGTACCGGCCGGAAACCGTGCAAGCGAAATCCCGATCATGCCCTTCAAGACCAGCGTGAAGAAGCGGCGCTCGGTTTCGCCAACTGCACCGATCGCCACGGTGCGGGTTATGTCTGTCGTCCCGTTGCGATACTGACCGCCTGAATCCACCAGATAGAGTTCACCCGGCTTTAGAGTCCGGTTTGTTTCCTCGGTCACGCGATAATGGACGATGGCGCCGTTTTCACCAGCACCCGAGATCGTATCGAACGAGATATCGGCCAGCGGGTTCTGCATCCGCTCGCCGACGCGCCGGCGGCATTCCTCGAGATGCTGAGCAGCAGCAATCTCGGTGACCGAGCCGGGCTCGCGGCTGTCCAGCCAACTCAGGAACTCGACCATGGCAACACCGTCCTGCAGATGTGCAGCGCGCGTTCCTTCAAGTTCCGCATCGTTCTTGCAGGCACGCGGCAGGCTGCAGGGGTCGCCCTTCTCGACGATTTTTGCTCCGGCGTCCGAAAGTGTCCTGGAAATGGCGTAGGGGACGAGCGCGGGATCGAGTTCCACGGTCGCATGACGTTGTCCCAGAGCCTCAAGCGCCATCGAGAAGTCCGCCGGGTCGCGCATCTCGCAGAACTGGGTGAGGTATGCTTTTTCTTCGATGCCGGTCTTGTTCGGGTCCAGGAAGAGTTCGGCCAGCCCGTCTGCGTAGATGATCGCGCGGCAAAGCGGATGTGGCGTATGCGGCACGTCATTTCCGCGAATGTTGAATGCCCAGGCGACCGAAGAGGGGTCTGTAATCAGCACCGCATCCGACCCATGCTCTGCAACGGACTTCGCAATATTGGCAATCTTGTCTTTCGCAAGGACGCCCGAGTATTGGTGTTTCTGGATGGTAACCCGTCCTGCAGGTGCAGGGGGGCGGTCCCGCCAGATGCCGTCGACAGGGTTTGTCGAAAGGAGCACGAGACTGCCGTTACCGGAGGCAAGTGCTGCTTCCAGCTTCCTGACTTCTGCGGGTGTATGGAGCCAGGGGTCGATGCCGAGCCGCAGACCTTTGATCGCGCTCGCCTTGATCCAGTCCGATGGCGGCTCCTTGATGAGATCCCCACGGCTGAATACAGCGGGATCGGACTGGTGCGCCAGCTGCGTGATGTAGCGCCCATCAACAAAGACAACGGCTTGATCTCTCAGGATCAGCGCCACACCGGCCGAACCGGTAAATCCTGTCAGCCATGCCAGACGTTCACCGCAGGCCGGTACATACTCTCCCTGATATTCGTCGGCCCGCGGCACCAGAAATCCGTCGATGCCAAGCGCATCGAAACCGGCACGCAGCGCTGTCACGCGCTGTGCGCCAAACTCCGGGCTAGCGGACGTCGTATAGTGCTGGAACATGGCCGAGAACCTCATGGATGCAGAAATCACTCAACTTCTTAGCCGACTGTTCGGCCGCCGCAAGGGCAGTCTGCATGGCTTTCGATGTTCAATTTTTTACCGATTGGAAAAATATGCAAATAGCGCATGGCTCGCATGCGCAATTGTCTGTGTTGCAGCGCAGCAAAACGGACTATACAAAGATCAAGAAACGAGGCGGAAACGCCGCAGGTGAAAGCAAACGGACATGTCGCTGATCGGCAATGCAATCATGACCATCAAGCAGGCACGCGATCGCCGCGCTAAGCGGTATGTGTCGCAGGTTCTGGCCGGCATGAGCGAAGAAACGCTGAAGTCACTCGGCAAGTCCCGTTCCGACATCTGAAGACTGAAATTTTGGAATTCCAGCTCCGCGTATTCCAGCAAGCCTCTCCTCCTCCCAAGGCTTGCTCGTGTTTTGGAGCCGGTGTGTTCCGGGTTCTCCTCCTCCCTAACCCGGACCGCGATCAGCACGGCTGATCCGAGGGCGATGCCTCCTCCCGGCGTCGCCCTCTTTTATTTCAAGCACTTGTTTTAGACTTAGTCCATTTGACCAAACTACAATTCTTGGTCGGTTCTGCAGTGCGGTGCATTCAATTGAACGCACGACTGATGCTGTAGCACTTTCATTCAGCGCATGTTCAGTACGCTCAATGGCCCCTTGTTGTGGGTTCCATTCATTCGCCTACGACCGTTGCGTCTTCTCCATGACGATGGTGACCCAGCCATTGCGCCAGATCGTGCGCCGGTGGGCAAGATGCTGCCCGTTGTAGGCGGCGATCACCTTCAGTCGCTGGCTTGCCAGGATTCCTGAAAGAACGACGGTGCCGCCAGCTGCCAGATTGCGGACCAGGGCAGGGGCCATGCGCATCAATGGGCGAGCGAGGATATTCGCGATAATGAGGTCAAAGGGTCCGAAGCGGCTGAAGGCGCCATGGTGAAAGCCGGGCGCCGTTTCCAGCGTGATGCCGCTTGCAATGTGGTTCTTGCGAACGTTTTCCCTGGCAACCCTGACGGCAACGGGGTCGATATCTGTTGCCAGAACGGGCACGGGCTGCACTTTGCGCGCCGCAATGGCCAAGACACCGCTGCCGGTGCCGAGGTCCAGTGCGTTGCGCACCTTGCGCGAACGCAGAACCCAGTCGATCATCTCGAGGCAACCGGCCGTGGTGCCGTGATGACCGGTGCCAAAAGCCTGACCGGCATCGATCTCAATTGCGATGTCTCCGGGCAGCACCTTGTCCCGGTCATGCGAACCGTGAACCAGAAAGCGTCCAGCGCGGACCGGCTGAAGGCCTTCAAGCGACTTCGAGACCCAGTCGACATCAGGTATCTCCTCGCGGACAATTTCAAGATGCCCGTAAGTCACGGAGAGTGCGTCGGCAAATGCTTCGCGAACCGCGTGCTCGTCCTCGCGCATCATGTAGACCGAGGCCTCCCAGATATCCCGGGTTTCGTCGATTTCCATGGTGGCAATTGCGTATTCGCCGTCCACGAAGACATCCGACATGAGGTCGAGGATGATTTCGCAATCCCGCTCGGTCGCGGTTACGTAGAGGCGTATTTCGCTCAAGGTCTTGTCTCGCTGCGGGCCGTGACGGAAGAAAGGCGAAGAGAGGCCAAAATCGTTGGGCTCTTCGGGCTGATCGTTGCCCTTACTATCCCTTGATCAGGTTTTCCAGTTTTTTTACTGCCGTGTCCGGATCCTCGCCATAGGCAATCGTTCCCTTGAACCGTCCGCCATTGTTCAGCAGGAATACGGACGCGGTATGATCCATGGTGTAGTCGCCATCGGGCTTGGCAGGATCGATCGGAACCTTCTTGGCATAGATGCGGAAGCCCTTGACCACGTTGTCCACTGCAGCGGCATTACCGGAGATGCCGATGATGCGCTTGGAAACGTTCGAAACGTATTCCTGCATGATTTGCGGCGTGTCGCGGTCCGGATCCACTGTGACGAAATAGGCGGATATCCTGGTGCCGTCGGGGTCAACCTTGTTCAGCCAACCATCGAGTTCGAACAATGTTGTCGGGCAGACGTCGGGGCAGTGCGTGTAGCCGAAGAAGAGCGCGGTTGGCTTTGCTGCAAAGGCGGCCTCGGTGATCTCCTTGCCATTCTGGTCAGTCAGTTTGAAGGGGACGCCGAATTGGTTGTCCGAGATATCCTGAGATGTCTTGGTGTAGATCATCGTGAACCAGCCAAGAAAGCCCGCCAAAGCCACGATTACGACCCAGATGATGATGTTCGCCGTCTTCATGAGGGGGCGCTCTCCGCTTCATTGCCAGTCTTTTGTCGGCTTCCTTTTAGTCTGCACGAGCGGACTGGTAAACCGACATCATGTCACATGCCCGTGAGCGGTGAGGCAGGCAAACATTCCGCAAGATGTGCTTGTGCAGCGTCTACTCATTAAGAGAAGCTCGCCGATTTAGTCATTCATTAAAGTATTTTTGCGAATCTTTGCGTGAATTGGATGTGATTTATAAACTAACGCGAAGTGCATCGATGGCGGAAATGAAAAATATCCGGGGCCTGTCTGTCAAGCAAAGACTCTGGATGTCGGGGCTGGCAGCGTTTGCCGGCATTGCCACGATGATTGGCGTTGGCTGGTACGAAGGCGCGTCCATCTCCGCCGCGCTGACCGCCTCAACCCGTATTGATGCAATCGACAAGAAGGTCACGGATTTCCGCGTCGCTGACGTTGATCTCGTGCTGACGGCGATGGACATTATCGTCGATCGTGGAGAAAAGGCCGTTTCCCCTGAGCGAACTCAGCGCATGGAAGCCGATATCGCGGTTCTCAAGAAGGGTATCGACGCCGTTACGGCATTTGCAAGCGAACACAAGCTCCCGATCGATCCGGTCAAGTTCAAGGCTGATGTCGAACAGCTTGCATCCCTCATTCACGACAAGCTGCCTGCGCTGGTGACATCCGGTGCATCGGATGCCGATTTCGATGCGATCGATAACCAGATCGACAAGATGGGCGATGCGATCGAAGAGGTCATCACCAAGGTTTCCGTCGCGACCAACGATAGCCAGAATGCCGAAGTTAGCGTCGCCGACAGCAAGGCATCCCAGTTCGTGATCGTGCAGATCTTGATTGGTCTCGTCGCCGCGCTTCTTGCGGGCGGGATGATCGCGCTGCAGGCCCGCAACGTCATAAACGGCATTCGCGATATACGCGACAGCCTGAACCGCATCACGCATGGCGATCACGCCTTTGCCATCGCCGGCACGACGCGCAGTGATGAAATCGGCGAGATTGCCCGATCCGCCGAGTTCCTGCGTCAGGCCATGGCCGAAAAGGAAAATGCTGAAGCTGCCGCCGAGGAAGCCCGTCGCTCCCGCGATAGCGAACGCGCCGCCAACGAGAATGACCGCCGCCGCGAAGAGGCTGAGATCCGTCAATGCGTTGATATTCTGGCGGGTGGTCTGGCCCGCCTGGCCGAGGGCGACCTGAGCCTCGAAATCCGCGATCCTTTCCGGGCCGATCTTGAACGCCTTCGCCAGGACTACAATTCGGCAGTTCAGCGCCTGAATGGCGTTATGGGTCTGATTTCGAACCAGTCCAGCTCGATCCATGCCAACAGCTTCCAGATGCGCACCGCCGCAGACGATCTTGCCAAGCGCACCGAGCAGCAGGCCGCGGCATTGGAGCAGACGTCGTCTTCGCTGGAAGAAATCACCGTAACCGTGCGCACTGCCACCAACCGCGCCGAAGAGGCCGGGCGGATGGTGGAGAGCACAAAGGCCAATGCCGAGCGCTCAACCCATGTGGTTGGAGAGGCCATGGATGCCATGGGCCGCATTGAAAGCGCCTCGCGCGAAATCGGCAACATCATCAACGTGATCGATGAAATTGCCTTCCAGACCAACCTCCTGGCGCTCAATGCCGGTGTCGAGGCGGCGCGTGCCGGCGAGGCGGGCAAGGGATTTGCCGTGGTTGCGCAGGAAGTTCGCGAACTCGCCAACCGTGCAGCCGGTGCGGCCAAGGACATCAAGCATCTCGTCGCGCGATCCGGCGATGAGGTCAAGACCGGCGTGGAACTCGTTGCCGCGACCGGTAATGCGCTTCGCGACATTGGCGCCGATGTCGTTGCCATCAACGAGCATATGATCTCGATTGTCCAGGCAGCGCGCGAACAGAACACGGGTCTTGCGGAAATCAATTCGGCCATTGGCCGGATGGATCACGTGACCCAGCAGAACGCGGCAATGGTCGAAGAAACCAACGCGGCCTGCCATACGCTCAATGAAGATACGACCAAGCTGGAAGCTGTCATCGCCCAGTTCCGGCTGAAGGAAAGCGCAAGCAACAGCGCGGGCATGATGCCAGGTTATGTCAACGTTCATCCTGCCACGCCGATCCCGCCGCGTGCCCCGGTCGTGACACGTACGTTTGCACCCTCTGTGGCGCCCGCGAATCCCGGTGTCCAGAAGCCGCGCGTCTCTCCGGCGCAAACGCTGATGGGCAAGCTGGAAAACGCATTCACCGGCAATCGCAAGCCGGCCAAATCCTCAACCTCCACCGATCAATGGGAAGAGTTCTGACATGTCAAACGCAATCAAGCAGTCCGGAGCCTATCTGGAAATCGTGTCGTTCCATCTGGGCGACCAGGAATTCTGTATCGACATCATGGCTATCCGCGAAATTCGCGGCTGGGCACCAGTGACACCGATGCCGCACACACCGAGCTACGTTCTGGGTCTCATCAACCTGCGCGGCGCAGTGATCCCGGTCATCGACATGGCCTGCCGTCTCGGTATGAACATGACCGAGCCGTCAGAGCGGTCAGCCATCATCGTCACCGATATCAAGGGCAAGCTGGTTGGTCTGCTCGTCGAGCAGGTATCAGACATGATGACCATCAAGTCGGAAGATCTGCAGCCCGCGCCGGAAATCATTCCGGAAGCACAGCGCTCATTCTGCCGCGGCATCGTCGCGCTTGAGAAGAGCATGGTCTGCTTCCTCAATCTCGATACGGTCATTTCCGACGATATGGCACAGGCTGCCTGAGGCGGAGCGAGACTTGAGCGTTCGGCGATAGCAGTTGCCGAACGGCTTTGCGAAAATGTCTCACGTGCTTGATAGAAGCAACGGCCGCGCAGGTGGGCGCAGGCCGAATGCTACGTCATACCCGATCGACGGACCGGCTGCCAAAAAGACCGCAGCCGGTCCGTCGTTCATTTTGCGGCAGGCTTACCCTTTTCCCAGACCGGGTTCTGGTTGAAGAGCGGCACGGTCGAAATCGCCATCTTTGCCGAGCCGTCAACCACTTGCCGCGAATGGATCAGATAAACCAGAGTATCGTTCTTCTGGTCGTAGATGCGTGTCACGACAAGCTTCTTCCAGATCAGCGAAAGTCCGGCCTTGAATACTTCTTCACCGGCTGGTGACAGATCGATGTCGCCGATTTCAACCGGTCCCGTCTGGCGACAGGCGATGGAGCTGTTCGATGGATCTTCAAACCAGTTGCCGTTCTTCAGCCGGTCAATAACTGAACGGTCGAAATAGGTGACATGGCAGGTCACGCCCTTGACCTTCGGGTCGGTCACCGCGTCGACGAGAATGTCGTTGCCTATCCAGTCGACGCCGACCTTGCCGACCACCTCAGCTCTGGCAGCACCGGCGGTCAGCGCGGTTGCCGCCATTGCTACGCCCAAAAGCATTCCCTTGATCGTCTTCATCCTGTTCTCGCTTTCCTCGTACGGCCCTCGAGCCTGCTGCAAAAACACATAGAAATTGTGAATGATGCTTTCAATGGGACTATCGGCAGAGACAACCATCCGCTTATATCGTTGTGGGTGCAGCTGGAGGGTTGGAATGACAAAGGGCAGGCTGGAAGCATTTTCCGATGGCGTGATCGCGATCATCATCACGATTATGGTTCTCGAACTGAAAGTTCCGCACGGGGAAACCTTGCAGGACCTGCTTCCGCTTTGGCCGGTCCTGCTTGCTTATGTGCTCAGCTTCGTCCATGTGGGCATCTACTGGAGCAATCATCACCACATGATCCATGCGGTCAAGCACGTGACCGGCGGTGTTCTATGGGCAAATCTCCATCTGCTTTTCTGGCTCTCGCTGGTGCCGGTTACAACCGAATGGATGGGGGAGACGCATTTCTCTACCATGCCCGTTGCCATCTACGGCGTCGTCATGCTGATGGCTGCAGTTGCATACTTCCTTCTGGCGCATTGTCTCATCGCCGTTCACGGACGTGACTCAGACTTTGCCAAGGCACTTGGCGGGGATGCGAAGGGGATATTTTCAGCGATCGCCTATGTCGTCGCAGTGCCAGCGGCGTTCGTGACGCCGCTGATATCGGTTGGAATTTATATGCTGATTGCGGCGATCTGGTTTATTCCGGACAGGCGGTTCGAGCGGGCGCTTTCGTCTTCCTGAGGTATCGGCTTGATTGTTGGCAAGACATATACGGATTTTCATATTTTAATTGAGATGGATCAACGCTGGTAGCGTCGCGCTGCGTAACCTTTTCCCTGTTTTCATCAGGAAAGGGGCCACAAATGTTCCGTCTCGTTGCAATCTTGTATGTTCTTCTCAGTGTCACGCTGGCCGGCATCGCAGTCACGGCGGTTCTGTCGCTGGGACATTTCACGCGCACAGACATATCGCTTGCCGCGCTGGCAGGGGCTGTTGTCGCCATTCCGTTTGCATGGATTGTGGGCAAAAAGCTCTTCGCTTCCGTAAGGGGCGCCTGAAAAAAACAGGCACCAATCCAGCCACGCGCCAGCCGCATCGCGCATAACACCCGAAACGGAATGAATCGTTTTGGATGATAGGCGCCATGATGGTCAAACACCTGAGATTGCTCGCAAAGCTGGCTGTCGTGGCCTCCGCTGTCGTGATATCCGGGTGTTCTGTCCAGGAGCAGCGTGATATTTTTGGCGATGCCCGCCGTCCCCCCAAATATCCGTTCCTGCCCGATACCGGCTCGATGAACGCCGAACGGTTTGGCGACGAGACCTTTCCAGTCTTCATGCGCCCGGCCGAAACGCCCTACGCCATGCAGCCGCGTGGCGAGAATACAGTTGCGCCGAGCGCCTATCCGCCGCCGCCATCTTCGTCGCTGAACAGCGATCCGAATTCCCTGTCGTCTGCCCGTGAGCAGCCGCGTCCTCCCGTGCAATCCGCTCAACTTGGATCAGACATCTGGAGCCGATATGCGCAGGTCGATGACAAGGGTCATCTGCTACCCGCAATCCCGATCGACCAGCTCGAACCGTCATTGCTTCGCCAGAAGGTGGCGTATCAGACGCAAGAGAAGCCGGGTACGCTTGTCGTCGATACCCGCGCGCGGTTTCTTTATCTTGTCGAAGGCAATGGCCACGCGCTCCGCTATGGCGTCGGTCTTGGTCGCCAGGGTTATGCGTGGTCGGGCAGGGGCGTAATCCGCTACAAGAAGCAATGGCCGCATTGGACGCCGACCGACGGCATGGTGGGGAATGATCCGGACCTCAAGGCGGTTTCCGGTGATCGTGGCGGCATGGTTGCTGGCATCGACAATCCTCTCGGCGCTCGGGCGCTTTACATCTTCAAGGATGGCAAGGACACACTCTACCGCGTTCATGGAACGCCGGACTGGCGTTCCATCGGAAAGAGCACATCATCCGGCTGCGTCCGGATGTTCAATCAGGACGTCATCGACCTTTACAGTCGCGTTCGCGATGGTGCGACAATCGTCGTGATATGACCTCGCACCTTCTTGGCTCGCTTCAGCCGGCGTTTGCAGAATGACAGGCCGACTGGTCCAGTGTCTTGCGCAGCTTTACCAGTCTGTCGCGCAGGTCTGAAATCTCGCCTGTGCCACATCCAAGCGACGTGAAAATGCCGGGCGCGATCGAGTCAAGCGCGGTCTTGTGTGCGGCCTTGCCCTGTTCCGTCAGACCGACCACAACTTGGCGCTCATCGTTGGCATCGCGGATGCGGCTGATCATGCCAAGCTTTTCGAGCCTTTTGAGCAGCGGCGACAGCGTGCCGGAGTCAAGGTTGAGTTTTGCCCCGATATCCTTCACCGGCAGGCCATTCTTTTCCCAAAGAACCATCATGACCAGATATTGCGGATATGTGAGCCCGAGCTTGTCGAGCAGCGGCTTGTAAGCCCTGTTGAATGCATGTGCTGCCGAGTAGACCGCAAAGCAAAGTTGCCGGTCGACGGTCAAAGCCTTTTCCAAAGTGTCCATAGTTACCTCCAGTCCCGCATTTCATTTAGCAGCGGAGTCGCAATCTTGCAAATTCTCTTGCGCACTATGTAATTACGCGCATGCTAAGATTCAATCCGGTGAATTTTTGGGGGTCAACCCCATGCCATGCCGGACACTTCACCGCCTGTCGACTTCTGCGTCAGTCGCGCGTGGCGAGCGTAAGCAGATCTTCGCGCAGCCGTGGTGCGCTGCCACTTGGCAGATGTTTCTCGATTTCTGCGTGGACACGTTTCCAGATCGGCGTTGCCTCGGCCAGAATGCGCAAGCCTTCATCCGTCAATTTGAGCCTGCGTTCGCGCCTGTCCTTGTCTCCGGGGAGGATCTCAAGAAACCCGCGCCGTGATAGGGGCTTCAACATGGCGGTGAGGGTTGTCCTGTCCATGGCCAGGAGATCGGCCACAGGTCCCATCGTCGGGGGTTCTGGACGGTTGAGTGACATCAGAAGCGAGAATTGGCCGTTGCTGATGCCAAGTGGCCTGAAAGCACTGTCGAACTGCCGTGCAAGCGCACGTGCCGCGCGCTGCGCATGAAGGCACAGGCACTCGTCACGAACGAGGATGGTGGTGGAGAATGGGACCGGACTTTGGTTTGACATGCATGCTAGTTTATGTTGATATCAACTTATAGTCAATTTCTGATATGTCACTATGGAGGAGGATGTCATGTCGGGCGAGGGGATTTTTTTATGGCATGAACTTATGTGCAACGATCCCGTTGCGGCAGGGGCATTTTATGAGGCCGTCGTAGGCTGGAAGGTGTCTCTGGCACCCAACACGACCGCTTCCGGTGATGAGTATCGCGTCTTTTCGATCCCCGGCTTCGAGATGGGTGTCGCGGGAATGATGGCGATTCGTCCTGATATGGCGGCCGGCGGTGTCCGTCCTGCCTGGGTCGGCTATATCCTTGCCGACGATGTGGACGCCAAGGCGCGCGACGTGGTCAACCGCTGTGGCACGGTTCATATGGCTCCAACCGATATACCCGGCATTGGCCGGTTCGCGGTGGTCGCGGATCCCCACGGGGCAACCTTCTATATTTTCAAACCGAAAATGCCGGATGGGCCGATGCCCGAAATGCCGAAACCCGGATCGCCCGGCACCTTTGGCTGGAATGAGCTTTATGCGGGCGATGTCGAAGAGGCCTTCAGCTTCTATTCCGCGCTGTTCGGCTGGAGCAAGTCTACGGCCGTCGATATGGACGCGATGGGCGTCTATCAACTGTTTGCCTGCGGCGGTCGCGACATCGGCGGCATGATGCGCAAGATGGATCAGATGCCGATGCCATTCTGGAACTACTACATAACGGTCGACGCGATCGACGCCGCGGTTGAAAGGGTCAAAGCCCATGGTGGCTCGATTATCAACGGTCCGCATCCCGTTCCCGGGGGATCATGGATAGCCCAGGGCATCGATCCGCAGGGCGCAATGTTCGCCCTGACATCCGGCACGCGTTAGAGCGCAGTTCGCTCTGATTGAATCAGAGCGGTGTTCTAAGTCTTTTTGTTTGAAGCATAATCTTGTCGATCCTCGTTTCACTCCGGTCGGATTATGCTCTAGACTCGGCTGAACCGGCGCCAAAACGGGCCGGGGAAGCACTATTTCTTGAGGCTTCCGAGAATGCCGCGCACCAGGGCGCGGCCGAGTGAACTGGCAACTGAACGGGCGGCCGACTTCATAGCTGCTTCGACGATCGTTTCGCGCTGGCGGCCCGCAGGCTTGGCGCTGTTGTCGCCGCCGCCCAAGACCGAACCGAGGTCGGGCAATGTCCAACGGCTGCTGCCTGGCTGGCCGTCTGGCGGCGAGGGCGCATCAGCTGGAGCTGCCTGCTTGTCCTCTGCGGCCTTGGCCTTGCCCGCCAAAATTTCATAAGCCGAGACCCGGTCGAGGTCGGTATCATTGGCTTCGTCGATCGGGCTCTGCGAGAGTACTTCGGCCAGCCCATCATCGCTGAGCGGGCCGAGCAGGGACGATGGCGGGCGGATCAGCGTGCGTTGCACGATCGATGGCGTGCCCTTGCCCTCGAGCGTCGAGACAAGTGCCTCGCCCGTGCCAAGATTGGCGATCACGTCCGCCGCATTGAAATCCGGGTTGGGGCGGAATGTGTCAGCCGCGACCTTCACGGCCTTGGCTTCATTGGGCGAATAGGCGCGCAGCGCATGCTGGACCCTGTTCCCCAGTTGCGCCAGAACTGTGTCCGGTACATCCGCCGGGTTCTGTGTCACGAAATAGATGCCCACGCCCTTGGACCGAATGAGGCGAACCACCTGTTCGATCCGCTCGAGAAGCACTTTCGGCGCATCCTTGAAAAGAAGATGGGCTTCGTCGAAGAAGAAGACCAGTTTCGGCTTTGCTGGATCGCCCACTTCCGGGAGTTCCTCGAAGAGTTCTGACAGCAGCCAGAGAAGGAAAATTGCATAGAGGCGCGGGCTCATCATGAGTTTTTGCGCGGCCAGAACCGAGATATAGCCCCGACCATCGTAGGTCGTGCGCATGATGTCGGAAATCTTCAGCGCCGGTTCGCCAAAGAAGCTCGTTGCACCCTGCTGTTCCAGGATCAGCAACTGTCGCTGTATCGCGCCGACCGATGACGGTGAGACAAGGCCGTAGCGGCTCGAAATGTCGGAGGCATTCTGCGACATGTAGGCGAGCAGGGACTGAAAATCCTTCAGGTCGAGAAGCGGAAGACCCTGTTCATCCGCCAGCTTGAAGGCGATGTTGATAACGCCTTCCTGTGCTTCGGACGCATCCATCATGCGGGAGAGGAGGAGCGGGCCCATTTCCGTCACGGTTGCGCGCATGCGATGTCCGCGCTCGCCGAAGAGGTCCCAGAAGACCACCGGAAATTTCGCGTATGCGAAATCATCAAGACCGATTTCCTTGGCGCGCTTCTCCAGAAAATCCTTGGGTTCGCCCTTGCCGCCAATGCCTGAAAGGTCGCCCTTCACATCGGCACAGAAGACCGGAACACCAGCATTGGAAAAACCCTCGGCCAGGACCTGCAGCGTGACTGTCTTTCCTGTTCCCGTCGCACCCGTCACCAGACCGTGACGGTTGCCGTATTTGAGATCGAGGTATTCGCCTTTCTGCATGCTGTCATCGGGCTTGCGGCTCGTGCCTATGTAGATTTTTCCGTCCGCAAGTATTGTCATTCGTTCACTCCCGACCGCCACTGGCATTGTGAATCATTCTTAGATCATCGGGCAGGACAGTGGAAAGCAGTTTCCGGGCCAATGCACGCTGATGCCATCAATGTGTTGTTCACGTGCCAGTGTTCAAGATCCGCGCAGCTGCCTTCATTGAACTGCAGGGGAATCGGGATATGGTCTGCTATCAAGTCCGCAGTCGGACCTGTCGGAATCGGTTGCGCGGTGTGTGGACGTTGGCTGATTGAACGCGGTGTCAGCTTGCTTTTGGGCTGATATTTTATTACGTTGACGTTCACGTAAATTAACTTATTGGGAGAACATGATGAACGAACTGGTTTCCAAGGTTGCTGACAGCGTCGGCATTGATCCCTCGTTGGCTGAAAAGGCTGTCGGGATGATGCTTGCATTCCTGAAGAAGGAGGGCGATGAGAGCGCCGTGTCGGCCATGATCTCTTCTATCCCCGGTGCGGAAGAACTGGCGGCCGCGCAAGGCGGCGGTGGCGGCGGTTTCCTTGGTGGCCTGCTCGGCGGTGGCATCATGGCGCTCGGCCAGCAACTGATGGGCGCTGGGCTTGGCATGGGCGAGATTACGTCTCTCGCCAAGGAGACCATGGGTGTTGCTCGTCAATACGCCGGCGACAAGGTCGTTGACGATGTAATCGCATCGATTCCTGGCCTCAGCCAGTTCGTCTGATCGAGACGAGAGTTCATGATTTCAGAGAGCCGGTGCCGAATTGGCGCCGGTTTTTTGTTGTTTGATTTCTGCTGTTTGCATATAGCGACCGGTGAATGTTCGCCGTTTGAGATCGTGTTAAGCGCTGAAGGGTGATCCAGTGAAGGTCTGCACGACTGCGCAGCTTCCTCATCTCCTCCGCTGATAGTTGGATGGCGTAGCGTGAATCCCGCAACGTTAGCATATTAAGCCGACAATTCCGGAATGAGCGGTAAGCCTTTGTTGTTGAATCAATTTATGAATCTTTATGTTGTGCAATCAACTAACCGAGGGCTGCGGCACGCTATATGTTAAGATAATGATATTGTTAGACAATCGAAATACACGAATATAAAATTGTTTAATTGAGATTTAACTTTGTATTCAAAATATCGGCTTTCTGGCCGCGCCACGGAGCTACATCTCCGCGTGACAAGGCATGGGCAGCGACGCTCAAAAACTTCGAGCCTCGGTGCAAGCAACGGGGAGGGGATGCGCCTCCCGACCTTTCGCACAACCAACGAAACGTGCTGCGATCTATCCCGCCTCCACGGCCAAGTCAAATGCGCAAAGCGGTCCGCCGAATGCTTGAAGCGCAGGCCTCACGGACGTCCGATCACCATGAAGAGGCGGTTGAAGGGCAGGATGACGCTGCCGTCGGAAAAGGCGGGATAGGCTTCGGCAATCCGGGCCAGATAGCGGTCGAGGTAGTCGTCGTGCTCACCGGGTTCAAGCACGTCAAGCCAGGGCCGCAAACCGGTGCCTTTGACCCAGTCAACGATCGCGCTAGCATTGGCGAGCCTGTGATAGTAGACGGTGTGCCAGATATTGACCTTGCCACCGAGCTTGCTGAATGCGGCCATGTAGTCGCGTGGCGAGGGAAGCGGTGACCGCTTCGCCCGACCATCTTTGAATTTCGATGCCCATGGCCCGGAAATGGCGACCTCCTCCATGAGAACATGGGTCGGTGCGTCGAGATTGTCGGGCATTTGCGCTGCAAGATATCCACCGGAGCGCAGACAGCCGAACAGGCTTTGCATCACAGCAAGGTGATCCGGCACCCATTGGAAGACAGCATTGGCAAAGAGGAGATCAACGGGTTCATCCGGCGTCCATGTGCCGAGATCCGCCCTTTCGAAACCGACTGATGGGAGCCTTGCCCGCGCGGCGCGCAGCATGTCGTCGTCGCTGTCAATGCCGCTCACGAGGGCGTCGGGAAAACGCTCGACGATGAGTTCAGTCGAGTTCCCGGGGCCGCATCCAAGATCGATTGCGCTGTCGATGGTGTCGAAAGGCACTTGCGCCAGAAGATCGCGGGCAGGGCGGGAACGCTCGTCCTCAAATTTCAGGTATTGCGCGGCCGACCATGCCATTTCAAGCCAACCCGTTGAGTGACGGCAGGATCAGGGATGGGGCGAGATCGGAATACTCATCCGGCGCACCCGTCCTGTTGATCCAGACCGTGCGGAAGCCGAACTTCGTTGCGCCTGCAATGTCCCAACGATTGGAAGACTGGAAGGATACGGCTTCCGGGTAAAGTCGGTAGTTTGTCGTCACCAGATCATAGACGGACGGCGCCGTCTTGAATGTGCGGATCTCGTCGACGGAAAATATGTCGTCGATCATCATGTCGAGTGCCGAGTTGCGAACCGCTGCTGCGAGCATGGCGGGTGAACCGTTCGAGAGGATGGCAATGCGCGCGCCTGACGCCTTGAGCCCCTTCAGCACGGAGGGTACTTCCGGGTAACAATCAAGCTTCCAATACGCCTCCAGGAGTCTGTCCCGCAGCTTTCTATTGACGCTCGGAACCCGCCAGAACGCGTAGTCGAGTGCCTGCTCGGTTAGCTTCCAGAAGTCCTGGTAGCTTCCCATCAGCGCGCGGGTCCAGGAATACTCCAGCTGCTTCGACCGCCAGACATCCGAAAAGAGCACGCTGTCAAGACCCACATCGCCCGCATACCGCCTGACGGCCGCGTGGACATCAAAGAGGGTTCCATAGGCGTCAAAGACATAAGCTGCGTGAGACATTTCCTGCCCAGATCGTGTTTTGGCGACCGCATCCCCGGAGGTCGTCCATTCTTGTATTGTGCAATGCAAAATGAGGCAGTTTGAAGATGTGGTCAATATATCCGGTCGCATATTTGCAATCCGCGTCCACGTCCCGGTAACGGCGAGCCCGACGTTCCCCATCGGAATTGTTTCGTTTTGATACAGGCGGATGAGGTGGACTAAGTCCATAAAACCCGATCATCTGAAGCAAGCTGATTTCAGACCAATTTTTTGCGATGGATTTCGTGCCTCAAAGGCCGAAACATGCGGTCTCATTGCCCGCAAGCTCTTGCGCCGCAACAAAATACATGGTTGCGTCGGTTTACAGGGGAACAGAAACAGCCGCTTTGGGGACAGCATGAAGCAGGTCAACATACACGAAGCCAAAACACATCTTTCCAGACTGCTCGATCAGGTCGCGTCTGGGGAGACAGTGATCATCGCAAAAGCTGGAAGGCCTATCGCCAAGCTTGTAAAAGCCGAAGAGGAAGCGCCCAAGGCGCGGCTTGGTTTCCTCAAAGGTCAGGTGTCGGCAGGTGGGGCGGTCGAGCCTTCACATGACACCGAGATGGCACGTTTGCTGGGGCTTTGAACTTGAAGATCCTTCTCGATACACCAATCATTCTCCAGGCAGCTGCAGATTCCGATCGCCTGAGCGCAAAGGCTCGCCGACTTTTGCTCGACGAGGACAATGAGCTCTTTTTCAGCGCAGCGAGCATATGGGAGATTTCCGTTCTCGGCAGCATCGACAAGTCCGCTCTTGCCGCAGATCCGCGGCTGTTGCGACGCGGTCTTCTCGACAGTGGCTACAAGGAAGTCCCGATCAGCGCAGCCCATGCGGCTGCGGTGGCGCATCTGCCTGAACTTCACAGGGATCCGTTCGACCGACTCCTGTTGGCGCAGGCCCTGCAGGAAGGGCTGGAGCTCATGACGGCGGATCCCAATATCCTTGCCTACAAGGATCCGGTGATCGCTGTCTGATACGGTCGCGATCATCGGGTGATGGCAAATTTTTGCCCGACCGGCGGTTGCCTCATGCCGGTTGCGGACCTATGTTCCCAAACAGGGGCCTATGAGGCCGGGCGCTTCCCATGCCCGGTGTCATTCAGCTCAAACCATCCAGTGAAAAATGGTACGAAAAGGAGAGACCCAAGATGGCCTTCGAACTTCCCGCATTGCCCTACGACTACGACGCGCTTGCCCCTTTCATGTCGCGTGAGACGCTCGAATACCACCACGACAAGCACCATCTCGCCTATGTCACCAACGGCAACAAGCTGGCTGAAGACGCAGGTCTTGGCGGTCTGTCGGTCGAAGAAGTGGTCAAGAAGTCCTTCGGCACGAATGCCGGTCTCTTCAACAACGCTGCCCAGCACTACAACCACGTTCATTTCTGGAAGTGGATGAAGAAGAACGGCGGCGGCAAGTCGCTTCCGGGCAAGCTGCAGGCAGCGATCGATTCGGATCTCGGCGGCTACGACAAGTTCCGCGCTGATTTCATCGCCGCTGGCACGACCCAGTTCGGCTCTGGCTGGGCCTGGCTCTCCGTCAAGAACGGCAAGCTCGAAATCTCCAAGACCCCGAATGGCGAGAACCCGCTCGTTCACGGCGCGTCTCCGATCCTCGGCGTCGACGTATGGGAACACTCCTATTACATCGACTATCGCAACGCGCGTCCGAAGTATCTCGAAGCCTTCGTCGACAGCCTGATCAACTGGGATTACGTGCTGGAAATGTACGAGGCTGCTGCCAAGTAATCTTCGCGACCACACGGTCGCGACAGGATGGACCCGCATGGCTTGCCATGCGGGTCCTTTTCTTTGTTCGCAGCCATGTTTCGCAAACTGATTCCGAATACGGCTTCAAGTTTCTGAAAGATATGGAAATTTCGTGTTCTGGATTTGCGCAGGGCGCCTTCATGTGGAGTTCATTTGGCTAAACTCACCGGATTGTGATTTGGCATTTGGCAATATCCGATAGTTTCTTGTCTTGCCGGGACTCTTCCGGATCAATGGGAGCTCAGACATCATGTTGAAAAAGATTTTGATCGTGAGCGCGGTCGGTTTGGTGGCCGCGTTTTCAACCGTAAAGGCCGAAGGTATTGGGGATGACCGGTCTGCCGTCATGAAAGCAATCGGTGGCGCAACTGCTCAGTTGGCCGGCATTGCCAAGGGTGAAAAGCCCTATGACGCAGCAGTGGTGAAGTCATCGCTGGAGACCATTTCTGCCAAGATCAAGACATTCCCGCCACTTTTCCCTGCCGGCAAGGTTGAGGAAGACGGTCATGCCAACCCGGCGATCTGGGAAAACCTGGATGACTTCAAGGCGCATGCTGACAAGCTCGGCGCAACAGCCGATTCGCTGGTCGCACAGCTTCCTGCCGATCAGGCAGCTGTTGGTGCGGCCCTTGGCCAGATCGGTGCGATTTGCGGTGACTGTCATCAGAAATACCGCCTGAAAAAGTAATCTCGAGAGGCCCATTCCGGTGTTCGGGATGGGCCTGTCAGCTTTTCGTCACTTTCTCTTGTCTAAAAGTCGATGGTCTGCGTCGAAGCAGGCCCGTTCCGATCCCAGGGCGGGCACGAACAGGAGTAAGGTTTCATGATCAAGAAAATTATTGCGACGTCCATGATTGTTGCGCTGGGCGCCAGCGTTGCGTTCGCTGCCGCCAACCTCGGTGGCGAGCGCGAAGCCGCCATGAAGAAGATCGGCCACGCTACGGGTGCGCTTGGTGCGATTGCCAAGGGCAAGTCCAAGTACGACGCTGCCACCGTGAAGTCCTCACTCGAGACGATCAGCGCGACAATCAAGACCTTCCCGGGTCTGTTCCCCGCCGGTTCTGAAAATGCCGACAAGGCTGCGAGCCCGAAGATCTGGGAAAACAAGGCCGATTTCGAAGCGCATGCCGCTAAGCTCGCTGCTGATGCCGACGCTCTTGTTGCTGCTCTGCCGGCTGACCAGAAGGCAGTCGGCGCAGCTCTCGGCAAGCTTGGCGAGACCTGTGGCACCTGTCATCAGGCCTATCGCCAGAAGGATTGATCTTTCTGGCCGCCTTTATGGGCGAAGCCTGATTTTTGAACCTGATCATGCCCGGGCAAGCCGGGCATGATCATTCTGGATGGCATCATCGATCGTTTCATTGTCGAAAGAAGATTTCATGGGTCTTTCATTGCGCAAGTCGGTTTCCGTGATTTTGCCGCTCATTGTCCTTGGCGCTGGTGCCTTCTGGTTTGTGACACGGCCGCAGCCGCTTCCTGCCGATGAATTTGCCAATGCGGGTTCGCCTGATCTCAAGAATGGCGAAAATCTCTTCTGGGCCTCGGGATGCGCGAGCTGTCATGCCGCCAAGGGGGCCGAGGGCGACGCGCTTCTGACCCTTTCAGGTGGCGCTCCGCTCCCAACGCCGTTTGGCACATTCTATCCACCGAACATCTCGCCCGATGAAAACGCGGGCATCGGAGGCTGGACGCTTGCGGAATTTGCCTCGGCGATGAAACGCGGCATTGATAATGAGGGTGCCCATCTCTATCCGGCCTTTCCCTATGGTTCCTATTCGCGCATGACCAACGCGGATATTCGCGATCTCTTCGGCTATCTGAAGTCGCTTCCCAAGAGCGGGAACGTGGCTCCGCCGCATGACCTTTCGTTCCCCTTCAACATCAGGGCGTCGCTTGGCGGGTGGAAATTCCTGTTCTTCCCCGACAAGCCCCAGGTAGTTCTGGCTGACGCGTCTGACGAGGTAAAACGCGGGCAGTATCTTGTCGAAGGTCCAGGCCATTGCGGCGAATGCCACACGCCTCGCAACGCGCTGGGTGGGTTCAAGTCCGGCATGTGGCTGGCCGGTGGTCCAAATCCGGAAGGCAAGGGCACCATCCCGAACATCACACCAGGCTCCAAGGATATCGCATCCTGGTCGAAGGATGACATCGTCAGCTACCTGCAGACGGGTTTCACGCCCGATTCCGATTCGGTCGGTGGATCCATGGTCGAGGTCCAGCGCAACATCGCGCATTTGCCGAAGCAGGATATCGAGGCGATTGCCGCCTATCTGAAAGCTATTCCGGCGCATTGAGCAATGAGCTCACGCTGACAAGAAAATCGCCCGTGCGGAGATCAAGCACGGGCGATTTGCTTAGCGCCTCGGCGGATGGCAGGGAACATCCGTTCAGGCGTATGAAAGAGAAGCCACGCAACGGATTGCGCAGCTGACCGTCAAAGCGCCATGCGGAAGCGCATGCCGGTCGACGGGTAGGCCGTAAAGCCCTGACCCTGGTAGTAGCGGTAGGCGGCAAAATTGCCTGTGGCCGCTCCGAGGCCGATGAAGTCGCAGCCGAGCGTGCGGGCATGGGCCATGGCGCGATCGATCAAATGGCGGCCGATACCGGCGCTGCGATGCTCTTGCCTGACGAAAAGATGGTGCAGCTCCAAGCCGCGTTCGCCTTCGGTGGCGCGATAGACGGGGTAGAGGAGGGCATAGCCAATAAGTTCGCCTGCGGTCTCCGCAACGAAGACGGTAGCAAACGGCTGCTCGCCAAAGAGATCGCGGTCGAGTTTGGTGACCGAGTTGGCGGCCTTGTCGCCGTGATGCGCTGCCATTTGCTCGATCATGGCGGCCAGCGCAAACAGGTCAGCCTTCTGGGCGCGGCGGACACTGACGAGAGCGGGTTCGGATGCGGAATTCAATTCCGGGTTCAGCATTGCCTTCTTCCTCATTTTGCCTTCGGGAAGAGCCGCTGAAACAACAAGGCCGCCCCGAAGGCGGCCTTTTGTCGATATGATCTATCGAAGCCGCCGGCTACCGGTAGCCCCAAAAATATACAGCCGTGATGTTTGCCTGTGCGATCATGGCGGAGAATTTCTCAGATTACGGATGATTGTCAAGCGGATTCTTTTCCTCGCCGTTCTCATCCTGGCAAAGGCTGTGATCGGCCAGCGCCGCCGCCATCTTTCGTCCCCGTGGTGGCGGTCGATTGAGCGTGACAATTAGGTACCGCAGAATGTGCGCGGTACCTCCTCATGTGCGAGAGGCGCTGCCTGATAGCGCTCATGGCCCGGCTGGTCTTCGTAGGGGCGGGCAAGCACCTTGTGCAGCGCTTCGAAGAGAGAGAAGTCGCCATCAAATTCCGCTGCGCGAATGGCTTCCTCGATGCGGTGGTTGCGGGGGATAAAGGCCGGGTTCACGGCGCGCATCAGGCGCTGGCGCTCGGCTGGATCGACGCCGTCGCCCGCGGTGTAGAGCCGCCACCCGTCCAGCCATAATTGCGCCGCATCCGGAGCGCTGAATTCGCCTCGCAGTTCCCTGTCGGCCGTCGGACCTCCAGCCGCGGCCGCGAGACGGAGGAAGGCGAGACTGAAGTCCGCCCCGCCTTCCTCCATCAGACCAAGGAAAGATTGCACCATCTTCAGGTCGTCGTCTTTTTCCCGCACCAGACCCAGTTTGGCGCGCATGACCTTCAGCCATTGCGCCTGGAAGACTTCACCATAGTGCGTCAGCGCCGCATTGGCCTTTTCTATTGCTTGCTCTTCGCCTCCTGTGAAATGCGGTAGCAGGCATTCGGCGAGCCGTGCGAGGTTCCACTGGCCGATGGCAGGCTGGTTTGCATAGGCATAGCGCCCGTTGCGATCAATCGAGGAGAAGACCTTCTTGGCCGTGTAGGTGTCCATGAAGGCGCAGGGGCCGAAATCGATCGTCTCGCCCGAAACGGCCATATTGTCCGTATTCATCACGCCATGGATAAAGCCAACGCCCATCCAGCGCGCGATAAGGGCCGCCTGCCGTGCGGCGATCGCCTGATAGAGGTCGAAATAGCGATCGTCGCTTTCGGAGACTTCCGGATAGTGGCGGGCAATCACATGATCAGCGAGTTGTCGCACCCCTTCGTTGTCGCCGCGCGCTGCCAGATACTGGAACGTTCCGACGCGGATATGGCTTGCGGCAACCCGGGCAAGAACGGCGCCCGGCTGGACACGCTCCCGGTAGACCGGATCGCCCGTCGTGACGGCGGCGAGCGCGCGCGTCGTCGGGATACCTAGCGCATGCATCGCCTCGGAGACGAGATATTCGCGCATCACCGGGCCAATAGCTGCGCGGCCGTCACCGTTGCGCGAGAAGCGGGTCGGGCCGGATCCCTTCAGCTGGATGTCGAAATGTCGGCCATCCGGCGCAGTCACTTCTCCTAGAAGCATGGCGCGACCGTCGCCAAGTTGCGGCACGAAATGGCCGAACTGGTGCCCTGCATAGGCGAGTGCAACATTGGCCGCGCCATCGGGCTTCTCATTGCCTGAAAAAATTGCAGCGCCATTGCGCTTCAGGGCCTCTGCATCCAGACCGAGTTCGGCCGCGAGCGTGTCGTTGAAGGCGAACATCCATGGCTCGGACGCGCCTGCAGCTTCTGCATCCGCAAAGAAATGCGCGGGCAGGCGGGTGTAGGAATTGTCGAATCCGATCAGCGGCATGGGGGCGGACCTTTGCATTTTGATTCAGGCCTTTAGGGTCGAAACTCAATCAGGTTTGGGATTTGGCGCGACGGGAATTTCGTTTCTGAACAGGAGAAGCGGCTGCAGTGGAGCATCACTCCACAAGGCCGGTTCGACGTATTCAGGGACGAATTTCACCGCGTCCCTCCGGGATATGGCGAAAATCGTCCATTTCCGTGTCGCGGAACCTCGCCGGAGCCCCACTCCGCCTTCGGCTCCGCTCCTAAAACTGAACAGTTTTCGCTCATACCAAATCCAAATCCTGATTGAGTTTTGACCCTAGGCCATCGTTTGTCCTCGTTGCCAGGCCGTAAGCGCTCTGGTTGAGAACTTGTCTTTCATCAATCGACATTTGGTTATAGTTTAGCAAATATTCAAACCTTTGGGGGAAGGCCACATGAATTCTCTATCACGTATCTGCTGGATTGCGGCGCCCATTTATGCACTGATCGGCATGGGCTTCGGCATCTGGATGTCATCGAACCAGAATTTCCAGCTGGCACCTGCCCATGCGCATCTCAACCTGCTTGGCTGGGTGACGGTCGCGCTTTTTGGCACGTTTTACGCTCTGAAGCCGGAGGCTGCCAATTGGCGTGTTTCGAAGCTGCAAGTGCTGGCAGGCAATCTCGCGGCGATCTTCATGTTTCCCGGCATCATTCTGGCGATCCTCCAGGTGTCCGAGGCCGTCGTGATCATCGGTTCGCTGCTTGCGGTGATCTCTATGCTTCTCTTCCTCTATATCGTGATCCGGGCGACGGCGAAGACCTGACCGTCGGTATTACTCCGCCGCCTCGATCTTCTTGAGTTCGAATTTCAGTCCAAGCGCCTTGACGACACCGAGAAGCGTGGAGAATTTGGGATCTCCTTTTTCGCTCAACGCCTTGTAGAGAGCCTCGCGGGTCACGCCGGCATCGCGGGCGATTGCTGTCATTCCGCGCGCACGCGCGACGATGCCGAAGGCGTGTTTGATTTCCTCGAAGTCGCCGTCGTCCATGATCAAGGATAGATATTCAACCTGAGATTCCTCTGTGTCGAGATATTCAGAAGCATCGAAAAGCTTGGTTTCAACGGTCATCTCAAACCTCCTTGGCGATCGTGATCGCAGTTTGAATATCGCGGGGTTGGCTATCCTTGTCGCCGCCGCAGAGCAGAATTACGATCGTGTCGCCACGTCTTACGAAATAGATGCGATAGCCGGGCCCATAATCGATGCGCAACTCCCCGATGCCTTGGAAATATTTTACGTCACCAAAATGACCGTCGCGGCCAATGCGAGACAGGCGCCGCAAGATACGCAGACGCGCGCCGCCGTCGCGCAGTTTCGTCAACCATTTCGTAAAAACAGGATGCTCGCGGACTTCGATCATATCTGTGAACTATAGTTCACATAGGTCAAATGTGTCAACTACAGTTCACAGTTTTCCGCCCGTCCCATCCTCACATCTTGCCCGCGACCTTGATGGCAAAGGCATATTCGAGAGCGATTTCCTCAAGCCGCTGGAACCGGCCCGATGCGCCGCCGTGGCCTGCGCCCATATTGGTCTTGAGAAGGATAGGTTCATCGCCGGTGGTGTTCTCGCGCAGTTTTGCCACCCATTTTGCGGGTTCCCAGTATGTTACGCGGGGGTCGGTGACACCGGCAAGCGCCAGCAGCGCCGGATAAGATCTGGCTGCGACATTGTCATAGGGCGAATAGGCAGCAATGCGCTCGTAGTCTTCCTTCGAGGCGATCGGATTTCCCCATTCCGGCCATTCCGGCGGCGTCAACGGCAGCGTATCATCGAGCATCGTCGTCAGGACGTCGACAAACGGGACGGCGGCGATGATGCCTGCAAACTTTTCGGGCGCCATGTTCACAACCGCGCCCATCAGCATGCCACCGGCGGAACCGCCCTCAGCGATAATGCGGTCAAACGAGGTGAATTTCTCCTTCACCAGATGATCGGCTGCAGCGATGAAGTCCTTGAAGGTGTTGACCTTGCCCTTCAGCTTGCCGTCCTCATACCAGCGATAGCCCTTGTCCTTGCCGCCGCGAATGTGGGCAATCGCATAGACAAAGCCACGGTCGGCCAGCGACAGGGCGTTGGTCGAGAAGCTTGCGGGGATGGAAATGCCATAGGCACCGTAACCATAGAGCAGGCAGGGGGCTGAGCCGTCGAGCACTGTTTCCTTGCGGTAGAGCAATGATACCGGCACCAGTTCGCCATCATGCGAGACCGCCTGTATGCGGCGTGTGACATAGTCATCCGGATTGTGGCCGGAGGGAACTTCCTGCGTTTTCAGCAGGCGTCGTTCGCGCGTGGCCATGTTGTAGTCGAAGAGCTGGCTCGGCGTAGTCATCGACGAATAGGAGAAGCGGATAACATCGGTGTCGAATTCTGCCGCGCCCTGAAGACCGAGCGAATAGGCTTCTTCATCGAAGGCGATCGCATGTTCGATGCCGGTTTCACGCTCGCGAATGACGATGCGCGGTAGACCATCGCGGCGTTCGAGCCATGCCAGATGGCGTGCAAACGGAATGAGGCTCAGGATAAGCCGGCCGGGTTCATGGGGCACGACTTCCCGCCAGTTTTCCCGGGATGGAGATTCAAGCGGCGCTTCCATCACCTTGAAATCCTTGGCACCGTCGCAGTTCGTCAGGATGTAGAAGCGGTCGCCGCCCTCCGACATTTCGTATTGCATGCCCGGATCACGCGCGACGACAAGCTTCGGCTCGGCCGTAAGGTCCTTGGTCGAAAGGAGGCGATATTCGGTGGTGTCGTGGTCATGAATGTCGATGAAGATATAGTCGTCCAGGCGCGAGCCACCGACGCCCATGAACATGCCGGGGTCGGTTTCCTCATAGACCAGGCGATCGGCCGATTGCGGTTGGCCGAGGATGTGATGGAAGATCTTGGACGGCCGGTGGTTTTCGTCCTGAAGCGTATAGAAGAAGCTTTTTCCTTCTGCGTCCCAGACGCCGCCGCCGCCGGAATTCTCAATCAGATCCTCAAGATCTTTGCCGGACGCAAGATCGCGCACCTTCAGTGTGAAATATTCCGAGCCCTTGTCGTCATAGCCCCAGACGCCAAGCTTGTGGTCTGATGTGTGGGAAAGCCCGGCGAGCCTGAAGTAGTCCTTGCCGGACGCTTCATGGTCGCCATCAAGGATGACCTGACGCTCGCCGCCTTCGGAGGGTTCACGGAAATAACGTGGCTGTTCGCCGCCCGTCACATAGAAGGAGCCATAGGCAAAGGGTCCGTCCTTCATGGGCACGGAGCTGTCGTCTTCCTTGATGCGTCCCTTCATCTCGGCAAAAAGTTGCTTTTGCAGCGCTTCCGTGTCGGCCATCGCGGCCTTCATGTAAGCATTCTCGGCTTCCAGATACTGCCGGATTTCCGGTTCGAGCACGGACGTGTCGTGAAAGACCTGCTGCCAGTTGTCTGCCCTCAACCACGCGTAGTCATCCTGCCGCGTGATGCCGTGATGTGTGTCGGTCGAAGGTTTTTTGGCGGCGCGCGGGGCTTCAGGAAGATTGCGGAATTTTGACAACGGGGATTCTCCGGATTGCGGGGCAGGCGGGTGCCCGGGTCAGGACCCAGGTTTCATGGATGAGACATAGTTTGCCATTTGACCGATCGCAAGGCGCGGTGGCCAGATGCAGCGTAGCCTCATGATCAGAGAAGCCCGTTTGACAATAAATATAGAAAACATTATATATTAAATATGCAATGTATATGCGGGTGCCGACGGAGAACGTTTGGCTTGCCCGCTGAGCAGGAGGAGCAGATACATGGCGCATATTGTGGTTTTGGGTGCGGGTCTCGGTGGCACCATCATGGCCTACGAACTCAGGGACAACCTGTCTCGCGATGACAGGATCACCGTCATCAACAAGGGCGATACCTATTCATTCGTCCCGTCAAATCCTTGGGTCGCGGTCGGCTGGAGGAGCCGCGAGGAGATCGAGGTCGATCTGAAGCCAGTTTTTGCCAAGCGCGACATCACGCTGAGGCCCGAGGGTGCTGCGCGGGTGCATCCCGCCGAAAATCGCGTCGAGCTGACGACGGGCGAAAGCATCTCTTACGACTATCTCGTCATTGCCACTGGGCCGGAACTTGCCTTCGACGAGATCGAGGGGTTTGGGCCAGCCGGCCATACCCAATCGGTCTGCCACATTGATCACGCACTGTCAGCCAAGGACCAGTTCGAAAAGCTTCTGAAAAACCCCGGACCGGTGGTCATCGGCGCCGTACAGGGGGCGTCGTGCTTTGGTCCGGCCTACGAGTTTGCCTTCATTCTCGAAAAGGCGCTGCGCGACGCAAAGATTCGCGACAAGGTTCCGATGACCTTCGTGACGTCGGAGCCCTATATCGGCCACCTCGGTCTCGATGGGGTTGGTGACACCAAGGGGCTTCTCGAGAGCGAGATGCGCAACCATCACATCAAATGGATCACCAATGCCAAGGTTGAGAAGTTCGATGACGGCAAGGTTCTGGTCGATGAAATCGCCGAAGACGGCTCGCTGAAGAAGAAGCATGAAGTGCCGATGGCCTATACGATGATGCTGCCTGCCTTCCGTGGGGTCGCTGCGGTGCGTGGCATCGAGGGGCTGACCAACCCGCGCGGTTTCATCATCGTCGACAAGCATCAGCGCAATCCGACCTATCAGAACGTATTCGGCATCGGCGTCTGCATCGCCATTCCGCCCATGGGGCCAACGCCTGTTCCGGTGGGTGTGCCCAAGACAGGCTTCATGATCGAATCCATGGTGACGGCGACCGCACACAACATCGGCAATCTCGTACGCGGCGAAAAACCGGATGCACAGGGCACATGGAATGCGGTCTGCCTGGCCGATTTCGGAGATGGGGGTGTCGCCTTCGTCGCGCAACCGCAGATCCCGCCACGAAACGTCAACTGGTCATCGTCCGGCAAATGGGTGCATATGGCCAAGATCGGCTTCGAGAAGTACTTCCTGCGCAAGGTGAAGATCGGCAAGTCCGAACCCTTCTACGAAAAGCTGGCTCTGCAGGTGCTTGGCATCGACAAGCTCAAGGAAGTGAAGTTCGACTGAGGCCCAAAAAACCTTGATCGTTCTGAGGGGCGGAGATATGGCTTACCGCAAATCCGCCCCGATACCGTCTGACGAGGGCGAATATCCGATTTTGCCTAGACCCGGACACCAGATGCGCAAAACGCTTTCTCTCCTCGCAATCATGCTGGCCGTTGGCGTTTCGCATGCTCATGCCGACACTTACACCAAGCAGGGTCTGGTGGAGCCGAAGCTGCATCTGGCCGGTCATCGCAAGGTGCCGACTGTGGCGCTGACGTTCGATGCCTGCATGGGTGCGACCGATCCGCGCATTCTCGATGAACTGGTCACCCAGCGTATCCCGGCCACGATTTTCGTCACCGCGCGCTGGCTCAAGCACAATGCCGCGACCTTTGCTATCCTGAACGCCCACCCTGAACTCTTCCAGATCGAAAACCATGGCGAGAACCATATTCCCGCCGTCGATGTCCCGATCAAGATCTATGGGATTGCCGCTGCCGGATCACCGGATGCTGTTGCCCGTGAGATCAACGGGGGAACGAATGCGATCCTGGCAGCTGGTGCGCCAAAGCCGCAATGGTATCGCGATGCGACAGCAGTCTACAGCCCCGCCGCCATAAGTCAGATCCGCGCCCTCGGTTACCGGGTTGCCGGTTTTTCGGTCAATGGCGACGGTGGCTCGTTGCTCGGTGTGGAGGCGACCGTGCGTTCCTTCACCTCGGCCAAGGACGGCGACGTGATCATTGCGCATATCAACCAGCCGACGCACCAGGCAGGTGAGGGCGTTGTGAAAGGTATCGAGGCGCTGCGCGCCAAGGGCTACCAGTTCGTCCGTCTCGGTGATCAGCCGATGGATGACGAGAAGGCCGTGAAAATCGGCGGTTAGTGCAGGTCTGATCTGCACGCCGTCTGATATGACTAAGTCCTGTGGACTTGCTCAGAATTGATTGTCGCCCGCTTGGCTTTTCAGGCGTGAAGCTGTGACTGTCTAAGTCCATGCATTTTAAATGAAAAGCCGCGACGAGGTGATCGCGCGCGGCCTTTTTTGGTGATCTGTCAGCAGGATCAAAATTCCTGCCACTCCTGTCCCCTGGTCGCTATGGCCGCATTGCCTGCAGTGGCGAATGTTCTCGCAGGCCGGGCGGCAGTCTGGCGCGGACTTGGCGCCGTCGTCGGCCGGTGGTGAACGGTGCGGGGTGACGCGGCTTGCGCGCCGGTCCGGAACCGCGTCAACAAAGCGTTCAGGGCCTCGACCTCGGATGCGAGATTATGGCTGGCGGCAGTTGTTTCCTCGACCATCGCGGCGTTCTGCTGGGTACCCTGATCCATGACGTTGACCGCCTGGTTGATTTCCTTGAGGCCGGTTGCCTGCTCGCGGGAGGATTCGACGATCGCCACGACGTTGGAATTGATCTCGGCGACGCGCACGACGATCTCCTCCAGCGCGCGACCGGTCTTGCCAACGAGGTCGACGCCCTGCTTGACCTGATCTGACGATGTGCTGATCAACGCCTTGATTTCCTTGGCTGCCTGCGCGGAACGCTGGGCGAGCTCGCGAACCTCCTGGGCGACGACCGCAAAACCTTTTCCGGCTTCGCCGGCCCTTGCTGCTTCGACGCCTGCATTGAGTGCGAGCAGGTTGGTCTGGAAGGCGATCTCGTCAATCACGCCGATGATGTTCGAGATCTGGCTGGACGACGTTTCGATGTCTCCCATGGCGGAAATCGCCTGCTTTACGATGACGCCGGACTGCTCTGCATCGGTCTTTGTCGCAGCCACCAGACGGCCGGCCTCTTCGGCGCGGCGGGAGGCGTCGGAGACTGCTGTGGTGATTTCCTCAAGTGCTGCAGCCGTCTCCTCAACGGAGGCTGCCTGCTGCTCGGTGCGCTTTGCGAGGTCGTCAGCGGCGGACCGGATTTCGGAGGTGCCGGCAGAAATTGCCTCCGCGTTGTGCGCGATGTCGCGCATGGCGTCCCTGAGGCGGCCAACCGACGTGTTGAAATCGTTTCGTAGCGTTTCCATGTTTTGCGGGAAGGGGCTTTCGATCCGCTGATCGAGTTCCCCGGTCGCCATGTGTGACATGCCATCTGCGAGCATGTTGACTGCCTTGACACGTCCCGTGACATCCGTTGCGAATTTCACGACCTTGAACACTTTGCCGTTCATGTCGAAGATCGGGTTATAGGACGCCTGAATCCAGACCTGTCGACCACCTTTTCCGATGCGCATGAATTCGTCGGCCTTGAACTGGCCGCCAGCCAGATCGCTCCAGAATTGCTGGTATTCGGGGCTTCTGGAATAGGAGGGGTCGCAGAACATCGCGTGGTGTTTGCCTACGATTTCCGAGAGGTCATAGCCCAGTGTCTGCAGGAAGTTTTCATTCGCCGTCAGCACGTCGCCTCGGGGCGTAAACTCGATGACAGCCTGCACGCGTGAAATTGCCGCGAGCTTGCCTGCTTCCTCAGCGCATTTCAGCATGTTGGCGGTGATGTCTGTTGCCACCTTCACGATCTTGACGACCTTGCCGCCGACCTTGATCGGATTGTACGACGCTTCGATCCAGACATCGGCTCCAGTCTTGCTGATCCGCTTGTACTGGCGCTGGTCAAACTCACCCCGCTTCAGCTTGGCCCAGAATTCGCCATAGGCGGGGCTGGCGACGTCCGCCGGATCGACGAACAGCGAATGGTGCTTTCCCTTGATTTCGGACAGCTGGTAACCCAACGTCCTGCAAAAGTTTTCGTTGGCTGTCAGGATGGTTCCATCGATTGCAAATTCAATCATGGCCGCAGATTTGCTCAATGCCGCCAGAATCGCATCGGAACTGTTTGAACGAAACAGGTTCATAATCGGTCTCTCTGTCTTGCGATTGCAGGCACATATTGTGCCCGCTTCTGTAGATTGAGACTTGTCGCTACGCGGCCAAGGTGCGAAGGGTCGTCTCAATGCAAGATATGACCGATTTTTTATAATGTTTCGTTAAATATAAATTCACATATTCTAAAACGTTGCTGAATTATCTATTAGAAATTTCTTATATTCAATTTACATGAAGAATTTATAATTATTTTTATTTTACAGTTCCGCAAATAAACTATTTTAATCGCATTATTTCACCTGATTTTCGTATTTTATATTTCCTGTCTCTAGGTGGCTTATTTGCTCAAAGCTCCAGGTTTGATGGTTTTCAAGCGGGCTCAGGCCCGCTCGACAAATCCATCGAGGACCCGCTTCTGTCCGGCGCGGTCAAAATCGACAGTCAGCTTGTTGCCTTCGACCGCAGACACGTTGCCGTTGCCGAACTTCAGATGAAACACACGGTCACCCACCGAGAATTGCGACGGCGTGTCGACGGTTGATTTTGCGACCAGTTCGCCGGGGATGGTTTTGGCACGCGGTCCGCTCTCGCCATAGCCGATCCGTTCCACGGCATGCCCCGAGCGATTGCCCCAGTTGTCGCGGGTGGCGTCGTTGCGGTTGGCCTGTGCGCGCTTCCAGCCCGGTGTCGAATACGAGTTCTGGAATGGCTCCTGCCGGTCGAAGCGGCTTTGGCCATAGGGGTTGCGACCATAGCCGCCGTAGCCTGCGGATTGGGCTTCCGCCACTTCGACGTGGTTTTCTGGCAGCTCTTCCAGAAAGCGCGACGGAATCGTCGATTGCCACAGGCCATGGATTCGCCGGTTGGACACGAACCAGATATGGGCGCGGCGCTTGGCGCGCGTCAGGCCGACATAGGCGAGGCGGCGTTCCTCCTCCAGGCCCGAACGCCCGCCTTCGTCCAGCGCGCGCTGGTGCGGAAACAGGCCTTCCTCCCAGCCGGGCAGGAAAACAGTTTCAAACTCCAACCCCTTGGCAGAATGGAGAGTCATGATGTTGACGGCATCCAGTTCCTCGTTCTGCTCGACATCCATCACCAGAGAGACATGCTCGAGGAAGCCGCGCAGGCTCTCGAAGCTCTCCATCGAGCGAATAAGTTCCTTGAGGTTTTCCAGCCGCCCGGGTGCTTCGGCTGATTTGTCGTTCTGCCACATGGCAGTATAGCCGCTCTCGTCGAGGATCTGCTCGGCAAGCTCCGTGTGCGGCGTGTTTTCGAGAAGCGACTGCCAGCGTCGAAAATCCGTGACCACGTCAAAAAGCGCCTTGCGCGCCTTCGGCTTCAGCTCTTCCGTCTCGATCAGGTCTGCCGCAGCTGCGAGCATGGGGATGTCGCGCCCACGCGCATAGTCATGCAGTGTCCGCACCGTCGTGTCGCCGAGGCCTCGTTTCGGCGTGTTGATGATCCGCTCGAAAGCGAGGTCATCCGCCGGCTGGCACACCATGCGGAAATAGGCCATGGCATCGCGGATTTCGAGCCGCTCGTAGAAGCGCGGGCCGCCGACAACCCGGTAATTCAGGCCAAGCGTTACGAAGCGGTCTTCAAACTCGCGCATCTGGAAGGATGCACGCACCAGAATGGCCATATCGTTCAGCTTGTGGCTCTGGCGCTGGAGTTGTTCGATCTCTTCGCCGACAGCACGGGCCTCTTCTTCCGAGTCCCATGCCGCGTGGACCTGTACCTTGGCGTCATCGGGATCAAGCCGATCTGTGAAGAGCGTTTTGCCAAGACGGCCTTCATTATGCGCGATCAGGAAGCCTGCGGCACCCAGGATATGGCCGGTTGAGCGGTAGTTGCGCTCCAGCTTGATGACCTTGGCGCCCGGAAAGTCCTTCTCGAAGCGCAGAATGTTGTCCACCTCTGCACCACGCCAGCCGTAGATAGACTGGTCGTCATCGCCAACGCAGCAGATATTGACGGCGGCGGCACCGCGCCTCTCCGCGCTCGCCTGGGCAGGCGCGGGGGAGCTTGGCCGCTGTGCCAGAAGCCGCAGCCACATATACTGCGCCGTGTTGGTGTCCTGATACTCGTCGACGAGGATGTAGCGAAACTTCTCGTGATAGTCGCGCAGCACGTCCAGATTGTTTTTGAAGAGACGGATCGGGTGCAACAGGAGATCGCCGAAATCGCAGGCATTGAGCGTCTTCAGGCGGTTCTGATAGGCGGCATAGAGTTCGCGGCCCTTGCCATTTGCAAACGCGCGAGCATCGCCCTCGGGGATCTGCGCCGGGTCGAGGCCCTTGTTCTTCCAGCCGTCGATCATCATGGCGAACTGGCGCGCGGGCCAGCGCTTGTCGTCGATGCTTTCGGCCTGCAGCAGTTGTTTGATCAGGCGGATGACGTCGTCGGTGTCGAGGATGGTGAAATCGGATTTCAGGCCGACGAGTTCGGAATGGCGGCGCAGCATCTTCACGCCGATCGAGTGGAAGGTGCCGAGCCAGGGCATGCCTTCAACGGCTCCACCGACCAGCATGCCGATACGCTCTTTCATTTCGCGCGCGGCCTTGTTGGTGAAGGTCACGGCAAGGATCTGCGAAGGAAAAGCGCGGCCTGTCGCCAGAATATGGGCGATGCGTGTGGTGAGAACCCGTGTCTTGCCAGTACCGGCACCGGCCAGAACAAGCACCGGACCATCCAGCGTTTCGACCGCCTCGCGCTGTTCGGGATTAAGTCCATTGAGGTAGTCCGGCGCGCTGCGGGCCGCATCGCGGTTCGCCATGGCGCGGGCAGCAAGTCCGCCACCGGAGGCCCTGGCGGGAGCGGGTTCCGGCTCGTCGCCGAAAAAGGGCATGTCATCATATCGATTCATCATGCCCGCAATCTAGTGATTTTGGGGGGTAAAGACCAGACCGGTGTTTTTGGTTTGTTCGTGTGTCCAGCGTCTTTATGCGAGCTGTGCGATCAATCCGTCGATTTCCTGTGACCAGGACGATTTTAATGCCGATTTTTCGGTCTCGGGGAGCCAGGAACCATCGATGGAATTGAGCGCCATCTGCCGGAACATGGCGGGTGTGAGGCCCAACATCTCCGCGCTCTTGATGTATTCGATGGCGAGATCGGTTCCGAACATCGGCGGGTCATCGGAATTGATCATGATCTTCAGTCCGGCATCCGCCATCTTGCGGATCGGATGTTCCGCACTGAGGTCATGCCATGGCGAGGTCACGGCCGCTGTCGAGGGGCAGCAGGTGAAGAGTACGCCGAGTTCTCTGCAGCGCTCGACAAGAGCTTCATCGGTGACCACATGATAGCCGTGATCGATGCGGCGCACACCAAGGGCATCGATAGAGCCTGCAATATGGCGCGCCGGACCGCTTTCGCCGGCATGGGCTGTGACCTTGAGGCCGGCCTTTGCCGCACGGGCGAAGAGAGCCGCATAGGGTTCCGGCGGGAAGGGTGCCTCGTTGAAATCGAGACCAATACCGATGAGCCGTTCCTCTCCTCGGGCGAGGATCATATCCAGCAGTTCTTCGCCTGCTGACGGGCCGAGTTCTCGATTGACGCCCGGAATGATGCGGCTCTCGACACCGAATTCTGCCTTTGCTTCATCCATGCCCGCTGTGATGCCATCGATCATGGTATCGAACGTGATGCCGTGGGGGAGGTGAACCTGAGGAGAAAAGAAAAACTCGACATAGCGGGCATTGTTGGAGGCGCAGCTTTGCAGCATCTCGAATGTGATGCGGCGAAAATCGTCGGCCGAAACGACGCTGTCGGAGACAGCCGTGTAGATATCGAGGAATTCCTTGAGGTTTTCGTAGTGATAGAGATCCTCGACCCTGTCGTGAGGCGGCAGCGTGATGCCGTTCTTTCGCGCCAGATCCGCTGCGGTTCCGGGCAGGATGGCGCCTTCGAGGTGAAGGTGGAGTTCCATCTTGGGGAGCTTGTGAAGGAATTCGCGCATCGTGATTGACATGAAGTACCGCCTAAAAAATAGTCAAAATAAATCGATGCCTGAAAATTAGATTTCGATGTGTGTGGAGTCAACTTCCTTGTCTTGTGACGATTTCGGCACTCGCCTCATGATCGGCTTTTCTGTTAATTGACCCGAAAACAAGGAAGGTCGTGATGGCTCTGGACAGTGTGCGTGCGGGCAAGCGGAACGAGGAGGGAATTGCAACCGTTCTCGGTCTTTTGAAGCAGCAATTTGGCGATCGGTGTCAGACGGGGCAGTCTATTCGCGAACAGCATGCGCACACGACGACCTATATTCCCTCGCAGTTGCCCGATGCCGTGTTGTTTGTGGAAACGGCCTTTGAGGTCGAAACTGTCGTGAAGGCCTGCGTCAAGCACAGGGTGCCCGTTGTGCCATTTGGCACTGGATCGTCGCTTGAAGGCCAGGTGAACGCTGCGTCAGGCGGCATTTCCATCGATTTTTCCCGGATGAACCGGATCCTTGAGATCAACCCGGAAGATCTCGACTGCACGGTCGAGCCCGGCGTGACGCGTGAGCAGCTGAATGAATATCTGCGCGATACCGGATTGTTTTTTCCAATCGATCCCGGCGCCAACGCCTCCATCGGCGGTATGACCGCCACGCGCGCCTCCGGCACCAACGCGGTCCGTTACGGGACGATGAAGGATAACGTTCTGGCCGTGACCGCCGTGATGGCGGATGGCCGGGAGATCCGCACGGCGCGCCGCGCCCGCAAATCATCGGCAGGCTACGATCTCACGCGGCTGATGGTCGGGTCGGAGGGAACGCTGGGAGTGCTGACCTCTATCACGCTGCGCCTGCAGGGAATTCCGGAGATGATCGCTGGCGGCGTGTGTGGTTTTGCGACCCTCAAGGATGCGGCAAGCGCCGTCATCACGACGATCCAGATGGGTATTCCCGTTGCGCGGATCGAGCTGGTCAATGCGGCGCAGATTGCGGCCTGCAACGCCTATTCCGGATTGACGCTCAAAGTGCAGCCGACGCTGTTTGTCGAGTTTCACGGTTCGACCGAAACGGTGCGGCTGCAATCGGAACAGTTTGCCGAAATCGTCGCAGACCATGGCGGCGGTCCGTTCGAGTGGACGACGGATGCGGAGGCGCGTGCTAAACTCTGGAAGGCGCGCCACAATGTCTATTGGTCGGTCAAGGCGCTGAAACCCGGCCATGACGCGCTGGCCACCGATGTCTGCGTGCCGATTTCGCGGCTCGCTGACTGTGTTGCCGAAACCGAGGCCGATATTGAAGCCAATGGGTTCATTGCGCCGATCGTCGGTCACGCAGGTGACGGCAATTTTCACGTCTCGGTCCTGTTCGACAAGACGGATCCTGCCGAGATCGCACGCGTCGAGGCTTTCGTTGCCCGACTTAACGCCAGGGCGCTGGCCATGGACGGAACCTGCACGGGGGAGCACGGCATTGGGCAGGGCAAGCAGCCCTTCCTCATCGAGGAGCTTGGCGCGGCCGTCGACGTGATGCGGACCATCAAACGGGCGCTTGATCCGGACAATATCTTCAACCCGGGCAAGATTTTTCAACTGGATTGAGGATTTCGCCGGTTCGGCTCACTTGTCCGAGCGTCATTTCCCGGTACTCTGTCAAACAGTCAACTGGCTGCCCAAGGCCAGAATCAGAACAGAATTCGACCCGATTGCATGTGTCTAATCAGGTGGAATTCGTGAATGGGGAAGAGGTCACTAGACGATGATCGGCCGCATACTGGTCTTCATTGCCGGGCTGTTTGCATTGGTGCTCTTCGTGGCGCTGCTGGCGCCGTATTTCATCGACTGGAGCGGATTCCGGCAGGATTTCGAACAGCGGGCATCACAAATTCTGGGCAAGAAAGTCGAGGTGCACGGAGCCGTCAGCGCGCGGTTGATTCCGTTCCCATCGGTGACCATGGAAGACGTGACTATCGGCAAGGACGGGGACGGAAAGCCGCTCGTAACCGCAAGCCGCTTTGCGATGGACATGGAAATCGCGCCGTTTCTGTCCGGCGAAGCCCGCATCTTCGAGATGCGCATCATCGAACCCAAGGTGCATCTTTCCTTGCAAAAGGACGGATCGCTGGACTGGGTCAAGACCGGCAATCCCTCCATTCCCGCCAAGGTCGTCGTTCTGGAAAACGTCCACGTCACGGGCGGCGAACTGATTTTCGAAGACCATCAGACGGGTCGTACGCGGCACCTTTCGGGCCTGGATTTCACCGCTTCTGCCAAATCCCTCGCGGGCCCTTGGATTTTCGACGGGCGCGGCGAGCTTGAAGGGCATGCCGGCCAGTTCCGGATCAATACCGGCATCCGCGACAACAAGGGCGAGATCAAGGTTGCTGCGCATGTCGTGCCCGACGGTCTCACGCTGACGACCGACCTTGAAGGGACGCTGAAGCTCGAAAATCTCAGACTGCGCTATAACGGCAATTTCACCGCCTCCTATGGCGCTGCGGACAAGGGGCCTGCTCCTGCCCGCGTGAAGGGTACGTTCGAGCTTGCCAATGATCGCATCCGGCTGCGGCAATACCAGCTGGATCTGGGCAGTGCGGCCGATCCCTACAGCATCGATGGCGAAGCAACGCTTGATACCGGCTCTGCGCCACAGTTCCTTTTGACCGCAGAAGGCCAGCAGGTCGACATGAACGCCATCGGAGCCAGCGGCGAGGATGGCAAGAAGGGTCGCCAGGCTTCCGTCGAACCGGCCTCGGTGCGGATCGAGGAGTTTCTGGCGCTGCTTGCCGACATTCCTGTTCCCCAGGTCCCCGGCAAGGCGACCCTGAAGCTTCCGGCGATTGTGTCTGCTGACACGACGTTCCGCGATATCATGGTTGAAGCCGAGCCGCTGAACGACAGCTGGAAGATCAATCAGGCAAGCGTTGAATTGCCGGGTCGAACCAAGCTCGAAGCCAATGGCGTTCTCAAGCTCGCGGGTGATCGCAGCTTTGCCGGAACGCTTGCTGCTGCGTCGAGCCAGCCGTCGGGCCTCTCGACCTGGCTTGCCGGTGATGTCGCCCCCGAACTTCGCGCCCTGAATGCAGTTGGGTTCTCCGCCGATGTCAATTTGACAGAAACAGACCAGCGTTTTGAAAACCTCGAACTTGCCGCCGGTGGCGCAATTCTAAAGGGCAGGGTGGAGCGGCAGTCTGCCGGTGAAGCGACCCCAACGCTGGCAATAGACCTTGCCGGTGGCGATCTGGATCTCGATGCGCTGAAGGCGATGGCCAGCCTCGTGACAGGCAAGGATTCGTCTGATGCCTTCTTCTCGCATTCCATCGCTGCGACCCTGAACCTCGAGAATCTGGCATCTCAAGGCACAGTCGCCAAGAAAGTGCAGACCGCCTTCAAGCTTGCTGACGGCAAGCTCGTCGTCGACAGGCTTTCGGTCGGCGACATTACCGGTGCCGCAATCGATCTGACAGGCAGCGCTTCCGGCACGTTGGACAAGCCCGTGGTTGCGCTGACCGGTCACGTCAAGGCTGGTAGCCCGCGCGGTCTCATGTTGCTGGCGCAAAGTCGCCTGCCGCAGCATCCTGTTCTCGATGCGCTGGTTCGCAACGCCTTCTATCTTGGCAATACGAACCTCGACTTCGATGTCGCGACCGCCGCCAAGGGAGACTTCCCCGTCGTCGTCAAGTTGAAGGGAACGTCATCCGACACAGATCTGGCACTCACGCTGTCGGCGCAGGATGTCGGACTTAGTCCGGGGACTAACCTTTCCGTGGAGTTGACAGCGCAGAACCAGAACTACGCGACCCTGCTCGGCCAGGCGGGGCTGACGCCGCTGCCCTCCATGGATGGTGGACGCGGCAATGTCAGTCTCAAGGTGGAGCGTGATGGCACTGATCCCGCCGACATCACACTGAACTTTACGACCGACTCCACCGGCTTTAACGCCAAGGGCAAGGGCGATCTCACTGCAGCGCATTTTCTGCAGGGGGACTATAAGATCCTTCTCGACAGCGTCGATATAGAACCATTCCTTTTGATCGAGGGCCGCAGCCTGCCTGGCATGGGCAACGGTCTGCCGCTGACCGTGACGGCTGAACTCAGCGTCAAGCCTGACGGGATCGGGATTGGCGCGATTACCGGCAAATCGGACGCCGAGACCTTTACGGGTAACCTGAACTACGCGGTCGGCACATCACCCAGGCTGACGGGCGAGTTCGGTGTTTCGACCGCCGATGCTGCATGGCTTGCGGAACTGGTCACCGGACCGCTTTTCGACGAGAAGGGCGCATTCTCTGCTCGCCCCCTATTGCCGCATCAGGATGGTGCGCTGGCCGTCGACGTGGCGCTCAAGGCGAACCGGTTCTGGGCCGGATATCCGACGCCGATCGAAAAACTTGCCGGACGGCTGACGTATGACGGTGGATCGATCTCCCTGGTTGATGCGACCGGCGAGCTTTCGGGCGGAAAGGCCAAGGGTAGCGTTTCGCTGACGACAGGTGATGGTCAGGCGTTTCTCAGGGGACGTCTTGATGTCGCTTCCGCCGATGCACGGGCATTTTCCTGGACGCTTGGCAGTGTCGTGCCGGTCCTGTCCGGCCGGGCAGATGCAATGCTCGTGCTGGAATCTTCCGGCGCCAACATCCGCCAGCTGGCGAACCAGTTGAGTGGTTCCGGCAATGTTGCCTTCCCGACGCTCGATATCAACGGGTTGGATGCGTCGGCACTGCCCAAGATCCTCGATGCGGCTGGCAAGATCGATGGCGATATTACTGCGCCGAAGGTGCAGCCGCTGGCAGGCATGATTGTCGGGACCGGGCGGACGCATTTGGAAGCCTTCAAGTTGCCTTTCACGATCGCCTCGGGACATTTACGCGTGCAGAACGCGGCGTCGGATGCGGGGCCTGCCAGGATTGCTTTCGATGGCGACTACAGCATCGCCGATGCAGTTGTGAATGCCGGACTGCGGCTGGCATTCAATCCGGGTGATGATGCGCCTTCCGGCGCTGAGCCTGCGATCAGCCTGAAGTTTTCCGGGCCCTTCGCGACGCCCTCGACGACAGTCGATGTCACGGAACTTACCGGATTCCTGTCGCTTCGCGCGCTGGAGGCTGAGCGACGCAAGGCCGATATCCTGCAGAGCAACATTGCGGAGAAGCAGCGTCTTCGCAGGGAGGCGCTCTATTTCAAGGCCGTCGACGACGCGCGCGAACAGGCCCGCATCGAGGCCGAGAGAAAGGCGGCGCTTGAGGCCGAGCAGCAGAAGGCAGCCGCGGAGAAGGCGGCTGCAGACAAGGCCGCCGCCGACAAGGCTGCGGCTGAGAAGGCCAACGGTGGGACGCCTGAACCATTCGTGCTGCCTGCGCCCACGGCAAAGGATCTGAGCCCGACCGGGAGTACCTTGCTCGCACCCAATTCGAACTAGACTATGAAAACTTAGTCTAACGTCGATCCTGAACCCGACTTGATGTCAAGGCATTGGAATATCAGGAATTTCTTGCCGTTTTGCGATAATGCGCGAGGATACGCAATCGGATCGCTGATGAGAGATTGCTGTCGGCTGCGCGGGTCTCGTCTATTTCGGCCAGAAACGCGGCCAGGGTCTTGCCTTCGTGCGCTGCAAGCGCGATGGCCTCTGCCCAGAATTCATCCTCAAGGGAAAGAGACGTGCGATGACCATGCAGCGTGACCGAATGTTTGCGGATCAAGCCTCGCCGTCTCCGCTGTCTGCAGGGTTGCTGCCCTTTTCAAGCCGACCCTGATCGAGTGTCCGGGTTGCCTTCTCGTTAAGGGTCCTGGTCAGCTGCTTTTCGGCCTTAGTGCGGCCGTGGCTGATGCGGTTCTGTTCGGCGGTCTTTTGCTTTTCGGCACGCTCCGCCTGTTTGCGAAACTGGCGGAGATTGACGATGTCGGCCGCCATGGCAGGGCCCTACTGCTTCTTGCGGAAGGCGTCGAGGGAAACCACGGATGCCCCGGACTTCTCGCCATCAGCGGGTTTCGGCGTATTGTCAGAAGCCGTCTCGGCATTCTCGGGTACGAAGGCGGTGACTTCTTCTTCCTCGTCTGCATATTCGCCGGCTTCGACAGCGACATCGAATTCGAGTTCGAAATTCACCGAAGGATCGTAGAAGCCGCGGATGGCGTTGAAGGGCACGACGAGCTTTTCAGGCGTGTCCGAGAAGGACAGGCCGATTTCAAATCCTGCTTCGGTGACCTTCAGGTCCCAGAACTGATGCTGGACAACAATGGTCATCTGCTCCGGGTATTTGCTCCGCAGGTGCTGCGAAAGCCGCACACCCGGCGCTCCGGTCAGGAACGTGATGAAGAAGTGATGATCACCGGGCAGCGATCCCGTGGCAGCGACCTCTGCAAGCACCTTGCGGATAACGCCGCGAAGCGCATCCTGCGCGAGAATGTCGTAGCGGATATGATCCTGCCCCATACTGTGACCGCCTTCCTGAATTGTCTTCAACTCTACTTATGACACGAACCGGGCGTCCGGAAAACCCGCTATAAGCTTCACGCTCTTATGCGACAATATAATTGATTCAGGCAAGGGGGAGAAGAAAGGTGAAGGCTTCTGTTGCCAGGTGCCTTCGGACCCCGCCTTAGAGTGCTACCCCTAAGGACTTAGTGTGGGTTTCCCGCACCGCCATTAGGCAGCGAGAGCGTAACCCTGAGCGTTGTTGTCGTTTGCAACTACTCTAGTGACCCGATAACGGTGGTATCATGCCGGGTAAAAAGCCGATCTTTACGCCCTTGTCGATCCTATTTCGCCCCCATCACCAGCCGCTCTCGACATCGATCGTCGGTAGCGGTTCGTGGTGGAGGCGCCGGGTACCGCCCCCGGGTCCAATAGGTTTATTCCATCGTCCGTTTATCACCATAGCCGCTCCGAAGAACGGCAAGGTTCATATAAGTGTTATGCGCACGGTTGAAAAGGGCTTTCTGGCAAATGTGCGCTGCTGACGCCGGGACGCAATTGAACGGGGAAAGTCCGCGACCCATGTTCTCCATGCCTTGGAAGCGCCGCGCATGCGCTTTATGATGTGGCTTCACGTTCATCAGGGAATCGGCGCATGAAAGAATATCTGGACCTTCTGCGACATGTGAAGGAAACAGGTGTGGACCGTGGCGATCGCACCGGCACAGGAACGCGATCGGTCTTCGGCTATCAAATGCGGTTTGACCTTTCGAAGGGCTTTCCCGTCACGACGACCAAGAAGCTGCATTTGCGCTCCATCATTCATGAACTTTTGTGGTTCCTGAAAGGGGACACCAACATTGCCTATCTGCGCGAGAACGGTGTCACCATCTGGGATGAATGGGCCGATGAAAACGGCGATCTCGGTCCGGTCTATGGTTCGCAATGGCGCTCGTGGCCAGCGCCGGGCGGCCGTCACATCGACCAGATAGCGCTACTGATCGAAGGGCTGAAGACCAATCCGAATTCGCGCCGTCACATCGTGTCCGCGTGGAACCCGGCAGAGGTGGACGAGATGGCGCTGCCGCCGTGTCATTGCCTGTTCCAGTTCTATGTGTCCGAGGGCAGGCTGTCGTGCCAGCTTTACCAGCGTTCGGCGGACATCTTCCTGGGCGTGCCATTCAACATCGCGTCCTACGCGCTTCTCACAATGATGGTGGCGCAGGTAACCGGGTTGAAGCTTGGCGATTTCGTGCACACGCTGGGTGACGCGCATCTCTATCACAATCACTTCGAACAGGCCGAGCAACAGCTGGCCCGCACGCCTCGAACGCTGCCCATCATGCGCCTCAATCCGGACGTGAAGGATATCTTTTCGTTTACGTTCGAGGACTTTGAACTCGTCGGCTATGAAGCCGATGCAAGCATCAAGGCGCCAATCGCGGTATGAGCAAACCCGTCGTTTCGATGATCGTCGCCATGGCCGAAAATGGCGTCATAGGCCGCGACAATGGCCTGCCATGGCATCTTTCCACGGACCTGAAGCGGTTCAAGGCCATGACCATGGGCAAGCCGCTGCTGATCGGGCGCAAGAATCTCGAATCCTTTCCAAGGCTTCTGCCGGGACGTCCACACGTTGTTGTTACGCGCGACAGAAATTACGTTAGGGAAGGCGTGCATGTCGTCCATTCCTTCGAAGACGGGCTTGTGACATCCGCGCGGCTTGCCGCAGAGCTTGGCGTCAATGAAATCTGCGTTGCCGGCGGTGGCGAAATCTACCGTCTGGGCATGCCCGTTGCCGATGTCCTGCATGTGACGCATGTCGAGGCCGCAGTTGACGGCGATACAACCTTTCCGCCAATCGATCCGCTGGTATGGGAGCCTGTTTCCGACGAGCGAATGGTGGTCGGCGAGCGCGACGACCATGCGGCCCGCTTCGTGACATACCGCCGTCGCAGGTAACCATTTCGGGTTCAAATCGCTGCTGTCCGGCGCGAAAGCACATCCATTGCATTGAAACCCTTTGCCGCGATACCTATAACGGGTGTTCAGTGGGGCGAGGGGAACATACATCCTTCTGCCTTCAACGATAACGGCAAGAGGATTTGATGCCCTGGAGCAATCAGAATGGCGGCGGCCCGTGGGGCGGCGGTGGTGGCGGCAACGGCAAGGGGCCGTGGGGGCAGGGACCAAACAGGCCCGGCAACGGTGGAAATCCTCCTGAAATCGATGAAATCATCCGGCGCAGCCAGGACAAGCTGAAGCGCATTCTTCCCGGTGGCCTGGGCGGCGGCAGCGGACTTGTTCTCCTCGGCGTTGCGCTTGTGGTTATCCTTTGGCTCTTCAAGGCTGTCTATACGGTGCAGCCGGATGAACGTGGCGTCGAGCTTCGCTTCGGGCAGCCCAAGGACGAAGTTTCCATGCCTGGCCTGCATTTCCATTTGTGGCCGTTCGAGAGTGTCGAACTCGTCCACATCACCGAGCAGCAGGCGAATATCGGCGCCAAGGCTGGCATCAACAATGACGCCGGCCTCATGCTTTCCGGTGACCAGAACATTGTCAATGTCCAGTTCTCGGTTCTTTACGCCGTGACGGATCCGCGCGCGTTCCTCTTCAATGTCGAGGACCCCCGCGACACGCTGCAGCAGGTTGCCGAAAGCGCCATGCGCGAAGTTGTTGGCTCGCGTCCTGTGCAGGACATCTATCGTGACAACCGTCAGGCTGTCGCAGACGATGTGAAGACCATCATCCAGAACACGCTCGACAACTACAAGGCGGGCATCACGATCCGCACTGTTGCGATCGAAGATGCAGCTCCGCCGCGTGAAGTGGCCGACGCGTTCGACGAAGTACAGCGCGCCGAACAGGACGAGGATCGCTTCGTTGAGGAAGCCAACCGCTATGCCAACCAGAAACTGGGACGCGCACGCGGTGAGGCTGCACAGATCCACGAAGAGGCCGAGGCCTACAAGAACCGTGTTGTCAAGGAAGCCGAGGGTGAAGCCCAGCGCTTCGACTCGATCTACACCGAATATTCCAAGGCGCCCGAGGTCACACGCGAGCGCATGTATCTCGAAACCATGGAGGCCGTTCTGCAGAACGCCCGCAAGCTGATCATGGACGGGAAGGCCGGCGCCGCCGTGCCCTATCTGTCGCTCAACGAGATGATGAAGTCTGACGACAAGGGAGCTGGCAAATGAACAGCAACCGTCTTTCAGCCATCATTGTCGCCGTCGCAGCACTGGCCGTGATCGCCTATTCGTCCTTCTTTGTCGTCGATGCCCGTGAGCAGGCGCTGGTTCTGCGCTTTGGCAAGATCCAGTCGGTCAAGACCGAACCGGGCCTCTACTTCAAGCTGCCATTCACATTCCTGGATGCCGATCGCGTTCAGTATGTGAGCGAGCAGGCCATGCGCCTCGACCTCGACAACATCCGTGTTCAGGTGAAGGGTGGCAAATTCTACGAGGTGGATGCATTCGTGGTCTACAGGATCACCGACGCACAGCTTTTCCGGGAAGGTGTTTCGGGTGACCGTGACGCAGCCGAGGCACGCCTGCGGACCCGTCTCGATGCCGCACTTCGCCGGGTCTACGGTCTTCGCGGGTTTGAATCGGCCCTGTCCGAGGAACGCAGCGCGATGATGCATGATGTCCAGTCGGACTTGCGTGCAGATGCCGCATCGCTCGGGATGACCGTTCTCGATGTGCGCATTCGCAGGACCGACCTCACCAAGGAAGTGTCGCAGCAGACCTACGAGCGCATGAAGGCGGAGCGCCTTGCCGAGGCGGAGCTGATCCGTGCACGTGGTGTGCAGGAACGTCAGCGTCGTGAGGCAATCGCAGACCGTCAGGTCGTCGAGATCATCGCGGATGCCAAGCGGCAGTCGGAAATCACCCGTGGTGAGGGTGATGCACAGAGAAGCTCGGTGTTTGCCGCATCCTACAGCAAGGATCCTGCATTCTTCGCCTTCTACCGTTCGATGGATGCCTACAAGAAGTCTATCGGGACGGCGGATTCCACGCTGGTTCTCTCACCCGACTCGGATTTCTTCCGCTACTTCAAGCAGCCTGATGCTTTGAAGACACCGGCTCTCGCGAACCAGCTTTCGCAACCGCAGGCGACGGGCAACTGACAACTTTGGCGGCTGATGTCGCCAGAGTATTCACATCTGACAATAATAGAGGGGCTGGCTTATGGGCTGGCCCCTTCTTATTTCTGGCGGCAGGCGGGCTTGAAATTCCAGCATTCTGCATGATCTGTCGCGATCAGGCTCGGCATGCATCCGTATTCGCGCTTTCACAGGTGTGATTTTCCATGCGTTTGACGCCGGGTTCCTATGGCGGCCGAACCGGGGCGGCCGATTGCGATCTGCGCAAATCGTCAATGGCACTTTACCCCGGGGCTCATGGTCTGTAACAAGGATATGAAGCTTCGGGCACCATGACGTTCATGGTTGCCGTGTGGTCCGATTTGGAGACATACCGCTTGTTTGGTTCGCATTCGTTCTTTGCCCGCAGCGCGGTGGCGGCCGTGTTTGCCTCGCTTCTCTTCATTGCTCCGTCTGTGCGCGCCGATGGCGCCGAGACCCAGCATGGACCGGCCTCCGTGGCGGATCTGGCAGAGGGGCTGCTGGATGCTGTAGTGAATATTTCGATTTCGCAGAGCGCCGACAATCAGGGTCAGGATGCCGGCTCACCGCTCCCGAAGGTCGACAAGGACGCGCCTTTCCAGCAGTATTTCAACGATTATTTCAACGACAAGAAGAATGGCGGGGCACATGGCCGCAAGGTCAGTTCGCTGGGCTCCGGCTTTGTGATTGATCCGGCTGGTTACATCGTCACCAACAACCACGTGATCGAGGGCGCGGAAGAAATCAGCGTCAACTTCGCGGATGGATCGACGCTCGAAGCCAAGCTGATCGGCACCGACAAGAAGACTGACCTTTCGCTTCTGAAGGTCGAGCCCAAGGCGCCGCTGAAGGCAGTCAAGTTCGGCGATTCGCGCAAGATGCGCATCGGTGACTGGGTCATGGCGATCGGTAACCCGTTCGGCCTCGGTGGCACCGTCACAGTCGGTATCGTTTCGGCGCGCGGGCGCAACATCAATGCCGGCCCTTATGACAACTTCATCCAGACCGATGCGGCGATCAACAAGGGCAATTCCGGTGGCCCGCTGTTCAACATGTATGGCGACGTGATCGGCGTGAATACGGCGATCATTTCACCGACCGGCGGTTCCATTGGCATCGGTTTCTCGATCCCGTCGGAAATCGCCTCCAACGTGATCGACCAGCTCAAGCGCTTCGGTGAAACGCGCCGTGGCTGGCTTGGCGTGCGCGTTCAGCCGGTGACTGATGACATGGCTGCGGCCCTTGGCCTAGACAAGCCGCGCGGTGCGTTGATTTCGTCGGTGATCGCCGGTGGTCCGGCTGAAAGCGGTCCGGTCAAGGCCGGGGACGTCGTCGTTTCATTCGATGGCCGACCTGTTCGCGAGGCGCGCGACTTGCCCATCATCGTGGCAGAAAGCCCGATCGATACCGATCTCAGCCTCGACGTCATGCGCGGTGGCCAGAAGATGACACTGACGGTGCGCCTCAAGCAGATTGCCAAGGGCGTCGATGACGAGGCGGATTCCAAGACAGCGCAGCCGTCTGATTCCGAGGATGACAACAATCCGCCGGCACCGGATGATGGTGGCAAGCCTTCCGTTAAGGCAGATGGCCCAATCCTCGGTATGACGCTTGCCGAACTCGACGACGCTGCCCGCAAGGAATTCAAGATCGATCCAAGCGTCGATGGCGTTCTCGTGACGGATGTCGAGCCCGGTTCACCGGCGGCAGAGAAGGGTATCGTTGTGGGCGATATCGTCGTCGAGATCAGCCAGGAGTTCGTGGCCAATCCCGATGACGTGGCCAGCAAGATCAATTCGCTGAAGGAAGAAGACCGGCGCAATGCGCAGGTCATGATCTCCAACGCCAAGGGTGATCTGCGGTTCGTGGCTCTCAGGCTGGAATAGGGCGTTTCAGCCGATAGAGAACATGCCGCTTCAGATGCGGCATGTCATCGCGAACCCGCTTGTGATCGAAGTCGTCAGCCGAGTTGTGGGTGAAGCCGAGGCGGCGCATGACGGCGATCGAGCGTTCGTTGTTGTGAACGGCGAATGAGACGATTTCATCGAATTTGCGCTCGTTGAAGCCATAGTCAATCAGCGCGCGGCCGATTTCGGTGACATATCCTTGTCCCCAATGGGCGCGCGCAAGACGCCATCCGATTTCAACGGCCGGGGTGAAGTGCTCTTCGAACAGCACATGCGCCAGCCCCGCAATGCCGATGAATTCTCCGGTTTCCTTCAGGATCAGCGGCTGCAGCCAGATGCCGAAACGCACCTGCAGATCGAGGATGCTTCGGACTGTTGCCTCGACATGTTCGCGCGTTTGCGGGCCACCAAAGAAGTGCATGACCTCGGGGTCACTGCAGATCGCGTAGAACGGATCGATGTCTGCCTCGAGCCATGGCCGCGAAATCAGTCGATCCGTTTCGAGCGTTGTCATGTCCTGAAATCGCTTTTTCGATAACCCTGAATGTAGAGGAGTGCGGTCAGGTCGCCGTGGTTGATGCGCATGCGCGCCTCGGCAGCGACGGCGGGCTTGGCATGCAGTGCAACGCCCGAGCCTGCCAGATGCAGCATACCGAGGTCGTTGGCGCCGTCGCCAACCGCAATGGCGTCGTCGGTATGAATGCCGAGTTTTGCGGCAATGTCGTTCAGCGCATCGACCTTTGCCTGCTTGCCAAGGATCGGCTCGGCGACAAAGCCGGCGAGCTTTCCATCGTCCTCAATCAGGATGTTGGCTCTATTTTCATGGAAGCCCAGCGTTTCAGCGATGCGGCTCGTAAAGACTGTGAAACCGCCAGAGACAAGGGCGGTGTAGCCGCCCGAAGCCTTCATGGTGGCAATCAGTTCCATGCCACCGGGTGTGAGGGTGATCCGCTTTTCAATCACTTCATCGACGACCGATACCGGCAGACCTTTGAGGAGCGCCACACGCTCGCGCAGTGCCGGCTCGAAGGCGATCTCGCCGTTCATGGCCCGGGCGGTAATGGTCGCAACCTTCTCCTTGAGGCCCACTTCGGCCGCCAGTTCATCGATGCATTCCTGGCCGATCATGGTAGAATCCATGTCCGCGATCAGCATCTTCTTGCGGCGGGTTTCAGCGCTCTGGACGACGAGGTCGATGGCCGCATCGCCGATAACACCACGCAGCGAGGCCTCCGCCTCCGCTTCAGTCGTGCCATCCTTCAGCGCGATGTCGCAGGCTATCCCATCTGCCAGCCAATAGAGACCTGACGCAGAAACGGCATCGGCGGCCTTTTCACCAAGCGCCGGGACGAGTACAGGATTTTTCGGATTGGCGATAAGCGTGGCGACCAGAGCCATGGAGAAGACCTTGTGAGCAATTATGATGCGATCCTGATAACCGGCCCGACCGCCAGCGGCAAGTCCGCTTTGGCGCTTCGTCTGGCGCGGGAGGCAGATGCCGTCGTCATCAATGCGGACAGCATGCAGGTCTATGACACGCTGCGCGTCGTGACCGCACGGCCTTCGGAGGCGGAGATGGAGGATGTCGAGCACAGGCTGTACGGGCATGTGCCGGCCACGACCACCTATTCCACCGGCCAATGGTTGCGGGCTGCCGCAAACGAAGTCGCGCGCGCGCGAAGGCTCGGCAAGCTGCCGCTCTTTGTGGGTGGCACCGGACTTTACTTCAAGGCGTTGACCGGCGGGCTTTCCGAGATGCCGGATGTCCCTGAAGACGTCCGTATCCGTTATCGTGACCGCCTGGCGGAGGAGGGTGCGGAGGTGCTGCACCATGAACTTTCCGTGCGTGATCCGGCGGGCGCCTCAACGCTGAAGCCCGGCGACGGCCAGCGGATCGTTCGTGCGCTCGAGGTGCTTGAGGCAAGTGGGAAGCCGATTTCCTTCTTTCAGGCGCAGTCCGGGCCGCGCATCATCGATCCGGACCGTGCGTTGAAGCAGGTCGTCCTGCCGGATCGGGCGCTGCTCCGCGCGCGCATCAACCGGCGCTTCGAGACCATGATGGATGACGGCGCGATCGACGAAGTCCGGGCTCTGCTCGCGCAATCACCCTCACCGGACGTTCCAGCCATGAAGGCGATCGGCGTGCCGCAGATTGCAGCAATGCTGACGGGGGATTTGACGCGCGACGAGGTGATCGAGCAGTCGAGTGCCGCGACCCGGCAATATGCCAAGCGGCAAATGACCTGGTTTCGCAACCAGATGGATGCGACCTGGGAGCGCGTCTGAACGCTTCAAGGCCCGGATCAATCCTTGTTGTAGAGGCTCGAGAGTGGCTTCTTCAAAAGGCTTTCACGCAGCGATGATGGCCGGTTGGGGTCTTTTCGCAGGGATTGTTCGCCAGTGGCGGGACGGCCAAAGCTGCCAGCCTCGCTTGATGCATCGGGACGCGCATAGGACACGGGATACCGCGCCGCATCAGCCTCTGCGGTGCGCCCGGGCAGCATGTCCGCGCTATACGGCTCAAGCGCGTCGCCCGCCGGATCGTCGATCGACGGCAACTGGTCCAACTGGCGTCTGCCACCGTCATCAAAGCTCGCCTGAAATCCGGCAATATCGGGAGCCACGTTCAGCTGGCGCATCTGCGAAATGATGTTGCGCAGGTTCACGGCGTCGCCGCCATCCTCGACGTCCGCAACATCCGCAGACATCGTCTTCGGCAACTGAACCACCGGAATGCGGGTAAATTTCATCCGCATCGGAACGGAGACCGCCTCACCGAAGGCAATGGCCTCGCCGTTGCCTAGTGACGAAATGAAACTTGTCGCCGACATGGATGTTTCGGGAATCGCCGAGCGGATGATTTCCTGGTCGTGTTCGTTTGTCAGCCGCATGGTGAAAATCGTTGAACACTGCGACAGGATCGTCTGGTCGAGATCGCCCGGACGCTGCGTCACGATGCCCAGCGAGACATGATATTTGCGGCCTTCCTTGGCGATGCGCGCGATGGCCTGGCGCGTCGGGAAAAAGCCGAAAGCGGGGTCTGACGGCACATAACGATGGGCCTCTTCGCAGACGACAAGCACATGGATGCCGCCGTTGGACCATAGCCCGATTTCGAATGCCATGCGGGTAAGCACGGACGCTATCGAGTTGACGACTTCCGAGGGCAGGCCAGACAGCTGGAAGACCGTAATCGGCCGACCTTCGCCCGGGATCCGGAAGATGGACTGGATCGTCTCCATGATCGTATCGTTGATCGTGTTCGAGGAGAACATGAAACGATACCGCGGATCATTGATGGCTGCGATGACGCGAAGCTTCAGCGAGCGCAGGAAGGGCTTTTCAGCGCGACCTTCCAGCTTGCCGATACGCTCGTCGATCAGTGCCAGCAGGTCTGAAATGCGATACGGAACCGGCGTGTCGGCCGTAATTGAACTCTTTTCGCTTTGCCGGCGCATCAGGGGGGATTCACCGCGGAACGCCTTCTTGGCTTCCGGTATGATGTCACGCAGGGCATCGAGTTCTTCCGGAACGGGCAGGCGCCCGCGGAAGACCACTTCGGCAAACTCTTCCAGACGCATCAGCCAGAAGGGCAGGTCGAGATTTTCTGTGTCGATGACGGCCGAAAGCTCGGGGAAGGCGGCGGCAAACTCGTTGTGCGGGTCGAGGATCAGGATGCGTAGCTTCGGATCTGACGCCACCGCCTCACGCAGAAGAAGCGAAACGGCCGAGGACTTGCCGACACCGGTCGAGCCGACGATGGCGAAGTGCTTGGACAGCATGGACGGAACGTGAATGGCCGCCTCGATCGACGTGTCCTGTGACAGCATGCCGATGACGCGACTATCGCCCTTTGTGTTCTGATAGATGCGCTTCAGGTCGGCCGCGCGAATGCGGTGTGCGATTGCACCAAGGTGCGGATAGGCGCTGATGCCCGTCGAGAAGGTTTCCGCACCATCCTCGGCAACCGCGACTTCACCAAGGAGCTCGACCTCAACGCGGAAGATATTCTCCTCGTTGTAGATCCAGGCCTTGTTATCGGTTTGCATGGAGTCGACAAGCGCAACGATACGATTGCGACCGACGCTGATCGAAATCAGGCGGCCAACAGACCAGCGCTCCGTGAGGTCGGTTTCGCCGTTGACAATGATCGCAGCGATCGTGGCCCGTGAACCGCTGCAGGCGACCACGCGTCCGAGCAGCCGGTCTCCGGGTGCGTCAACGTTTCTGCGGTCCTTGCTATCGTCTGTGGTGGTTTGTTCCATCATCCGCCCGGAGTATTTCAACTAACTCAATAGACGATCATGATTAATGACTGGTTTCGGGTGCCGCCTTTTTTGGCAGGGGCGGTTGACGGGCCACAGCTTTGCCGTTAACACTTCGCGCCATGAAAACGATTATTTCGCTTATCGTGGTGGGACGGCGCATGGGCAGGATGGTGTAACCATCCGGCGGTAGCCACCCATGCGCTGAACAAGGCTCCTCAAGGGGCCTTTTTTTATGCCCAAAAACAAGCTAGACACCCCGCAAAATCTAGGAAGATGGAAACAGGCAAAATGACGGGTAAAGACAATCAGATGACGGGAGCGGAGATCGTTCTTCGCGCGCTGAAAGACAACGGCGTCGAGCATATTTTCGGCTATCCGGGCGGCGCCGTGCTGCCGATCTATGACGAAATCTTCCAGCAGGAGGATGTGCAGCACATTCTCGTTCGTCACGAGCAGGGTGCCGGCCACGCTGCTGAAGGCTACGCACGTGCCACCGGCAAGCCGGGCGTCATGCTCGTTACTTCCGGTCCCGGTGCCACCAATGCCGTGACGCCGTTGCAGGATGCCCTGATGGACTCCATCCCGCTCGTCTGCCTCTCCGGTCAGGTGCCCACCTCGCTCATCGGATCGGATGCCTTCCAGGAGTGCGATACCGTCGGCATCACGCGTCCCTGCACCAAGCACAACTGGCTGGTGAAGGACGTCAATGATCTTGCCCGTACCATCCATGAAGCCTTCCGCATTGCCACGACCGGCCGTCCCGGCCCGGTTGTCGTCGATATCCCGAAGGATGTCCAGTTTGCCACCGGTACCTATGTTCCGCCGTCGGCACTGCCCGCACAGCCCAACTACAAGCCGCGCGTCCAGGGCGATCTTGACCGTATCCGCGCAGCTGTCGAGCTGATGGCCGGCGCGCGTCGCCCTGTCATCTATTCGGGTGGCGGCGTCGTCAATTCCGGTCCGGAAGCTTCGCAGCTGCTGCGCGAGCTGGTCGAGCTGACCGGTTTCCCGATCACGTCGACACTGATGGGTCTCGGTTCGTATCCGGCGTCGGGCAAGAACTGGCTCGGGATGCTCGGCATGCACGGCACCTACGAAGCCAACATGGCCATGCATGACTGCGACGTCATGGTCTGCATCGGCGCGCGCTTCGATGACCGCATCACCGGCCGCCTGAATGCCTTCTCGCCGAATTCCAAGAAGATCCACATCGACATCGATCCGTCTTCGATCAACAAGAACGTTCGGGTCGATATCCCGATCATCGGTGATGTCGGTCGCGTTCTGGAAGACATGGTTCGTCTGTGGCGTGCTGGTTCGAACAAGGCCGACAAGTCGCATCTCAACGATTGGTGGGCCGATATCACACGTTGGCGCGCGCGCAACTCGCTGGCCTATTCGCACAACAGCGATGTCATCATGCCGCAATACGCCATCCAGCGTCTTTACGAGAAGACCAAGCATCTCGACACCTACATCACGACCGAAGTTGGTCAGCACCAGATGTGGGCAGCGCAGTTCTACGGTTTCGAAAAGCCAAACCGCTGGATGACCTCGGGCGGCCTCGGCACCATGGGCTACGGCCTGCCTGCGGCGCTGGGTGCGCAGGTTGCGCATCCGAACAGCCTCGTCATCGACATCGCAGGTGACGCCTCGGTTCAGATGACCATGCAGGAAATGTCGTGCGCGGTGCAGTATAATGCACCGATCAAGATCTTCATCCTGAACAACCAGTACATGGGCATGGTACGCCAGTGGCAGCAGCTGCTGCACGGCAATCGTCTGTCGAACTCTTACACCGAGGCAATGCCTGACTTCGTACTGATGGCGCAGGCCTTCGGCGCGCACGGTATCCGTTGCGAAAAGCCCGGCGATCTCGACGACGCGATCCAAGAAATGATCGACGTGAAGAAGCCGGTTCTGTTCGACTGCCGCGTGGCGAACCTCGCCAACTGCTTCCCCATGATCCCCTCCGGCAAGGCGCATAACGAAATGCTGCTCCCCGACGAGGCGACCGACGAAGCCGTTGCGAATGCCATCGACGCCAAGGGCCGCCAGCTCGTCTAAGATACAGGTAGGAACACGATCATGAACGCACAGCTACAACCGACCGGCTCCGCCTACTTCATCGACAAGGAAACGCAGGCCGTCGAAAACCACACGCTTTCGGTTCTCGTTGCCAACGAACCGGGCGTCCTCGCCCGTGTGATCGGGCTCTTCTCTGGCCGCGGCTACAACATCGAAAGCCTCACGGTCTCCGAGACCGAGCACGAAGCACACCTGTCGCGCATCACCATCGTGACGCGCGGCACGCCGCACGTCCTCGAACAGATCAAGGCACAGCTTGAGCGCATCGTCCCGGTTCACCGCGTTGTCGACCTGACCGTCCGCGCTGTCGAACTCGGCGCCGACCGCCCGGTAGAACGCGAACTCGCGCTGATCAAGGTTGCGGGTTCCGGCGAGGCGCGTGTCGAAGCGCTGCGGCTGGCGGAAGCGTTCCGGGCCAAGGTCATCGACGCGACCGTCGGACATTTCATTTTTGAAATCACCGGCAAGCCATCGAAGATCGACCAGTTCATCGCCATCATGAAGCCGATGGGGCTGATCGAGGTCTGCCGCACGGGTATCGCAGCGCTGAACCGCGGTCCTCAGGGCATGTAACTTTCGAGAGCGATTCAGCTCGTTAACCGCGACATTGGCTGCAGGTGGAAACGCCTGCAGCCTTGTTTTTTTGTGATATCGTCTCGAATAAAGGCTCATCTCCGAACGTCGATCTGCATGGGGAATTCGTCGGAGGGGCGGGGCGCGGTCTCGTTCCTGGAGGTGCGGCCATGAAATCCAGACATGTAAACTTGCTTCGTCTGATGGCAACGTTATCGATCCTGCCTTCGCTCAGTCTCGTCCCGGCGGGTTTCGCTGGCAAGGCAATGGCCCAGACGGTGGCCAACAGCGCTTCGCCATCCCCAGACCGCAGGCAGAAGGACGATGACGTCCTCAACGAATTCCGCATGATGGGCCGCATGTATGACATTGGCGGCAGTCTGGCACGCAATGATGATCTTGCGCTCTACTGGTATCAGCGGGCTGCAGCCAATGGTGACATGCGGGCGATCAGCAATATCGCCAATCATTATTACGACGGGCGCGGGGTCCCGAAAGATATCGACAAGGCCCGACAGCTCTATGAACAGGCTGCGGCAGCGGGTGTGACCGTTGCGATGACCAATCTCGGATATCATTACTATGTCGGCGATGGCCTTGCGAAGGACTACACGATTGCCCGCAGCTGGTACCAGAAGGCTGCCGACGCAGGCGACCCGATTGGCTATCTCTATCTCGGCTATATTTTCTCGAACGGCTTCGGCGTGACCGAAGACCATGTGATCGCTCACGGCTGGTTCGAGAAGGCTGCCAACAAGCTGGATGCGCGCGCGATGGAGGAACTGGGCGTTGATTTCCAGCAGGGTGTCGGCGTTCCGTTGGACTTCGCCAAGGCACGCGACTGGTTTATGAAGGCTGCCGCAGGCGGCGTTGGCGATGCGATGAACAATCTCGGCTGGATGTACGAGCGAGGGCAGGGTGTTGCAGTGGATCTGCAGGCGGCACTCGACTGGTACAGAAAGTCTGCCGATGCCGGCAGTGCCGATGGCACCAACAATCTCGGGCGCATGTACCGGACGGGCACTGGCGTTCCGCAGGACTACGCCAAAGCCCTCGACTTGTTTGAGAAGGCGGCCGGGCTTGGCAACAACTACGCCAATTACAATGCCGCCATGCTTTATGAGCGCGGGCTGGGGGTTGCGCAGGATCCGGTCAAGGCGATCGAGTGGCATCAGAAAGCAGCTGACAAGGGAGATCCGGACTCTGAGTATGAGCTTGGTGGCTTCTATATGCGAGGTGAGGGCACCGATCAGAACTTCGCCAAGGCCAAGGACCTGTTCGAGCGGGCGTTTCAGGGCGGCAACGCCAAGGCCGGCAACGAGGTCGGCCAGCTCTACCTGAACGCCAGTGGCGTTGAGCAGGACTATAGCAAGGCGCTTGACTGGTATCGGAGGGCTGCCGCTGCCGGTGACGGGTCCGGCATGACCAATATCGGCTTGATGTATCACGATGGTCTCGGCGTCGAAAAGGATGTGGCCAAGGCGGCCGAATGGTATCAGAAGGCTGCCGATGCGGGGAACGCGTTCGGCATGGAAAATCTGGGTGCGATGTACCGCGATGGTGACGGCGTTCCGCAGGACTATTCCAAGGCTTACTCCCTGTTCCGAAAAAGCTCCGAACTGGGCGATGCGGCATCAACAAACGAAGTCGGGCGCCTTTACGAGGACGGCAACGGCGTGTCGAAAAACCCGCAGGAGGCGGCGCGCTGGTATCAGGCAGCGGCCGAGGGTGGCGACAGCTATGCCATGACCAATCTTGGCTCTCTCTATGAAAACGGCACCGGTGTCGATCAGGACTATGCGGCAGCCATGACGTGGTACCAGAAGGGTGCGGATGCGGGAAACCATTATGCGATGGAGGGCATTGCCAACCTTTACGAGAAGGGGTTGGGGGTCAAGCGCAGCAAGGCCAAGGCCGCCGAATGGCGAAAGAAGGCCAAGGTGGCCAAGAAAAACAGCTGATTGTCCCTATAATTTCGGTACTTGGCTATCAAATAATTCTCGTTTCTTGAGCGTTAAGGCTCGAATATTTTTCGAAGAATCCGAGCAAATTTGATCTGAAGAAAATAAAAAATCCGCAGCACTTGTAAAAATTTAAAATATCTTTATATCTGTGTCATCGACAATTGCTTGTGACGTCGGTCCAGAGCTCTAAGCTCCTATCGGATTTCCTCTCAAATCATCGACCTAATCCTGCAAGGTATCGCGGGAACAATTACGATTGCTTTAGAAAGGAAATCGTCATGAACACTGGAACCGTCAAGTGGTTTAACACAACCAAGGGTTTTGGCTTTATCCAGCCGGATAACGGCACGACCGATGTTTTCGTACATATCTCTGCTGTCGAGCGCGCCGGAATGCGTTCGCTCACCGATGGCCAGAAGATCCGCTACGACATCGTTCAGGATCGCCGTTCGGGCAAGAACTCTGCAGACAACCTGCAGGCTGCCTGAGGAATTCGTCATTCGCTTGCGCTGACCACGGATGTACTGGCAGGTGAGCTGAGTGGCTGTGAGAGGTCGGGTTTATGCCCGGCCTTTTGTTTTTAATGCCCCGACACTTCGGGGATGCGGTCGGCGCGGTGGTCCATATACGGACGGCGCAAGTCAGCAAGCCCGTTCATCGGGTTGGGTAAGTTTGATGAGGGCGCCAATGCGCAAAATGCCATACCGAGCGGGCGACAGGATAGTCCTGAAGCCCAGGGCGCTGGGTGAAGCCACGCTGAGCGAAGTTGCAACCGTTGTTGCAGTTCTGCCGGAAACCCGTGGTTCGATTGCCTATCGCGTCCGCTTCGATGAGGAGCGCTTCGATCGCCATGTCGAGCACGACCTGATTGACGGCGATGCGTCAACTGTCAGCGCGCCCGTTCAAGCCTCCAAGACAGAAGCCAGAACGGGCAGCTGGGTCAATTTCAATTCGCTGAGAACGAAGAAATAGCGGCTTTGTGCCGAGAGGAGTGAACTTTTGCAGGTTATCGTCAGGGAAAACAATGTAGAGCAGGCCCTGCGCGTGCTCAAGAAGAAGCTTCAGCGCGAAGGCGTGTTCCGGGAAATGCGCGCGCGCAGCGCTTACGAAAAGCCATCCGAAAAGCGTGCCCGTGAGCGTGCCGATGCGATCCGGCGTCTGCGCAAGCTCGAGCGGAAGAAACTGCAGCGTGAAGGTCTGTTGCCCATGCCCAAGAAGGCTCTGCGCACGCGTTGATCCAGACTAGTGGAATGAATTTGACATCTGATGCCCGGTCACCGCGAACTTGAGGATCAAATTTCAAAATCAGACCACTAGGCGCTCACAATAGATCTAAAATGTTACAGCGTCGCTTGCGCGTTCGATTGAATGCTCCGCGCTGCAAGATTCCAAGGCTGACTTGAGGAGGAGCCGATGAAAGCCACCAAGGAAAATTTCTTCAAGCCGGGCAGGGTTTCGACCCAGACCAAGGCACACACAACAGATTCGGCATCTAGGGAAATCCTTGCCGCGGAAGCGGCGCAGCGCGCCAAGAAGACGGAACGCCTGAGACTTGCAAGGCTGGCCCAGGACAGCGACGCTTCGACTGCGCCAAAGAAGTCCTGAGATCGCCTTGGAGCTGGATCATCTAGCCCGTTTCTTGGACTTAGTTCACTTATCTGGTTGAACTGCTTCAGTGGGCTAGATGATTGATAAGGCGCCGGAATATACGAACACCGGTTCCCGTTTTCCTAAGATTGCCCTTACCCGACGAGGCCCGCGATCCAATAGGCCGCGGCGGAAATAAGGCCTGCGGCCGGCATGGTAATGATCCAGGCGATGACGATGTTTCCGGCCAGTCCCCAGCGCACGGCCGAGAGACGGCGTGCTGCACCGACGCCAACAATCGCGCCGGTGATGGTGTGTGTCGTGGAGACCGGAATGCCGAGCCATGTCGCACCGAAGAGCGTCAGTGCCCCTCCGGTTTCGGCACAGAACCCCTGCATCGGATTGAGTTTGGTGATCTTGGAGCCCATCGTATGAACGATGCGCCAGCCGCCAAACAGTGTTCCCAGAGCCATTGCCGACTGACAGGTTAACACCACCCAGAGCGGCACGTAAAATTCCTTGCCGAGATGCCCCTGGCTGAAGAGCAGGATGGCGATGATCCCCATCGTCTTCTGCGCGTCATTGCCGCCGTGGCCGAGCGAATAGAGCGAGGCCGAGACGAACTGCAGGAAGCGGAAGCTGCGATCGACGGCAAACGGCGTCTGCCGTACCACGATCCAGGAGACGATCAACACCAGCAGCAATGCGAGCAGGAAGCCGATCGCCGGCGACAGGAAAATCGCGCTGATCGTCTTGTTGAGGCCGCTCCAGACGACGGCATGGAAACCGGCCTTCGCCCAACCAGCGCCGACCAGCCCGCCCACGAGGGCATGCGACGAGCTTGAGGGGATGCCGAAGACCCAGGTGATGATGTTCCACGCAATGGCGCCCGTCAGTGCTGCAAAGATCAGTTGTGGACTGACGATGCCGGGATCGATGATGCCGGTGCCAAGCGTTTTGGCCACATGAAGGCCGAAGAACATGAACGCGATGAAGTTGAAGAACGCCGCCCAGGCCACCGCATATTGCGGCCTCAACACCCGGGTCGACACGATCGTCGCGATCGAATTTGCTGCGTCATGCAGCCCGTTCAGGAAGTCGAAGAACAGGGCGACTGCAATGAGCGCGATGAGGGGGATGAGCGTGAGCGAAGCGTCCATCAGACGTTCTCGATCAGGATGCCGCTGATTTCGTTGGCGACGTCTTCGAAGCGGTCGAAGATCTTTTCAAGGTTGCCGTAGATCTCGCTGCCCACCATGTATGCCATGGCATTGCCGTTGGCGCCGTGACGGCGATAGAGGTCCTTGAGGCCTTTTTCGTGCCATTCATCCGAACGGCCCTCGACGCGCGTCACCTCTTCGGCGATGGCCGTCAGGCGGTGCGCGTTCGTACCCATCTTGTCGAGCAGGGGGATTGCTTCCGCGATCAGGCCAGCGGCCTTGACCAGTTCCGAGCCCATTTCCTGCATCAGCGGATCGAACGACGTCTGCTCGAACAGGCGGATGGTCTTGACCGTCTTGTGCATCATGTCGACGGCATCATCCATCGACTGGATGAGGTCCTTGATGTCGCCGCGGTCGAAGGGCGTGATGAAGCTGCGGCGCACCGCAAGCAGCACTTCGCGGGTGATATCGTCCGCCTCGTTCTCGAGCGCGACGATGCGATTGCAATTGCCTTCGACGTCTTCGCCCTTCAGGAGCTTTTCCATCGCCTCGGCGGCGGCCACCACCGTCTTCGAATGGCGTACGAACATCTGGAAGAAGCTGTCCTCACGCGGCATCAGCTTGCGAAACAAACCCAACATCACCCAACCCTCGCCGAAAAAGCCACTGTCATAAATCTGTCATATAGCGTCTGAGGCAATTGATAGAAAAAGTAATTTTTGACAATGTGCTTTGTTATGAAATCCAAGAAAAAAGGCGAAAAATCACAGTCTGGTCCCCCGAGAACGCTGCTTCAGCAGCTCGCGCGGCGACCGGAGAAGCTGTTCAGCGGGTCTTTTCGCCAGCAGATCGCGGCGCTTTGCTTTCGCTACAAGGACGACGGGGTGAATATCGAGGTGCTGGTCGTGACCTCGCGCGGCAGCCGCAGCTGGATCATTCCCAAGGGCTGGCCGATGAAAAAGAAGGAGCCGCATGAGGCTGCGGCCATCGAAGCCTGGGAGGAGGCGGGCGTTCGCGGCAAGCCGTCGAAGCGTCCGGTTGGACGCTATACCTATCTCAAGGAGTTCGACGACGGCGATGTCGCTCCCTGCATTGTGGACGTCTATCAGATCGAAGTGAAGGAAGTGGACGGCCAGTTCAAGGAACTTGGTCAGCGCGTCGTCAACTGGGTGAGCCCGGTGGAGGCGGCGCGCCGCGTCCGCGAAATCGAGCTCAAGTCTCTGCTCGTGGATTTCAAGCCGCGGCAGAAGGACGACTAGTGGAGTGAATTTGACATTTGATACCCATATGCGGGGAGCGCTCAAATCAAATGTCAAATTCGAAAGCTCCACTAGAATCATAAAGTTGCTAGTGGTTTAACTGGTTCCAGCATTTGCTCGGGAGTTTGCAGAACCTGGATGCAAATGTTGAAATCAAACCACTAGGTTCAAAGTGATACAGCGTCGTTCGTGCGTTCAATTGAACGCGCCGCGCTGTGGCCCGTCTCCTGCACCATGGCCCGGATGCGTTCAGCAACCGCTTGATCGACAGGATTGTAGACGATCATGTCTAGGTCGGGCCGACCATCAACGGCGAAGCTTGAATATTCCAGCTGGATTTCACCCAGAATTGGATGGCGTATCTGTTTGACGCCCTGCATGTCGGCAATGATTTCGTTTTCGCGCCAGAGCTTGGCAAATTCGGGGCTGACACTTGAGAGTTCTTCCACGAGTTCGCTCACCTCGGTTGCGGCACCTGCCCGGATGGCGTGGGCACGGAATGAGCCGACGACGAAACGCGCCAGTCCTTCCCAGTCATGCTGGCGTTTGCGCCGTTCCGGATCGCAAAACAGAAAGCGCAGCACGTTGCGCTCGTTCGGCGGCAGCTTGGAATAGTCTGTCAGTACCAATGTGGCAGCGCGGTTCCAGCCGACGATGTGCCATGTGGCGGTCTTGATCATGGCCGGGCTCGTTTCGAACAGGTCGAGCACGCGCTGCAGGCGCGGATTGATGCCGTCCACTGACGTATAGCGCACTTCTGGAAGGCGGCCGAGCGCGAGCATATACATGTGTTCGCGTTCAGGCTCCGTCAGCATCAGCGCGCGTGCGATACGGTTCAGCACATCGGCGGACGGTGCTCCGCCACGGCTCTGTTCGAGCCAGGTGTACCAGGTGGTGCTGATATTGGCGCGTTGTGCAACCTCCTCGCGGCGGAGACCCGGGGTGCGCCTGCGGCCCGCAAAACCCAGAGCCGCCGGGTCTAGGCGGGTCCGGCGGTCCTTCAGGAATGTCGCAAGCGATGTCTGTCCGGTGCCGGGCATGAGATATCCAATTAGCCATTATACCATGATAACGTCACTACTTTACCATCATAAGCCGCCGCCGCATAGAAGGGTCTCGACAACATGGAGACGACGACATGCGTATATTTCTCACCGGTGCGACGGGCTTTATCGGTTCGGCCGTGATCCCGGAACTTCTTGCAGCGGGCCATTCCGTGGTCGGCGTGACGCGTTCCGAAGAGGGCGCCGATGTTCTCACCAAAGCAGGGGTGATGCCCTACAGGGCGACGCTGGAAGAGCCTGATGGCTTGCGGGACGGAGCAGCTGCGGCCGACGCGGTGATCCATCTCGCCTTTGACCATGACTTTTCGCGCTTCGTCGAGAATTGCGAGAAGGACAGGCGCGTTATTGCGGCCCTCGGGTCTGCGCTCGAAGGGGCAGACCGACCGCTGCTGATCACCTCGGGAACGGGGCTTGGGACTGGCCATCATGGCGAACCTGCGCGCGAAGACGTCACCAATTTCGATCATCCCAATCCGCGCGTGGCCTCCGAGCAGGCGGCGGAAGCTCTTCTTGCCCGCGGTATCAATGTCTCGGTCGTGCGGCTGCCCCAGGTTCACGATACCCGGCGGCAGGGGCTGGTTTCGCCCCTCATCGACATTGCTCGCGCCAAAGGTGTCTGCGCCTACGTGGGCGAGGGCGCCAACCGCTGGCCGGCTGGTCATCTCTCGGACGTTGCGCGGCTCTATCGCCTCGCGATCGAGCGGGCAGAGCGCGGCGCGCGCTATCATGCCGTCGGTGAGGAAGGCATCAGCGCCAAGGCTATTGCCGAAGCGCTTGGGCGAGGGCTGAAGCTGCCGGTTGCTTCAATCAAAGAGGACAGGGCTGCAGAGCATTTCGGCTGGATGGGCGGGTTCGTGAACCTTGATTTTCCCGCCTCCAGCGCAATCACGCAAGCCAAGCTCGGATGGACGCCAACGGGCGTTTCATTGCTCGATGATCTCGATGCGGCCGACTACGGCTGAACGCTAATGGGAGACCATACCCGGATATGGAGCGTGGTGGGCGTACATTCGGCCCACGACGACTTCCGGGGCATGACTAACGCCTGCGGTATTCAGCTTTGATCGGCTGCTGCGAAATGCGCAAGCTGGTCGGCACGGGCCTTGACGAAAGCCGGACGAGCGGTGGCGCGATCGACATATGCCTTGCATGCCGGATAGTTGGCCAGCCTGTCGAAGCGGTTCATCAGGCGAAGCACATCGGCCATCATAATGTCGGCGGCCGTAAAGCGCCCGGCCACAAGCCATTCGCGATTGCCGAGCACGGTTTCCATGCGCTGCAGTCGCAGATCGACGAAATTCTCGAAGAAGGCCCATTCTTTCGTGGGGCCATCGAGGCCGCTGAACTTGAGGATCGACCACGGCTGCGTCGCTGCCTCGACAGATGCCAGGGCGGCGAAGACCCATTCGCGAACCTCGTTGCGCCCCTTGATGTCTCCCGGCATCAGCGCCTCGCTCTTTTCGGCGACATAAAGCAGCATCGCCCCGCTTTCGAATATCGACAGGTCCCCGTCCGTCAGCCACGGAACCTGACCGAAGGGCTGGTGGGCAAAATGATCCGGACCGCGCTCGCGGAAGGGAACCGAGGCGACGCGGTAGGGCAGGTCCGCCTCTTCCAGCGCCCAGCGGAGACGAACATCACGAACATGCCCGCGCGGCAGTTCGGGGACCCAGTCGTAGGTGTAAAGGACAATCTCGCTCACGGCGGGTTCCTCAGCCAGCTGCCGCCTGTCTCAGCCCGGCGATATCGATCTTCTTCATCTGCAGCATGGCGGACGTCACGCGTTTGGCAACCGCCGGATCAGGGCCCATCATGAGTTCGCCCATGCAGCTTGCCGTGATCTGCCAGGAGAGGCCCCAGCGGTCACGCAGCCAGCCGCATTGCTCGTAGGAACCGCCTTCGCCCAGCACTGCCCACATGCGATCAATTTCCTCCTGCGTGTCGCAGGAAACAAGGATCGAAAATGCGTGATTGAACGGATCCAGATGTCCCGCTTCGATGGCCATGTAGCGCTGGTCGCCAAGCCTGAAAGCCGCGATCTGCACGCTGCCCGCTGGGCCGGAGGGCGTATCTTCCGGGATTGGTGTCGTCCATAGGATGGCAGAGCCGGGGACCAGGCTGACATAGGTTTCAAGCGCAGCGCGCATGTCTTTCGCAAACCATAGATGCTGGGTAACCGTCGTCATGTCTTTCTCCTCCTGAATTACGTTGATATAAACATAACAAGATGGCGGGGTCGAGGCATTTCAGGACAGACTTTGCAAGTACCAGATCTGCCTTCTTGTCACGGTGACAAGAAGGCGGTTGCGGAGAGGCGGGCATATAAGTCAGTAATGCTGACCTATATGGAGGTTCACCTATGTTGCTCGAAACCTATCTCGCATTGTGCGTTTTCACGTTCACGACCTCGATCACGCCGGGGCCGAACAACATGATGCTGTTGACCTCCGGCGTGAACTTCGGCTTCCGGCGTACCATTCCGCATATTCTGGGGATCGAGTTCGGCTTCGGCTCGCTCATCCTTCTAGTAGGCCTTGGCGCAGGCGCGCTGCTGACTGCCGAGCCGCGTCTTTATCTCGTGCTGAAGATTGTCGGCGGAGCCTATCTGCTTTGGATCGCCTGGAAGATCGCTACGAGCACGCGGCTGAGTGACGGGACGTCGGATGCAAAACCCATGCGGTTCGATCAGGCGGCACTTTTCCAGTTCGTCAATCCGAAAGCGTGGATCATGGCGGCTGGCGCGGTTGCGGCCTACCAGGAGCCGAGCGCCTTTATCCGTGACAGCCTCTTGATCTGCCTCGCGTTTATGTCCGTCGGCATTTTCTGTACGGCTGCCTGGGCGGCCTTCGGAAGCGGGCTGAAAAACTGGCTTGAGGAACCGAGCCGCCTGCGCCTGTTCAACATCACCATGGCCATCCTTCTGGTCGCCAGCATGTGGCCGATGCTGCGATGAATGCGCGCTCCCGATCAGAATAACCGCCCAAGTTCGGGCTTTGCGAGCATGAGCCAGATAATTGCCAGAACAGCTGCAAATGCGGGAAATCCGCAGGCGAACCAGATGCGGTAGAGCTTCTGATAGCGCGGGGGAAGGCTAGTGTTTGCCTCCACGGCCGCCAGAGCGAGATCTCGCAGGTGCATCTGTATGCGAACAACGGGCAGCCAGAAGACCCCCGCGACGCCATATAGAAGAAGGGAATAGAAGATCCAGCCCTCTCCGAGCGGCCATCCGATGCGCAGCGCCAACGATATGCCTGTTATGGGTTGAAGAACAACAGCGGTTCCCGTGAATAGGAAATCAGCGAGAACGACAGTCGAGGCAACATGGGCAATCAGAGCAGGGCTTCGCGTACCGTTGGCGACGACCATGAAAAAGGCGATGCCCGCGCCGGTGCCGAGCAACACAGTTGCGCCGATGACGTGAAGAAAAAGCAGGATGGCGCTCAGGTCGAATTCCATCAACGTTCATCCAATATCGCGAGCCCGGTAACTGCAAGAAGCAATGCGGGAAGCGTCTTGATCATAGGGCCTAGCGGATCAAGCCAGATGGACGGCTCGATGAGCAATGAGCCGGTGATATAGGCAAGTGTAACCGCCATCATGCCCACAAGCGCGAGACGAGCACGGGGCCGGAAGAGGACTGTCGCACCGAGAAAGACATCGATTGCGCAAGTGACAAAGGTCAGTGCGACTGCGGTGGTGTTGTCGGTCAGGCTTTCAAGATGGTGAGCCGCGCGGGTCGGGTCTAGCAAGGGTATCAGGCCCGAAGCGATCCAGAAGGCTGACAGGCAGAAGAAGATCAATGGTTTGAGGAGATAGAGGCGGGCAAACCAGATGTCTTGTGTCCCTGCTGGATTGCGGGCAAGAAATCCAGTCATGTCTTCAAGCTGGAACGGCGCCCGCGTTGTTGGACCGCGCACGTTTACGCCGTCACTCATGACCTGCATGGCCGTCGAGCGCAGCGGTGAACGCCAGCCGAGCCAACCGATGGCATCCGCAACCCATGAGACAGGCGCAGCCACAAGCGCCGGCAGGCCAACTATCGGGGCGGGTGGCAATCCCAGCCAGTTTCGGTGGCGCGTCACAATTCCTCCTAGCGTTTCGCTTTGGCCAGCCAGCGTCAGATCTGAACCGCTGGCGATGTCTCCCGTAACGGCCAGTGAAACAGCATTGGCGACGTCATCGATTGTGACGGTCGCGACCACGCTAGATGTGTGGACCAGCGGGAGTATCAGAGGAAAGGCGGCAAGTGCCCTGATAAGTGCCGTCCCACCGAACCCGTTGCGCCCAATGACCAGAGCAGGGCGCAGTATCACATGCGCCAGGCCGCTTTTGGCCAAGGCCTCATCCGCCGCACGTTTTGTAGCGAGAAAGTCAGTCGTTCCCGAGGGACCTGAAGTTTCGGCGGAAATCTGCACGATCAGCTTTATGCCGGCGGTCTTTGCCGCCGCATAGAGCGCCATCTGTGAGCGTGTCTGCAGGTCGCTCAGACGGTCTTTCAGTCCATCCTGCAATGCTCCAGCACAGTTGACCACGACGTCCTGCTTCGCGAGCAAGTCAGTCCAGTCTGATGCATGCAAACGCGTCGCGATATCGGCGCGGAGCCAAGTCACTTGCGGCATGCGCGCGTTTAATCGCGCAATGTCGCGGCCAATGCCGGTGACCTTGTGGCCGTCACTGGCAAGCTTCGCAGCAATATGCGAGCCGATAAAGCCGGTCGCGCCCAGAATCAGGATGTTCATAGAGAAAGCCTATGTCGAGCTTGTCCGCAAACCAAGCGTGACAAACCAACGCTCGACATCACGGCCACGTTTTGTTCTTGCTATCGCGCCCCGAATCCTGCCATGCGAGGTGCCATGGAATTTGCACCACAACAGGATGAAGCGCTGAAGGCCGTTTCGCGCTGGCTGAAAGAGGGGCGGTCGCCCATCTTCCGGCTTTTCGGCTATGCGGGCACCGGCAAGACGACGCTGGCACGGCATTTTGCCGAGCATGTCGATGGAGATGTGCTGTTCGCAGCCTTCACCGGCAAGGCCGCACAGGTGCTTCGCTCCAAGGGTGCGTCGAACGCAAGGACGCTTCATTCGCTGATCTATCGTCCGCGCGGCGAAGAGGCTGTTGAAGACGAGGAAACCGGCAAGACCTCGATCGCGCCGATGTTCGCCATCAACCGCCAGAGCCCGGTCGCGAAGGCTGCTCTTGTCATCGTCGATGAATGCTCGATGGTGGATGAGGCGCTCGGGCGGGACCTCATGAGTTTCGGCACGCCGATTCTGGTTCTCGGCGATCCCGGCCAGTTGCCGCCGGTGACGGGCGGCGGCTATTTCACCGATCACGAGCCGGACTATCTGCTGACTGAGATCCATCGCCAGGCGCGTGACAATCCCATCATCGAACTTGCCATGCATGTGCGCGAGGGCAAGGAAATCATGCATGGTGACTGGGGCAGGGCGCAGGTGATTTCGCGCAACGAGGTCAATCAGGATCTCGTTCTGGAGGCGGATCAGGTTCTGGTCGGCACCAACAAGACGCGGCGGCGTTATAACCAGCGGCTGCGCGAGCTGAAGGGTTTCTCGGCCGACTATCCGCAGGCCGGCGACAAGCTGGTGTGTCTGCGCAACGACCCCGCCAAGGGCCTGCTCAACGGGTCGCTCTGGCAGGTCATGAGTTCGTCGCGCGAAACTGTGAAGCCCGGCATCAATCTTCTGGTCAAGCCGGAGGACGATGACATGGATCGCGGCGCGGCCAAGATCAAGCTGCTCAAGGCGGCGTTCGAGGAAATCGATACTGAAATTCCGTGGCAGACCCGCAAGCGCTACGACGAGTTCGACTTCGGTTATGCGCTGACCGTGCACAAGGCGCAGGGCTCGCAGTGGAACAATGTGGTGCTGTTCGACGAAAGCTGGGCGTTTCGTGACACGCGCGAACGCTGGCTCTACACCGCCATCACGCGCGCGGCTGAAACGCTGACGATCGTGCGGTAGCGCTCTTTGTTCAGTGGATGATGCCCAGCAGGACAGCCTTGGCGACTGCCTGAAACCTGTTCTTTGCGCCAAGTTTGCGAATAATCTCGGCCTCCAGTTCAGTGACCTGGGGGGCCTCCATCTTCAACGCGCGCATCAGCCTTGTCGGGGCATATCCTTCCGACATCAGTGCGAGGCAATGCAGTTCGGTTGCCGTCAGGTCATCGGCGCTGACGTTGTCATTGGCTTCGCCCGAGAGACCTGCCGACTGGCCGATCAATGCGCTAACGCGGTGCATCTGCCGGAGTATGGTTGACTGTTCCGCCGCAAGTTCGCGCCGGCGCACCTCCAGCGCATGCAGGAATATGCTGTTGGCTTCGTCTTTCGAGACCGCGCGGGAAAGTGCCTCCATCAGGTCCTGGATAACGGCGACCGGCATGCCGGTCTCGCGGCAGGCATTGATGATCGCCATCCGACGCACCTGCGCGGTGTCATAGATGCGCATCAGGCCGGCCCGGCCAGCGGCAATCAGGTTCTTTTCCTCATAGAAGTGCAGTGTTCTATGCGTCACGCCGAAGGCGTTGGCCATATCGGCAATGCCAATTGCGCCTGCCGTGAGGTTAGGGGGGAGTTCAATGTCGGGAAGATGCATCCGCTGCGTCGCAGTACTGGCTGCTCCGCCTGTGGAACGTGCGTGATGTTCAAGTTCCTCTGACATGAAATTGCCCGCCTTTCAGTCAGTAAAACAACAGTTTAAAGCATTTTCAATGCTGCATATCATCCACGATTGCCTGACACATATACAAGCCGTTACCAATACTTGGCATTGACCTGACGAGCGTCAAGGATGCTTGTCATGTCTGCCACATTACACCTGCCGCAACGGAATGTAATGAGGAATTTTCAATTTCGAGGTTACCTTTTACGCAATTTCAACCTGCCGGTTTTGCGCTGGCGCAAACATTTCGGGTCAACTCTGGAAAATTCTGAGCCAGTTCATGATTTTGTGAGATGGGACTTCATCAAAATGCGTCTGGTGCGGGCCCGACGTGTGGACTAATAAGCAGCAGCACTAAACTTTATGGATGCCTACGATGCCTGCAAAGCTTTCGGTCAATCTCAACGCCATTGCCATGCTGCGGAACCGCCGTGATCTGCCGTGGCCCAGCGTCACGGGCATCGGACAGATCGCGCTTGAGGCCGGTGCGCATGGTTTGACGGTGCATCCACGCCCGGACCAGCGCCATATCCGTTTCAGCGACCTGCCGGACATCCGCGCTTTGATCGATGATCAGTTTCCGCATGCGGAATTCAATATCGAAGGCTATCCGACAGATGATTTCCTGGACCTTGTGGAGAAACACCAGCCCGAGCAGGTGACGCTGGTTCCGGATGATCCGTCGCAGGCGACATCCGACCACGGCTGGGATTTCCGTGCCAACCGTGACAGGCTGAAGGATGTTTGCCGCAGGCTGAAGGCTGGCGGCATGCGCGTTTCGCTGTTTGCCGACGGCACGCCGGATCGGGAAGGGCTTGAGATCGCCCGTGAGGTTGGCGCCGACCGGATCGAACTCTACACCGGTCCCTATGGCGGCTGTTTTGACGACCCTGCGGGAGCAGCCCGCATCGCAGAGGAACTGGGGCAGACGGCAGATATCGCACTTCAGCTTGGGCTTGGTGTCAATGCCGGCCACGATCTTACCGTGGCTAATCTCCCGATGCTGGCAGCGCGCATTCCGGCACTTGCCGAAGTCTCCATCGGTCATGGCCTGACGGCCGATGCGCTGACCTATGGCATGGCCGAAACGGTTCGCCGCTTTCGTCGCGCCTGTGGTGAAAAGGTCTGAAGAGCAGGCAGCGCCGTGTCCTCCTGAGGCACGCTGTCACTGCTTGAGGACGATGCGGCCTTCGACGCCCGTCTTCACTGTTCCGACCTTGCGGATATAGACCATCACGTCATTTGCGATCAGCTTGCCGTTGTTGGCGTCCACCAGAACCTTGCCGCCTGAAAGCGCGGTGTAGCCATCGCCGCCGGAGAGCATGTAGTCGTTCGTGGCGATCTTGTAGCTGGCTGCCGGATCGAGCGGCTTTCCAGCAATGGTGACGGCGGCGATGCGCTTGCCCTTCGGTGCTTTCGTGTCGACTTCGACCGTCAAGCCGGAGACCTGCGGGAAGCGGCCTGCGCCATCTTCAAGCTGGGAGACGCCGTTTTCCAGTGCCTCGAGGATCTGCTTGCCGGTCAGTTCCGTGACAACGGTCTTGTTGCCGAAGGGCAGCTCGGTCAGTACATCCTTGCGGGTCAGGTCGATATTGGCGGCATATTGCTTGTCGCCACGAATGCCCCCGCCATTGATGATGGTGGCGTCGGCACCCGTTGCATCGCGCATTGCATCCGCAATCAGATTGCCCATCGCCGTTTCCTGCGTGCGCACCATGTTGCGGCGGCTGTCGAGCGGGACATCGCTGTCGCCGACGGCAACGTCGAGCTCCTTGGAAAGTTCCTGCTTGAACTCATCCACCTTGCCTTGCGTCTCAGGATCCGGCTTGACGGTTGCCGTGTCGATGAAGCGGAAGACGGGTTCCCATATCACCTTGCGCTTGCCGTCCTTCTCCTCGACGTTCACGGTGAGATCGAGGGGCATCATGTAATTGGCGTCGATCGACGTATCGATATAGGCGGTGATGCCGTTGTACTGCATCACGATGTCATGGTCGTCGCCGGAAAGGATGACGTCGAAGGCCTTGGAGGCAAACATCAACTGGTCGTTGGAATGCGGAGCCTGAACCACGCCGACCACGAGATCCGCACCATCCTTGCGGGCAGCCTTGGCGGCGGTGATAGCTGTCTCGACCGTTGATTCAAACTTCCAGTCACCGGTGGATGACACTTCCGGAGATGTGTCCTGCGCGACGGGGATAAGTGCGATCTTGAGGCCTGCGACCTGCTTGACCATGACGCCACCGAGGCCTTCGATCGGCGAGCCGTCGGCATGGGTCACGTTGATTGCGGCCCAGGGATATTTCGATGCCTTGAGCTTCTGCAGGAAGTTGTCGGTGCCAAAATCGAACTCGTGATTTCCAGGCACGGCAAGGTCGAAGGGCTCCATATTGGTCAGGTCGATCATGTTCTCGCCCTTGTCGAGGCCCGAGAGCAAGGAAGGCGAGAGCATGTCGCCATCAAACACATAGATCGTGTTGGGATTGGCAGCCTTTTCGGCCTTCGCCACTGCATTCATGCGTGCCAGGCCGCCGCGCACCTTGCCGCCGTCGAAATTGTAGACATCGCCAACGCCGAGGAATGTCAGCTTCACCGTTTCCGCACGGGCGGCTGGCAGGCCGATCGTGGCCAGCATGAGTGTGGCCAGTGCAGTTGCTGCGATCGTGGGGCGAATTGTCATGATTGTCTCCTCGATTCTGATACCAGGGAGACCTTATTAATTCAGGATTGTGTCATGGGCACAACCACCCAATTTAAGACGCTATCGCGGGCCATGGTGCCGGCCTTGGCCCGCTAGAATACTGCAACTCCGATTTCACGCCGCCTTGGAAGCCGTGAGGTCGATTTCGCCGAGTGCATGGGCGACTGCCGCGCGGGCATGAATTTCCGTCGAGTCGAACATGGGTACGCCCGTCATGGACTGGTCGATCAGCATGCAGATTTCCGTGCAGCCAAGGATGACGCTATCGGCGCCGGCGGCACGGGCATTTTCGATCAGTTCGAGCACGCGCTGGCGTGAGGCTTCGGAGATGTGACCGGCACAGAGTTCGTTGAAGATGACATCGTGGATGATGACACGGCCGAGATGATCCGGCGTCATGACCGAGATGTCATGGCGCGCCATGCGATCGACGTAGAAGCCGTCTTCCATGGTGTAGCGGGTGGCAAGCAGCAGCGGCTTGCTGACCTTGTGCGCCTTGAGGACCTGTGCGGTCTCGTCGATGATGTTGATGAGCGGCACATGGATGTGTCGGGCCACTTCATCGGCAACCTTGTGCATCGTGTTCGTGGCAATCAGCACGCAGGTGGCGCCGGCCTTTTCGAGGTTGGATGCGGACTTCCACAACCGCTCGGCGGCTTCGGCCCAGTCACCTGCCTTCTGGAGCGCAACGATATCGGCGAAGTTCACCGAGTGCAGCAGGATATCGGCCGAGGCAAGGCCACCAAGCTTTTCGCGGACCATCTCGTTGATCATGCGATAATAGATGGCGGTACTTTCGAAGCTCATGCCGCCAATGATGCCAATTCTCTTCATTTCTATCCCCGAATTTGCGTGTTATCCTGAATGCACGCAAATGTGCACCGGAACTGGGGCGATTTGTTTGCAAAATTTTTGCGATTGATCGATTCATATGCAAATAATCGTCGCCGTGCTGATAGTTTGCGCAAGAATGCCTTGCCTTGATTTCGCGCAAACGGAGGGGAAAACATGCTGGACGACCGCGACCGCAAGATATTGAGGCTTCTGCAGGAGGATGCGGGCATCTCTGTTGGTGCGCTCGCGGAGGCGGTCAGCCTGTCCATGTCCGCGTGTTCGCGGCGCATCCAGCGACTCGAGGAGGCGGGCTATATCGCACGGCGCGTCGTGGTGCTCGACCGGCGGAAGATGGGTGTACCGACGACCGTTTTTGCTCTCATCAAGACGGCGCAGCATGCCGATGGCTGGATTGACGATTTCCGCCGTGCGATTGCATCGATCCCGGAAATCACCGAAGCGCATCGAGTTACGGGCTCATTCGACTATATTCTCAAGATCGTGCTGCCGAGCGCTGAACATTATGACGAGGTCTACAAACAGATTGTCCGCCAGGTCTCGCTGTTCGATATCTCCGCCTCGATTTCCATGGAAATCCTGAAGAGCGGACTGGCGCTGCCGGTGAGCTACGCCAAATGATCAGACGCCCGCAAATTGATCGAAATCATTTCTGGTAGGGTTCGTAACCTTTATCCAGTTAGGCGGGAGAGGGCATGACTTGTTTATCGGCGTCATCGAACGCCTGCAGGATTTGAAGGGGTCGCCATGCAGCCGGAACTGATCGAAAACAGGGTGCTCGCTGAAATCCGAATTGGTGACCGCGCCGTGCTGGAAAAGACCGTGCGGCGCGAGGACATCGACCTTTATGCCGTGCTGTCGGGCGAGAGTGGTTCGGATCGTGCGGGTTCCGGGGCAGCCCGGTTGCTGGCGCCTGCCACCTTTGGCGCCAGCCTGATTTCGACGATCATTGCGACCATGCTTCCCGGTCTTGGGAGCGTCCAGCGAGAGCAGAAACTCGACTTTCTGAAACCGGTTGCTCTTGGTGATATCCTGACCGCTGCGCTGACCGTCACCGAGAAAGACGAGCGTACCCATGCGGTGACATTTGATTGCCGGGTGGTCAATCAGGCGGGCGATCTGGTCGTAAGCGGGAGCGTTGTTGCAATCGCTGCGGTTGAAAAGATCAGCCATCAGAGGCTTGATGCGCCGGATGTTCGCTTCAGTCGGCACGAACGCTTTCGCGACCTGATGGAGCAGGCTGCATCCGATACCCCGCCGCTCACGGCGATTGTTCATCCCTGCAGTGCGGCAGCCATCGGTGCGGCGATCGAGGCGGCGGAGGCCAGGCTTATCCGGCCCATTCTCGTCGGTCCCCGGGCGAAGATCCTGAAGGCGGCGGAAGACGCCCATGTCGATCTCGATCACTATCCCATTATCGATACGCTGCACAGCGATGCGGCCGCCGAGCGCGCGGTGGCGCTGGTGTCGACGGGTGAGGCACAGCTCTTGATGAAGGGTTCGCTGCATACCGATGAATTGCTGCACGCTGTTCTTGCCCCGGAAAGCAGGCTGCGGACAGGGCGGCGTCTCTCGCATGTCTACATCATGGACGTGCCGACCTATCCGCGTCCGTTGCTGGTAACCGATGCGGCCGTCAACATTGCGCCGGATCTGATGGCCAAGCGTGACATCATCCAGAACGCTATCGATCTTGCGCATGTCATGGGTATCGCGCTTCCGAAAGTCGCGATCCTGTCGGCGGTCGAAACCATCAACAACAAACTGCAATCGACACTGGATGCGGCGGCTCTCTGCAAGATGGCCGATCGCGGCCAGATTACCGGTGCGCTGGTCGATGGGCCGCTTGCCTTCGACAACGCGGTGAGTCTCGAGGCGGCGGCGGAAAAGGGCATCACGTCCCCTGTGGCGGGGCAGGCGGACATTTTGGTCGTACCCGATCTGGAAGCAGGCAACATCCTTGCCAAGCAATTGACCTTTTTGGCAGGGGCTGATGCCGCCGGGATCGTGCTGGGTGCGCAGGTGCCAATCATCCTCACCAGCCGGGCCGATGCCGAGCGCACCCGCATGGCCTCCTGCGCGATTGCGGCGCTGCTGGCACGGCGGAAGGCAGTTGCGGCGGGGCAGAGCAGTTGAATGAAAAAGGCGGTTCTGACCATCAATGCCGGCTCGTCCAGCATCAAGTTCGCGCTCTTTACGCTGGCGCGTGACGGGACTTCAACCGAGCATGTTTCCGGGCAGCTTGAGGGAATGGGCACAACACCGCATTTCGGGGTGCGCGACAGCAAAGGTCTCTCGATTGCGGACGAGCGTTGGGACACCGCGTCTTTTGCTGAGCTGCTTCACAGGGCGATGGCGTGGATCGAGGATCACCTGGGCGATGTGCGCCTCGTCGGGATTGGCCATCGCGTCGTGCACGGGGGGCCGCTTCATGCAAAGCCTGAGCGGGTGACGCCTGAGCTTTTGCAGGTTCTGGAAACGCTTTGTGAGCTTGCGCCGTTGCATGTGCCCCATAATCTCGCGCCGATCCGCGAGCTTGCCAAAAACCGTCCGGATATCGTGCAGGTCGCCTGTTTCGATACGGCCTTTCACCACACGATGCCCGTTGTTGCCACGCGCTTTGGACTGCCGCGTCGCTATTTCGAGAGCGGCATTCGGCGCTACGGCTTCCATGGTCTCTCCTATGAATACATCGCCCGCACGCTGGAACGCGACGCGCCGAAACTTCACAAGGGCAGGGTGATTGCTGCTCATCTCGGCAGCGGGGCAAGTCTTTGCGCCATGGCGGGCGGGAAAAGCGTCGATACGACGATGGGATTTACCGCGCTCGATGGTCTCCTCATGGGGACAAGGCCCGGAACGATCGATGCTGGAGCTGTTCTCCACATCATGAAGCACGAGGCGCTGAGCCCGGAAGCGATGGAAACACTCCTCTATAAGGAAAGCGGATTGCTCGGCGTGTCGGGCGGTATTTCCAGCGACATGCGCGACCTGCTGGCGAGTAACAGTCCCGCAGCTGCCGAGGCGGTTGAACTCTTCTGCTATCGCGTGGCACGGGAGGCGGGTGCGCTTGCTGCCGTGCTTGGCGGCGTGGATGGTTTTGTCTTCACCGGCGGCATTGGCGAGCATGCGAGCGTGATCCGGGCGCGCATCGCGAAGTCACTTGCGTGGCTCGGTGCTGAACTCGATGAGGAAGCCAACATGCGCGGCGACGTAGTCATTTCAACGCCTGCGAGCCGCCTGGAAATCAGGGTGATCGCCGCCGGCGAAGAAATGATGATCGCCGAGCATACACGCGAACTGGTGTTTCAATAGCGACTGGCGTTCATTCCTGCTTCGGCAGGTTGGGGTCACGGTCGCACTTGGAAAGCGGCAGCTGGCGGAAGCTGAGCACGCGCTCGACCTGCATGGTGTCACGGTTCGCAATGACCTTCATGCAGCCGCAGGCATAGCCGTAGTTGCCGTTGGACATGACATAGTCGTGCGCGCTGATATCACCTATGAGGTCCATGCCTTCGGCACCGTTGTCGCTGCCCTGTGTGGCAAGTATCCAGTCACCCTCTGCGTCCGTCAGCCACCAGTTGCCGGGCGTAGGGTTCTGGACCCAGCCGCATCGTGTGACAGGATTCTCCGCGGCAGACACATCGTCTGCAAGAAGAGGGCCAAAAGCCAGAAGCAGCGGTGCCGCCAATATCATCGCGCGCATGTTCATCGTAAATCCTCTCATCGTCACGTATCTGACCTGAAAACGTGACCGAGGCAAGGGTTTCGATGTTGAATTTCAACAGTCGTTTCAGGTTGACGCGCATTGTTTTATCTTGGTGTTTCGCAGTCTCATCCTGGACGGATTTGGTGCGGATTTCCGGTGAGAAATGACGTATTTCCTGATTTTGCAACCGCGACTGCGTTGCTTTGAAAAAGCTCGGATACCAGCTGATAAGCCTGCAATTGCGGGATTGAGGGAACTTGCAAGGGGGCGTTGAAGCGAAGTCCGATCAGGCGGTAGCGCGCTCCTGTAGCGATTGTCCTTCCCAGGTGCCGTGACTCGCGAGCAGGCGGGCGCGCGTGAAAGATGTGTGGTCTACCATCGGCTCCCTGGAATTTTGGTCAACGTAGGTCCGGTGTGTGCCCTCGCCATAGGCCGCCGCATACATCGTCTTTTCATTCTGCCAAAGCGTGAAGGTGAACCCGTCGCGTCCATCGAAACCGCCGCTGAAAATGCTGCCGCACACGTTGCCCGGCAGACGCCGGTAGATCTCGACGACATGCTGGATGCCGCGCATGAAATGCGAGATGCGCGGTACCTGATCCGGTGCCCGTGAGAGGAAGTGCGCCGTGGTGAAAATGGCTATCGGTCCCGATATCTTTTCCGGTGAGGGCCAAACGGTTCCTTCCTGAAGAGTGCCGCTCCAGTTGGTCGTTCCCCGGTGCGCAATTGGCATGAAAAGACCGTGCCATTGCTCGACCGTGTCGCTCCCGAAGGGGAGATAACGTGCGGCATTTTCGAAAAGCTCCTCCGCATGGTCCCGGCTGTGGTGAAGGGCGAGGCCGCACCATGTTGCCGAATTGAACGTCGGCATTCCATCGTTGCCAACATGCAATTCCGGACAAAACCGCCAAACTTCAGGTCCTGCGGGCCGGTCGAAGGATTTTTCGAGCGCTGAAATGGGGTTTGGGAAACGGACCCGGTGAAGGGTAATCCAGTGATGCTCGTTTTCTGTCATTGCACCGTTGCTCCACGATTTGGAAGGTGATGTGCATAATCTAGCCAAAGTGCCGGCAGAACCGTCCGGAGAAGTTTGCGCATACAGCTGATTGATGCGGATTTTTCTGCAGAAAGGCTTTCCTTCCGACAAACGAACCGGTTGACAGGATCTCAATCAAGCCGTATCAAGCGGAAGAACCGTACCGTACGGTACTTTCAATTAACGGGAGGCGCCGATGACCGCTTCAGCTGCAAACCAGGCATTCTCACCCCGCCAGAACGCTGTTCTGGAAGAGGCGCTGCGCCTTCTGGTGGAAGGCGGGGAAAAAGCGCTGACGACGGCGGGTGTTGCGCGTGCCGCCAATTGCTCCAAGGAAAGCCTCTACAAATGGTTTGGCGACCGTGACGGTCTGCTTGCCGCCATGATTTCGTTCCAGGCCTCGAAGGTCAGGACCTATGAGCCGGCCGGCGAGCGGCTGACTGAGGAAAGCCTGAAGGCGCATCTGCTGACATTTGTCCGTGACCTGCTTGACGTACTTTCGAGCGACGTTTCGCTGGCGCTCAACCGCCTTTCGATCGGGCAGGCAGGCGGCGAGGGTAACAACAAGCTTGGCCAGATGATGCTGGAGCGGGGACGTGGACCGATCGGCAAGCGCGCGATGGCCCTCATCGAGGCAGGACGGCGCTCCGGTCTCCTCGATTTCACCGACGGCGGCGAGGCCTACCAGACGCTCTACGGTCTGGCGGTCTCCGATCTGCACGTGCGCATGCTGCTGGGCGTCAACCCGGCCACGGCGCGCAAGGAATACGGCGCCCGCACGGAGAGGGCTGTTGACGCCTTCTTGCGTCTTTACGGCGCCGCACAGAAATGGGAAGAAGCGCGCGCCCGGAAAGCGTGAGCCCAGCCCGGAAAAAGTTTTGAACACCGAGTTTTGACAGACAAGCACAAAAGGGAAGGAACCAAAATGCGCGTCTATTACGATCGTGATGCCGATCTCAACCTCATCAAGTCCAAGAAAGTTGCCATCATCGGTTACGGTTCGCAGGGCCGCGCCCATGCGCTGAACCTCAAGGATTCCGGCGCTCAGAACGTTGCGATTGCCCTCAAGGCTGGCTCGGCAACGGCTGCCAAGGCTGAAGCTGACGGCTTCAAGGTCATGACGGTTGCCGAGGCTGCTGCCTGGGCCGACCTCATGATGATGGCAACCCCGGACGAACTGCAGGCCGGCATCTACAAGTCGGACATCGCTCCGAACATTCGTGATGGCGCAGCGATTGCCTTCGCACACGGCCTCAACGTTCACTTCGGCCTCATCGAGCCGAAGAAGACCGTTGACGTCGTCATGATCGCACCGAAGGGCCCTGGCCACACGGTTCGCGGCGAATACCAGAAGGGCGGCGGCGTGCCGTGCCTGGTTGCCGTTCATCACAACGCTTCGGGCAATGCTCTTGAACTCGCTCTTTCCTACGCCTGTGGCGTTGGCGGCGGCCGTTCGGGCATCATCGAAACCAACTTCCGTGAAGAGTGCGAAACGGACCTCTTCGGCGAACAGGTCGTTCTCTGCGGCGGTCTCGTTGAACTCATCCGCGCCGGTTTTGAAACCCTGACCGAAGCTGGTTACGCTCCGGAAATGGCCTATTTCGAGTGCCTGCACGAAGTGAAGCTCATCGTCGACCTGATTTATGAAGGCGGTATCGCCAACATGAACTACTCGATCTCGAACACCGCCGAGTGGGGCGAATACGTCACCGGTCCGCGCATCATCACGGCTGAAACGAAGGCTGAAATGAAGCGCGTCCTCAAGGACATCCAGTCCGGCCGCTTCACCTCCGAGTGGATGCAGGAATGGCATTCGGGCGCTGCCCGCTTCAAGGCAACCCGCCGCCTCAACGACGAGCATCCGATCGAACAGGTCGGCGAAAAGCTCCGCGGCATGATGCCCTGGATCGGCAAGAACAAGCTGGTCGACAAGGCTCGCAACTAATATCGGATTGCCGATCCAGGCCATGCTGCGGGCACGCCTTCGGCGGCTCGAGATCGGCAATTAGAAAATTGGAAACCGGGGGAGGAGACTTCCCCGGTTTTTTGTTGATGCGCTTGATCTGACTGGACGTTTTGCCTCGTTAATGCCTATCGATTGCAGGCCGGTGGCTCGCCTGAAACGGCAAAGACGACTGAATAGTTGTGCAGCGGTGTCATCTCGATCCTGCAGCCGGCAAGTGTCGGGAAGCGCTGTAGCAACTCTTCTTGCAGGGTGTCGGCGGTCTTGTTGCTGCCTGGCAGGTTGTCGATCCAATAGTAATCGGCACAACCCGCATGTCTCGGCGTCGACGGTGGCTGGTCAACGGCGCCGATGCTCATACCTCTCTGCCTTGCGAGATATTCAAAGGCCAGTTGATAGCTGGCCAGCGAGTTGGCCGTGCGATCCAGCGGATTGACGCGCATCGGGATGATGCGTGCGCCCGGACATGCCTTTTGATGGGCTGCGACAAAGTCTGCACCCTCATTCCATTCCAATGCGTTTGGCGAGGCGAGGGCGGTTTGTACAACCGCCGCCATGCAGCAGGCCAGGAAGGCTGCATGGAGCAGGCGAAAGCCCACGATCGTTTCTGCCATGCTCGCGGACAGGACGGCGGTGGCCGTGACGCAGACCGGTATCAGGTAACGGCTGGTTAGAGCGCCAGTCGCTGCGGTATACCCGAGTAGCAAGACACTACATGTCAGGAAAGACAGGATCAGAATACCGGCGTAGCGGTCATCATCTCGGCTCGTGGTGCGCGCCAGAATGCGCAGGCAGAATGCAGCCAGCCACACAAGTCGAAGCGCCAATCCCTGAAAGAGGGGCATGATGATGGCCTGTAGGATCAGGATGACTGCGTCTGTCGTGCTCGTCTTCAGCCAGAAATCATGCGACATTGTGGACAGATAGGACCATTGCAGGCCGGTTGTCGCCAGCAGCGGCAGCGAGCAGGCGAGGCCGGTCAACAGATAGGTCACGAAGAGCGCGACCTCCCTGCGCAGCAATGCCGCAAGCGCGAACGCAGCGACGAGCCCAACCGACACGATCGCTGTCACGAAATGAATGTTGAGGCAGATCAGCAGGTTGACCGTGTAGCCGGTCCAGACGAGTTTGCGGTTTGCGCCAACCAGCGGGTCGTCTTTTCGCCGGTCAATCCGCTTGAGGCAGATCATAAGCAATGCGAAGGCGCACATGCTCAGAAAATAGGAGCGGAACTCGGCAAATGCATTCGCGAACTGGCCAAGCGCGATGACCGCGGGGACGTAGACGGCGAGAAACGTGCGGTCTCTTGCATTGTTGCGCCAGTAGAGAACCACGAATGCGGCTGCGACGGCCAGAGGCAAGAGATTGAAAAGTCTGCCTGCCTCTATGGTTCGCGGCAGGTTCAGGCCTGCTGCCAGCCAGGCCATGAACGAAAAGAATGGCGGATGCACATCCACCACCCAGCGATCAAACAGGGCCTGCTTCAGTGTCACCGCAGGATCGGAGAAGTAGAGGGTCCAGAATTCGTCATACCATGGGCCGGTGCTGAGCGCGCCGTAGACAAGCGCCCAGAGTGCCACGAGCGGGAACGCAACCATCAACAGCCGCGTCAGCAAAACAAACGGCGGCAGGTTGGAAACGTTACGCAGGCGATCTGTCATGAGGCTCCTCGACGAGGCAAATGCAATCAGGCGGGTGTTGTATCGATGTGAAACAGGACCCACGTTATGCGTTCAATGTTAATATTCGCTGATCCGGGAAAACCCGGTGCCAAAACTGCCCGGAAATGCGTGCTAATTAGGTCAGTATTGTTGACTTAAACTGGATGGCGTGATTACGTGCCGTGATAACAAATCAACAGGAAACACCACGATGGAATGGGAAAAGATTTTTGCCTCGCGCGCCAGCCGCATGAAGGCGTCCGAGATCCGGGAACTCTTGAAACTGCTCGAGCAGCCGGACATCATTTCCTTCGCCGGTGGCATTCCCGATGCGACGCTCTTCCCGGCGGAAGAGTTCGCCAAGGCTTATGGCGAAGTGCTTTCCGGTCCGGAAGCGGTGCCGGCGCTGCAGTATTCTGTCTCTGAGGGCTACAAGCCGCTGCGCGAATGGCTCGTCGCCCAGATGGCCAAGATCGGCATCAATTGCGCAGCCGACAACATCTTCATCGTTTCGGGCTCACAGCAGGGTCTCGACTATATCGGCAAGGTTCTTCTGTCGCCCAAGGATACCGCACTCGTCACGTGGCCGACCTACATGGGCGCGCTTGGCGCGTTCAACGCGTATGAGCCGAATTACGACAAGCTCGATCCGTTCGCCAATCGCGAGCCGGCTTCCTATGCCGAAAAGGCAGCCGAGGGTGGTGGACGCGTGAAGTTTGCCTATTGCGTTCCGGAATTCTCGAATCCGTCTGGCGAGACCATCTCGCAGAAGGGCCGCGAGAATATTCTCGATCTCGCAACGGCGCTCGATATCGCCGTTATCGAAGATGCAGCCTACCAGCAGCTTCGCTACAGCGGCGAGACTGTTAAGCCTATCTTGGCGCTCGATCTTGAGCGTAACGGCGGCGACATCGAAAAGACGCGCACGCTTTATTGCGGCTCCTTCTCCAAGACGCTGGCACCGGGCCTACGTCTCGGCTGGATCATTGGCGCGTCTGACATCATCCGCAAGCTCGTTCTGGTCAAGCAGGCGTCTGACCTGCATTCCTCGACCGTCAATCAGGTCGTCATGGGCAAGGTCGCAGACAAGATTTTCGACAAGCAGGTCGACAAGATCCGCAAGACCTATAGCCACCGCCGCGACCGCATGCTCGAAGCCATGGAAAAGTACATGCCGGGCGGTGTTGAGTGGACAAAGCCCGAAGGCGGCATGTTCGTCTGGGTTACGCTGCCCAAGCACATGGATGGCGCCGACCTGCTGGCCAAGGCAATCCGTGACAAGCGCATTGCCTTCGTACCTGGCAAGGCCTTCCACGCGGATGGCAGCGGCACGAACACGATCCGTCTGTCGTTCTCCTGCGCCTCCGACGACGCGATCGATGCGGGCATTTCTCGCCTCGGCGACCTGATTTCCAAGGAACTCGCCGCCTGACGGCGGGTTTTGCATCGCGGCCGTCGTTTGACAATCGGCCCCTGATGATTACCTTCGCGCTCGTTCCCGGTGCTTCGCATCGGTGGACGGGCGCTTTTCGTTTGTGAGGCGCCTCCATAATTGAGGGTTTTGCATGAGCGTTCGGCTCGCGACATTCAACATCGAGAACCTTCTCTCGCGCTTCGACTTCAGCGGCTTTCGCAACGAACTGCATCAGGATCGTGCGCTTCGGCTTTTCGACATTCGCAACGAGGCTGAGTTTCAGCGTCTTGAAGAGGCGCGCCTGATCTCGTCGACCGACGACATGCGCCAGCTGACGGCGCTTGCAATCGCCGATGCCGATGCTGACATCCTCTGCCTTCAGGAGGTCGACAATCTCGATGCGCTGAAGGCGTTCGAATACGGTTATCTGTTTCGCATGATGGGCGAGGGCTATCGGCAGAAATACCTGATGGAGGGCAACGATTCGCGCGGTATCGATGTGGCTCTCATGATGCGCGATGAGACGCGGACGGGCGAGCCCATCGAGCTCGTCGATATCCGAAGCCACGCGCGGGTGACCTATCGCGATCTCGACCTCTTCACGCCGGAGCTTGCAGACCTCGACTACAGGCCTGACGACAAGATCTTCAAGCGTGACTGCCTTGAAGCCGACCTCAGGATCGGCGGTGTGTCCTTCACTCTCTATATCGTCCATTTCAAGTCGATGAACGGCAGCCGCAATGGTCGCGATGGACGTGGCGCCTCGCTTCCTGTGCGCCGGGCCGAGGCGCTTGCCGTGCGGCAAATTGTGTCGAAGCGGTTCGGGACTTCGCCCGCCAGCAGGGCCAATTTTGCGATCTGTGGCGACATGAACGATTATATGGAGAAGCTCGAAATATCGGGCGACAAGCGCAACGGCTTCGTTTTCACGCCGATGGCAGAGCCGAACAGTGCTGCGCAGGTTTTCATGGACGGAAGCTTTGCCGAGAATGTCGTGCGCCGACGGGCTGAAAATGATCGCTGGACGCATTTTCATGCGCGGGGACCAAACGATCGTCATCTTAGCCAGCTTGATTACATCTGGCTGTCGCCGCATCTGGCGGCAATCAATCGCGACAAGGTGCCGGAGATCATTCGTGCCGGCCAGCCTTTCCGCACCATCTTTCCACCGGGGCAGGAGGTCGAGCGCTATCCACGGACCGGCTGGGACCGGCCCAAGGCTTCGGATCATTGCCCCGTCGTCATCGACCTGGATCTGACTTCATGAATGTGAGTGCCACTCTTCGAATGCCGGCAGATGGCGTTATCGTACCGCTGAGCGGCTACGATGTTGTCCTCAAGGACGGCCCGCATCCGATCTATCTGGAACGGACTGCTGAGATCGAGGCCAACTGGCTGGCCGAGCATGCTGCCAATCCTGCACTCTTCAACGGTCGCATGCTGATGCACAGCAATGTGCATATCGACTCCATGGGCCGGATGGCTTCCGAGGCGCATTTGTCGCCCTATTCGACCATGCTCTGGTGGCGCAAGCAGCCCGATCGGCCCAAGGCGGAGCATCTCTTTTCGATGGCCATACCCATCACCCGCGACGGTGCCTTGCTGGCCGTTGAAATGAGTGCTCATACGGCCAATCCGGGTCGCATTTATTGCGCAGCGGGATCACTTGACCAACATGACTTAGTCGATGGGCGCGCTGACCTGGACAGCAACATGGTTCGGGAAGTGCGCGAGGAAACAGGTCTTTATCTGGGCGAAGCCGTCAAGGTTTCCGGTTATTTCGGCGTGCGCGTAAACCGTGCGACCGTGGTATTTCGCTTTTTTCAGTTGCCGTATGACGTGGACGAATGCAGTTCGCGCATTCTTCGCCACATGGAAGATGATGCGGAGCAGGAAATAGCTGGTCCGGTGTTTATTCGCGACAGCCAAATAGATGTTCAGAAATATCCGACCTTCATGCCGCCGATCATCGAAATGATCTATGGTGGCGACGCGGGTCTGGCCAAAATCTGGAAACAGGACTGATACACATGTCTCGTCGTTATGCGCTCTATGACGTTTTCACCGCCAATCGCCTTAGCGGCAATCCGCTGGCTGTCGTCTTTGACGGCGCGGGGCTGGATGATCATGCCATGCAGGCGATCGCCGGCGAGTTCAATCTTTCCGAGACCGTGTTTGTGTTGCCACCTGAAAACGCCTCGCACACGGCACGCCTGCGCATCTTCACGCCCGGACGGGAATTGCCCTTTGCGGGTCATCCCACTGTTGGAACGGCGATCGCGCTGGCGGAAATAGACGGCGGCGATTTGCCGATCGACAAGGTTTCGGTCCTCGAAGAGAATGTTGGCCCAGTGCGCTGCGCCGTTAAGCTCGCAGCCGATACGCCATCCTTCGCCGAATTCGACCTGCCGCAGAAATCGGCATTGTGCAAGCTGGAGCAGGAGCCTGACCGGCAGGGGCTTGCCGACGCGCTTTCGATCAGCGTCAAGCATATCGGATTTGAAAATCACGTGCCGCAGATCTGGAGCGGTGGCGTTCCGTTCCTCTATATACCGGTCAAAGACCTCGCGACCCTTGGCGAGATCGACTTTGATCCCTCGCTCTGGGAGATGCACGCTCCGATGGCGGGGGGTCATATCGCCTCTGCATATCTCTATTGTCGTGGCGCGAACGGAAACAGCTTTCAGGCCCGTATGTTTTCTCCCGACATGGGGATTGCCGAGGACCCGGCGACAGGCGCCGCAGTTGCGGGGCTGTCCGGCACGATCCATCATTTCGACAAACTCGTGGACGGCTATCATTCTTTCGTCATCGCGCAGGGCGTCGAGATGGGAAGGCCATCGAAAATCCATCTGCATCTGGATGTTCACGCTGGCGAGATTTCGAGGGCAAGGATCGGTGGCCACGCGGTGCGGGTCGCAACCGGGGTTCTGGATCTTTGAACACACCGCTTTAAATCTGCGCAGCCCGCGTTGCGAAATTCAATTTCGCTCTTTGCGACAGGACACACGAAAAGCTCTTTTTGCGCTGAATTGGATTCAATCGAGCGGAGCGAACATGCGTAGATTCAAAGTGTTAAAGGGGCACTCGTGCGTTCGCCTGGACGTACCGCGCCCTAGGGCCTGTATCGAAGGGAGTTTTTGTGGTGTGACAAAAAAAATTCAAATATGCGCTTGCCAAGCCCGAACTTCCTGTTTATACGCCCCCTCAAGACAGCCGCTGGCGGTCTTAAAAGTGGGTGATTAGCTCAGTTGGTAGAGCAGCTGACTCTTAATCAGCGGGTCCACGGTTCGAGCCCGTGATCACCCACCAAAACTTCTTCTTGTTTTCCGCTGATTATATATATTTCCAACGTGTCGTACGGATATCTTCATGTCCTGCATCAAGGCAGTCTCTGATGATGACTTTGTCGATTGATTGGGCAAAGCATGACAGGTCCAGACTGCTCGTTTTTTCGTATGTCTCGTATCGTTAGCGTCTAGTTGGATTGCGCGATGGCTGAAGGCGACACTCTGGTATCACCCTCTGATGTTCTCACGTTTTGGTTCGATGAACTGACCGACCGAGACTGGTTCCAGCGCTCCGATGCGCTCGACAGGCAGATCGAGCGACGTTTTCGGCGGACGCATCTCATGCTCTCGAGGGAAATGCCGTGGGAGTGGCGCGCCGATGCTGTTTCGCGGCTGGCAGCTATCATCGTTTTCGATCAGTTCCCCCGCAACATGTTCCGCGGATCGCCACTCGCCTTTGCAACAGACGGCCTTGCCCGGCGTGAGGCCAAGCTTGCCCTTAAGGAAGGCGCTGACCAGATGGTCCATGCGCGGCAGAGGGCCTTTTTCTACTTGCCCTTCGAACATTCCGAAACGCTTGAAGATCAGGACAAGGCCGTCGAACTCTTTTCCAAAATCGATAATCCGGACATGCTGGACTATGCGGAACGTCACCGCGACGTCATCCGGCGGTTTGGGCGTTTCCCCCATCGCAACGTAATTCTCGGTCGCACCTCCACCCGTGAGGAGGCTGTCTTCCTGATGCAGCCAGGCAGCAGTTTCTGAAGTCTGAGGCTCACCGGTGCTTGGCAGCCATCAATTCAGCCGATAGTTCAGCCCGCCGTGCACCAAATCTTGCCTACCAATCATTGTTTTGCCTTTTTAGGTTCTAAGCTCCGGCGGCTTTTGCTATGGGATCGGCATGTTTATTCGCGCTTTTCATTTCGTCGTCGTTCTCGCAACCTTCCTGTCGTTCGGAGGCAAATTCGCTTCTGCGCAGGATAGCGCTGTCCAGCCGCCGGCAGCGTCCGCGCCTGCTGCCGCGACGACGCCCGCTCCGGCCGCACCTGCGACGGCTCCTTCGCCTGCCGCTGCGGCCCAACAGGATGTCATCGAGGCTGCCCGCAAGCAGATTGCAGATGCGAGCAAGAAGCTGGACGCCTTGTCCAGCGCTGTCGACAAGGTTGATGGCGATGACCAGAAGCTGGTTGATTTGAAGGTCAAGGTTGAGGCCCTCGGCAAGAGCGTGCTTGATGTGACGGTTTCGCTGCGGCCGCGCCAGACGCAGATCCGCGATCGCCTGACCGCCCTTGGAAACCCGCCCGCCGACCCGGCAACCGAAGACCAGGCGATCAAGGAAGAGCGCGACAGGCTAACGGCCGACAAGGTCGCGATCAACTCGGTATCGTCCGATGCCGAGGCGCTTTCCATTTCGGCCTCGAAGCTCGCAAATCACATCACGGAAGTCAGGCGGACGCTCTTTACCGAAACGCTCGTCAAACAGACCGATATCAATCTTGATGTTCTGGCGGAAGCATCGAGCGCTGCGCAGGAGGAGAGGGCGAATTTCTCGCGCGCCATTGGCGGCTGGATGCGTTTCGTCTGGAACTTCAAGCGCTACCAACTGATGACCGCGATCTTCTTCTCGTCGTTGATTGCGCTGTTCATGGTGGCGATCTCCTACAGGATGTTCGGGCCCATGCTGCGGCACGATCCGGCCAAGGAGAGCCCGTCCTATATCGATCGCCTCTCGGTTGCATTCTGGTCGACATTGCTGCCGTCGCTATCGTTTGCGGCTTTCAGCGCCGCCAGCTATTTCCTGATGGACAATTTCAACGTGCTGCGGGCCGATGTCGGTCCGATTGTGGCATCGTTCTTCCAGTTGATCACCGCTATTTTCTTCTTCTGGAAGTTGATGGGCGCGGTTCTGGCGCCATCGGCGCCCAATTGGCGCGTGGTCAATGTCTCTGATCATGGCGCGCGTCTTCTCGCCTGGTCGGCCATGGCGCTGGCCATTGTCATCAGCATCGACTTCTTCCTGACGAGCGCCAGCAAGGCGATGAATTCCCCGCTGATCCTGACGGTGGTCAAGAGCTTCTTTGCGGCGTTGATTGCAGGCGTCATCCTTTTGCTGATGGCCTTCATTCGTCCACTGCCGGGCGAGGGTGCGGATGGCGCCGCGGTTGCACGGCCATGGCCACGCCCGGTCAAGCTGACATTCCTGGTGGTCGGTTTCGGTCTGATTGCAACATCGCTGCTCGGCTATGTGGGCCTGGCACGGTTTGCTGCGACACAGATCGTCATGGTTGGCGCGATCGTGGTTACCATGTATCTCGGCTTCCTGCTCGGTCAGGCGATCCTGCGGCCGGGCGCGTTTGCCAGCACATTGCTCGGCCGGCACCTGCGCCGCCGTATGAACCTTGGTGAACTTGAACTAGACCAGGCGGGTCTAGTCTCGGGCCTTGGTATATATTTCATCTCGTTTGCCATCGGCGCGCCGCTTCTCTTCCTGCAATGGGGCTTTCATCTGCAGGAGATCCAGCTTTGGGTCGTCCAGATCTTCACCGAGGTCACGATCGGCAAGTTCCGCTTCTCGCTTCTGGGCCTGTTGGGCGGAGTGCTGCTGTTCTTCCTTGGTCTCTTCGCAACGCGCTGGCTGCAACGATGGCTCGACGGCAACGTTTTGGCGCGCTCCAAGCTCGACAGCGGCGTGCGCAATTCGGTCAAGACCGCATTTGGTTATGTCGGCGTTGCGATTGCCACTCTGCTCGGCATTTCCGCAGCTGGCATCGACCTTTCAAGTCTTGCACTGGTCGCCGGTGCGCTTTCGCTCGGTATCGGTTTCGGCCTGCAGAACATCGTTTCGAACTTTGTCTCGGGCCTGATCCTCCTTGTCGAACGTCCGTTCAAGGTAGGCGACTGGGTGGTGACCGGAACGACGGAAGGCTTCGTGCGCCGCATTTCGGTGCGCGCGACCGAAATCGAGACCTTCCAGCATCTGTCGATCATCGTGCCGAACTCGGAACTCATCAATGCGTCCGTTGGCAACTGGACGCACAAGAACCGGCTTGGGCGCGTCGAAGTGGCGGTCGGTGTCAGTTATCAGGCCGACCCGCGCAAGGTCATGGAAATCCTTCTCGATATCGCCCATACGACGCCGCGCATTCTGAAGAACCCCGAACCCGCTGTCGCCTTTCAAGGCTTCGGTGAGAATGCTCTCCAGTTCGAGATTCGCGTTCATCTTGCCGATGTTCTTGATGGAACCAACGTGCGCAATGATATGCGCATCGCCATCTTCGAGCGGTTCCGCGAGGCTGGCATCGATTTTCCGTTCCCACAGCGCGACGTGCACTTCAAGATAGGGCATGAGGTGACTGAGCTCCTGCGCCAGGCTGTGGAGCCCAGTGGCCCGTTCAAGGGCAATCCGGACAAGGTTCTCGACAACATGGGCGGTCTGCGTGGTCACCACGGCGTGGACGACAGCGATGGTCCGGACGACGAGGGTGACGGTCACGGCGATGCGGATGCCGGCCACAACCCGGATCGATGAGCGGGTCTAAACAATGCGATAACCCTTTTCAGGGGGTTCAGCTTCCATTCAGCCGAATGTGGCTATAACCTGTTACAAAGAAGGCGAAATCCTCGCCTTCGGGATGAACGGATGGTGGCACGATGAAACGCATAGTGTTTCTGTTGGGTGGTTGCAGTCTGGTGTTGATGACGGCCGGCGCTTTTGCGGCAGAGGTCACCAATGCGGACAGCAAGACTGTCAACCTGGTCATCGTCGAGAATGGAAATCGATCAGACTTGCCGCTCGCTCCCGGCGCCAGCGAAACGATTTGCGCGGACGGCTGCTTCCTGACAGCTCCAAATGGCGATCACATCGGTCTGACAGGCAATGAAACTGTGGAGATATCTGGCGGTGCTGCTGTCGTAAAGTGAGCGCGGATTAACGCAGCTAACCAAGTTCAAAAGGAAAGGCCCGCGAGATGATCGCGGGCCTTTTGTGTTTCGCTTTCCCGAACGGAAAACTGGTTCCCCATTTTCGCGGAGTTGCTCTGGTCTCAGCTTCTGGGCTTCAGGTTTTCCGGATCGTAGATCGGCTGGTAGCCGACGCCGACGACTTCAACCGGGTAGGTTTCGGCGAAGTATTCGATGTTGAGCTTGCGGCCGATCTGCGCGTAGTCGTGCGGCAGATAGGCGAGCGCGATGTTCTTGCCGACTGTCGGACCAAATGCGATCGAGGTCGTGTAGGAGCGACGGCCGAGGGCGTCGATGAGGACTTCGCCGGTCGCCGGATCCATGACCGGCAGCGAGCCGACCGGATAACGCTTCACGCCACTGGCGTCGGTGTTTTCGGTCATGACCAGCGTGCAGAGGATGGCGGGCTGGTGCGGCCGGGCCTTGTATTCGAGGTGCTTGGCCTTGCCGCGGAAATCGGCTTCCTTGACCTTCGGGCGGGCTAGATCGGCTTCCAGAAGGTTGTACTGCGTCAGGAGGTCCGCGTTTTGCAGGCGCAGGCTCTTTTCCATGCGGCGTGAGTTGGCATAGCTTTCGACGCCGAAAGCCATGACGCCCGTCGAGCGAAGGGCATCCCAGACGGCAAGGCCGTCCTCGTACTTCATATGCAGTTCCCAGCCTTGTTCACCGACATAGGAGATGCGGAAGGCGGTTACCGACTTGCCGGCAATCTCGATCGGCTTGATGGCTGCGAAGGCAAAGTTTTCGGGATCGAGACCTGCCGGGTCGGCGACAACCTTCTTGAGTGTCGTGCGGGCGTTTGGTCCCCAGATGCCGATGGTGACGTACTTCTCCGACACATCCGTGACAGTGACGTTGAAGCCCTTGTCTTCCGCCACGCGCTTCACATAGTGAAAGTCGCGCGGGCCCGCATCGGCGCCGTCGATGACGCGGCAGCGGTCGGCCATGCGGATGACCGTCAGGTCGGCGCGCACATTGCCTTCGTCGTCGAGGAAGTGGGTGTAGATACCCTTGCCGATATTGGCATCGCCGCCGATCTTGGCGGCACAGAGCCATTCCATCAGCTCGACATGATCCGGACCCTCGACGTCGAACATGTAGAAGTGGCTGAGGTTGACGATGCCGCAATCCTCGCTCATCGCCAGATGTTCAGCGTTGGAGACACGCCAGAAGTGGCGGCTGTCCCATTCGTTTTCGCGAACCGGAACCTTGTCGGCGTATTTTTCGAGAAGGTGCTCGTTGGCCTTGTAGCCATGTGCACGCTCCCAGCCGCCGAGTTCCATGAAGTGGCCGCCGAGCTCAACTTCGCGCTCATAGAAGGGCGAGCGCTTGACATTGCGGCCCGACGCGTAGGGTTCGCGCGGGTGAACGGCGGGGTAGTAGATCTTCTGGGCAGCTTCGAAGCAGCGGCCTTCGATGAACTTTTCTTCGAGCTGGTGCTTGTAGAAGCGGGCGTAGTCGATCGATGCGTGGTCGATCTCGGTGCGACCATCCGTCATCCAGTCGGCGATCAGCTTGCCGTAGCCGGGGCCGTCCTTGACCCAGATGGCGACGCAATACCAGAGGCCGCGCACCTTCTGGCTTTCGCCGCAGGATGCGCCGCCACCGGCCGAAACCTGAAGCAGGCCGTTGAACGAATGGCCTTCGTTGTAGCCGAGCTCGCCAAGGATCGGCGTCAGTTCCATTGCGCGCTCGAGCGGCTCGATGATCTGTTCCATCTCGAGGTCGCGCTGCGAGGGCGACAGGCGCGCCTCATGCTTTTCGAGAAGGTCACGCGGGTGGCACATGCGCGGATTGTCGGTTTCGTAGTAGCCCCACTCGATCTGGCCACCTTCGGTCGTCTTCGGATCGCCCGTGTCGCGCATGTAGGCGGAGTTGCCCTGGTCGCGCAGAAGCGGGAAGCCGATTTCCTTGCCGGTGCCTTCGAACTCGTTGTAGGGGCCGAAGAACGTCAGCGGATGGTCGACCGGCATGACCGGCAGATCTTCACCGACCATTTCGGCAATCAGGCGGCCCCAGAGGCCGGCGCAGACGACGACATGATCGGCCATTATGGTGCCGCGATGGGTGACGACGCCCTTGATGCGGCCGCCTTCGACGATCAGCGACTGGGCAGGCGTGTTGCCGAACATCTGGAGTTTGCCGGACTTTTCAGCCGCATCTACCAGCTTGCCGGCAACCGTCTGGCTGCGCGGAATGACCAGGCCTGCATCCGGGTCGAACATGCCGCCCATGACCATGTCCTGCTCGATCAGCGGGAACTTCGCCTTGATTTCCTCCGGCGTCACCAGATGGGCACGCGTGCCGAACGCCTTGGCGGACGTGACCTTGCGCTTGATTTCTTCCATCCAGCTATCATGGCCAGTGCGGACGACTTCCAGGCCCCCAATGCGTGCGTAGTGTCCCATCTTTTCGTAGAAGTCGATGGAATACTGCGTCGTCCAGACCGACAGATAGTCATGGCTGGTGGTGTAGCAGAAGTCTGATGCGTGGGCGGTCGAGCCAATGTCGGTCGGGATGCCGGACTTGTCGATGCCTACGATGTCATCCCATCCCCGCTCGATGAGGTGATGGGCAATGGAGGCGCCGACGATGCCGCCGAGACCGATGATGACAACCTTCGCCTTAGTCGGAAATTCTGCCATGGAAATAGAACCCTAGTTAGTATTTTGGCGCGATCTTAGTTCGCAAATCGACACGACTAAATCCTGTCTACGACATTATCATCATGCAGGACGACGGACATGCGGACTTGGTGTCGCGGCGGTGGCGGACCCCAGAAAGACGCGATTTCGCCGCAATGGTTTCCAACCCCTAATTTACAGGGGTCCATTTTAACGAAAATTCAATTGAGCGGCCCTAGATTAAAGTGAGAAAACACAGAAATCAAAAGGCTTCACATGCAGTTTCTTGGCATTTCCGGCATGCAATACAATGGGGATACTCTCGAGGGAAACCGTATCCTTGTTGCGGAAGACTCCAATGTCTTTTCTTCGATGATCAGCCAGAAGCTCAAGGAACAATTCAACATCACTGTCGAGCTGTGCCGCAATTTCGAAGACCTGCAGCAGGCTTACGAATTGAATAGCCAGCCCATTCAGCTGGCGATTTCGAACATCAATCTGCCGGGCGCCGAAAACGGCGAGGCGCTCAACTATCTTGTTGATCTGAGCGTTCCCACGATCGTCTTCACCAGCACCTTCCAGGAAAAGACCCGTGAAGGCCTGATGGCGAAGGACATCGTCGACTACATCATCAAGGACAATATCTTCGCAATCGACATGCTGGCTGAGTCTGTCTGTCGCTTCCTAACAAATCAGCGCCATCACGTATTGATTGTCGATGACAGTCCGACGGCGCGCGCTCTGCTTTCGACGCGCCTCAAGCGTTACAATTTCCGCGTGAGCACCGCTGAAAACGGTGTAACGGCCATCGAAATTCTCAAGAAGAATCCGGACATCGGTCTGGTTATCACTGACTACAACATGCCCGATATTGATGGTTTCGAACTGACGCGCCGTATCCGCCATGTGCGGGGTTCGCATCAGCTACGTGTCATCGGCGTATCGTCGTCGAGCGACCGTCTCTTGTCTGCTCGCTTCCTGAAGGCGGGCGGAAACGACTTCATGATGCGGCCCTTCATCGACGAGGAATTCTACTGCCGCGTCAACCAGAACCTCGACACGCTCGTACAGATCAAGAATGCGCAGGAGCGCATGAAGCTGAGGGCTTGAGGTCTTCACGCCGCGCGTTAATTTTCTACCGAGTCATGTTTCGGTTTGACAATTGAAACGTTTACGGGGCTGGCTGCCTTAAGGTTTTGTAAAACTTATTGCACCTAAACTGTAAGCTGTAATTGGCGCGGCGGTTGAGCAGTTTCGACTGGAGGTATCCGGGCGGGCCATGAGAAGATGGCTGCTGCTCGTCAGGTCATTGAGCGAGTTGCCACGATAATCTGGGTGGAACTTGGGCTCAAGGGTGCGAGATATTCGTTCGAGGCTGGCTGTGGTCGCGCCCACGCCTGCACGCCCGTCCATCATTCTAGTTGAAGATTCTCGCACATTCACGGCTGTCCTCAGTTTTCGGCTCCGAGCCGAGCTGGATGTCGATGTTACCGTATGCAGCACGCTCCACGAATTCCGCGAGGCCGTGTTCAATGCGCCAGGCGTCTTCACGCTCGCGATCGTCGATCTCAACCTGATCGATTCCCCGAAGGGCGAGGTGCTCACGTTTGCGCTCGAAGCGAACATGCCCACCATTGTCTTTACCGGGACGTTTGACTTCAACACTCGCGAAATCATCCTGAAGAAGAATGTCATCGACTATGTGATCAAGGACAATGATCGCGTATTCGACACGCTGGTGGCATCGGTCAAGCGCATCCTCGACAATCGCAACATCGGTGTGCTGGTTGTCGAACAGGGTTCAGGCGAGGGGCGTTCCGAGGTTGTCGACCTGCTCAAGGCGCAACAGTTCCTCGTCTACCATGCGACGACGCCGGCGGCGGCCATCGAGTGCCTGACGACCAACCCTGGCATCGAACTCGCGCTCATTGATCACGCTCTGGATTCAGGCAACGGCGTCGATCTCGTGCGTGCGCTCAGGCGCGATGCGAACCCCGAACAATTGCGCATCATCGGCTTCTCATCGAAGGACAATGCCTTTTTGTCCGCTGCCTTCCTGAAGGCGGGTGCCAATGACTTTCTTTACCGGCCCTTCCTGCAGGAAGAATTCCAATGCCGCGTCGCGCAGAATGTCGAGACGCTGATCCAGATGAAGAACCTGCGGGCCATTGCCTCGAAGGACTTCCTGACGGATCTTTATAATCGTCGACACTTCTTTGAACGTGGCCCAGCCATCGTGAAAAACAGCCTCGCGCGCGGCGAGACGTGTTGTGTCGCTGTTCTCGATATCGATCATTTCAAGAAGTTCAACGACACCTATGGACACGAGACCGGCGACCTTGTCCTGAAGGTCGTTGCCCGCAAGATGCGTGAAATCGTCGGTCATGAACCGCATCTGGCAGCACGACTCGGCGGTGAAGAATTCGTCATCCTGCTGCGCAACATGGCGGTCAAGGAAGCGACCGAGTATTGCGATATCTTCCGCGACGAAGTGAGCAAGGCACGCATCGTCTTCGAGGAAGAGGAACTTTCGGTCACCTGTTCGATGGGTGTTGCGCAGGTCTTCGCCGACGAAACCTTCGACAATTACCTCAACGCGGCCGATCAGTATCTCTACATGGCGAAGAACTCGGGACGAAACCGCGTCTTTTCCGACTACTCGATCACGCAACTCTTCGCCAGTCGAGCCTGATCAGACCCGCGTCTGCAAGCCAATATGCCGCGCTCAATTGCATTCAATCGAGCGGGATGAACATGCATGGATTCAAGGTGTTACGGCGTCGTTTGTGCGTTCGATAAAACGCACAGCGCTGTAGACGAAGATCTTCTCACGCGGCTGCCTGACGGATCTTGCGTTCTGCGCGCTCCTGCTGTGGTGAGCGGTTGTAGATTTCACGATAGCATTTTGAAAAGTGCGAGGCCGACACGAACCCGCACGCCACGGCCACCTCGACAACCGGCATTGTCGATTGCACCAGAAGATGGCGCGCCCGTTCAAGGCGGATTTCCAGATAGTATCGCGCCGGAGAACGGCCCATCTCCTGTCGGAAAAGCCGCTCGATCTGACGCCGCGAAAGGCCTGCACTGTCGGCGATTTCCAGAAGCGAGAGCGGTTCGGCCAGGTTTGCCTCCATCACTTCAATGATGGAGAGTACCTTGGAATTCTGCACACCGAGGCGGGCGCGAAGCGGTAGACGCTGGCGATCCGATTGATCGCGAACGCGGTCTGTCAACGCCTGCTCGCAGATGCGATTGACGAGGTTCTCGTCAAAATCCTGTCCGATCAGGTTCAGCATCATGTCAAGCGAGGCCGTCCCGCCGGCACAGGTGTGGATGTTTCCGTCGACTTCATAAAGGTCGGCATAGACCTCGACTTCGGGGAAGGCCTCCGAGAAACCCGGCAGGTTTTCCCAGTGGATTGCGCATCGCTTGCCGTTCAGCAGCCCCGCCTGCGCCAGGATATGGGCGCCCGTACAGAGACTGCCGATCTGGACGTTGCGGTTATAGGCCTCACGAAGCCATGCGAAGACGGCCTTGTTATTGAAGCTTTCGACATTGATGCCGGAACAGATCAGTGCCATCGATGGCCGGTTCGAGCCCGAAAGCATGCGCCGTTCATCTGCAAGCGACGTCGATACAGAAATCTCGATGCCACTGGAGGAGGCGACCTTGTTGCCGTCAACCGAAGACAGCCGCCATTTGTAGGCCTCGTATCCCAGCATCCGGTTTGCGATTCGCAGAGCCTCGATAGCCGCGGTGAACGGCAGGATCGTAAATTCGGGAACCAGGAAAAAGACCAGGCAACGCTTGGCCGTTTGCGTGTTGTTCATTTCTTTGTTGTCTGCAGCCTTTGCAAGGCTGTCCCCTTTGGCGGCGCCCCTTGTTTGGGGCTTTACCGTTTCGAGCCGAGCGGCATGACGGTTTGAAAGCGCGCTGCGTTCAATTGAACGCAACGTGCAATAGCCATCAAGCTATGCCGACTGCGCCTGATGTCGCTTTTCTGATTGCGACATTGGCATGGAAGTTGTTTGCCGTGAAGGGGGGACTGCCCGGTAATTCTCGTAATGTTGCGCGTGCCGGGCTTACGCGCGCGAGAAAATCGGGAATTGCTTACATAAAGGTGCAATTCCCGATGTATATGAATGTCAAAACTCGCTTGGGCCTGCGTAGGGACCTGAGGTTCGATAGCCGATGTCCTTGCGGATATGCTGGGGAAGGTCGATCATCTGGCGCTCGACGCGCCACTTGCGGTGACGTGCGGCGACAACAGCCAATGGCCAGATTGCGGCATTCGCCGCCCGGCGAACCGTGAGCTCCACGCTGAAGCGCGAGAGAGAAAATCGACCGGTTTCGATGGAATAAAATGCCATGACTGTTCTCCTTTCCGGGGCCGTCGGCCCGCTGACATGTGGTGACCATAGTCGTCGGCCATCAATCACTCAAATGAATTGATTTCATATCAATCATTCGAGAAGTTGATCTATTGGCTTCGATGCTTGGCTGCGGTGATCTTACCTATTGACTATGCCGCAATTTCATCTTTCAATAAAACGAATTAAAGTCGTCTTCAGATTTAGAAATATTGATCATGGGTGTGTCATGGAACAGCCGATCCGGGAAAATCTGCCTCTGCTCGAAATGGACGTCTTGCGGACGTTCGTAGCGATTGCCGACACCGGCAATTTCACGACGGCCGCCGAGGCCGTGCTGAGAACACCATCGGCCGTTTCCATGCAGGTCAAGAAGCTTGAGGACATGCTGGGTGTCGCGCTTTTCCGGCGTGACGCGCGTGCCGTTACGCTGACGCATCATGGTGAGCTGCTTCTCAGTGCGGCACGACGCCTGCTCGCGCTCAATAATGAGACAGTGTCGCGGTTCATTCGGCCGAACATGAATGGCGTGGTGAACATGGGTGCGCCGGATGATATCGGCGATCTTGTTCTGCCGGAGGTTCTGCGCCGTTTTGCCGAATCCTACCCCTCCGTTGCGGTCGACGTGAAGATTGCCGGAAGCGACATGCTCAGGCGCATGGTGGCGGAGGGCAAGCTCGATATCGCTTTGTTCAATTGCAATGGAGACCTTGCAGCGGGCGATGGCGAATTGCTTTACCGGGAAAAGCTCGTCTGGGCTGGCAAAAAATGCGGCGCAGCCTACACGCGCGAGCCTTTGCCGGTTTCCGTTTGGGAGCAGGGCTGCATCTGGCGTTCCAAGGCGCTCGATGCTCTGGAGAAGTCAGGTCGCCCGTACCGGGTTTCCTATCTCAGCGCCCATCATATGGGCCAGCGCGCGGCCATCCGCGCCGATATCGCCGTTGCACCGCTGGCGCGCTTCCTCATCTCCGATGACATGGTTGAACTGGGCGAGGGGCACGGCCTTCCCGATATCGGTTATTATGACGTCGGGCTGGTGATGCGTGCAGGCGCGCCCGCGCCTGTGGCCGCAGTTGCGGACTATGTGCGCAGCGCAGTTGCGACCCTGGGCAAGTCGGCTGACAAGGCTGCTTGATCATCTTACAAAGGTGCGCTTGACGCAGGTTTCGTCGGTCGAAAATAAAAAGCCAGAGCGATGCCCCGGGGTCTCGTGAGCGCGCTCTGGCAAAGTGCCACTGCTAAACGGAGAACCGTGTTCACAGCGGCGAAACTCTTGTTCGGGTCTGATCCGCGTTGACGCCAGCATCCCCTCTGAGCGTCCGCATTCCCCTCTCACAGCCCGAAAGCTGCAATCGAGCAACGTCATAGCGGAATAGATATAATTTGTACAGTCTTTCGGTGGGGCTGCCATAGAATTGCCTTAAATGGGGAAGGCCGCCGCCCATGCGCATTTTTGCGCCGCTATGCTCCATCAATGAATTCACGAAAACCCCTGTTTTCTCACTTTGGCCGCATTCAAAAGTTCAAGAATTGTCCTATCTGAAGGGCGAACAATCATCGTTGCAAAACGCCATTTCGCGCAGGAAATGCATTTGATCATGCAGTGAAAGTGCTGCATTTTCCCGGTGGTTTGATTGAATGCCGTTCAGGCGAAGAGACGCGCTGCGCCTGCGTCGGCAGTTGGAACTGTTGGATGCTGGTCGCCCCGTTACTCTTGCAGGGTTGCCAGGCGTCTGAAGGTCAGTTTGGAGATAACGATGAAATTGTCTGTTCGGGCAACAGTAGCGGCGACGCTGGTGGTAGCTGCGGGGCTCGGTTGGGCGGCGCTTGGCGAGGACCAGAAACGCCTGCCGCAGAGCCAGGGCGAGGTCCAGCTTTCCTATGCGCCGCTGGTCAAGCAGACTGCGCCTTCGGTGGTGAATGTCTATGCAGAGCGCACGGTGGTCCAGCGCACGATCTTCGATGACGATCCCTTCTTCAGCCAGCTGTTCGGCGGCGCGCAGAGCCGCCGCGAAAAGCAGACATCACTCGGCTCCGGTGTTATTGTCGGTGACGATGGCACTGTCATTACCAACAATCATGTCATTGAAGGCGCTGACGAAGTGAAGGTCGCGCTGTCGGACGGGCGTGAGTTCAAGAGCAAGATCGTGCTGAAGGACGACAAGGTCGATCTGGCTGTCCTGAAGATCGACACGAAGGACAAACTGCCGCCGCTGCCGCTCGGCAATTCGGATAGCGCGGAAGTTGGCGATCTGGTGCTGGCCATCGGCGATCCTTTTGGCGTCGGGCAAACGGTGACGAGCGGCATCGTGTCGGGTCTGGCGCGCGAGAACATCGGCGTTTCCGACTTCGGCTTCTTCATCCAGACGGACGCCTCGATCAATCCCGGTAATTCCGGTGGTGCGCTCGTCAACATGAAGGGTGAGCTGATCGGCATCAACTCGGCGATCTTCTCCAAGGGCGGTGGATCGAACGGTATCGGCTTTGCCATTCCCGCCAATCTCGTGAAGGTGTTTCTGGCTGCCGCCGAGCGCGGTGATACGACATTCGAACGGCCCTATATCGGGGCCTCGTTCGACGCCGTGACCGCCGACGTCGCCGAGGCGATCGGCCTCGATCGGGCAGGTGGCGCCATGGTGACGAAAGTCGTGGCCGATGGACCTGCCGCCAAGGCTGGTCTTGAAGTTGGCGACGCTGTCGTTGCCGTAGACGGTATTCCGGTTCAACATCCCGATGCGCTCGGCTATCGCCTGCTGACCGCAGGGCTTGGCAGCGATGCGAAGCTGACCGTTTTCCAGAAGGGCAAATCGCGCGAGGTCTCCATCAAGCTTGACGTTGCGCCGGAGGACCCGCCGCGCGACCGCCGCACGATCGACGGGCGCAATCCGTTTGCGGGGGCAATCGTCGAAAACCTTTCGCCCCGGGTGGCCGATGAATTGCGCATGCCGGCCGAATCTCGTGGCGTCGTGATTACCAAGGTTGCCGGAAATTCGCCGGCCGACCAGCTCGGTTTCGAGGCCAAGGACATTGTGGTGTCGATCAACGGCAACAAGGTCGAGAGCACGAAAGCGTTGCAGCAGATGATGACGGACGATCCCAATCTCTGGCGCATCGAGATCAACCGGAATGGGCAGCTGATCCGGCAGTTCTTCCGATGAGCGACCTTTTCAGCGCGCGCGAACCGGAGGGTATGGAGGGCCGCAGGCCACTGGCTGAACGGCTCCGCCCGCGCTCTCTCGCTGAGGTCACCGGACAGGGACATCTGACGGGGCCAGACGGCGCGCTGACGCGGATGATCGAGGCGGGGTCGCTCGGCTCGATGATCTTCTGGGGCCCGCCGGGCACGGGCAAGACGACGATTGCGCGGCTCCTGTCCGGCGAGACCGGTCTCGCCTTCGAGCAGATATCGGCCATCTTTTCGGGCGTTGCCGACCTGAAGAAGGTCTTTGAATCGGCGCGTGCGCGACGCATGTCCGGACGTCAGACGCTTCTGTTCGTGGACGAAATCCATCGCTTCAACCGCGCGCAGCAGGACAGCTTTCTGCCCGTGATGGAAGACGGAACGATCGTTCTCGTCGGGGCAACGACAGAAAACCCGTCGTTTGAACTCAACGCCGCACTTCTGTCGCGTGCGCGCGTTCTGACCTTCAAGTCGCATGACGAGGAAAGCCTCGAGGCGCTCCTCAAGCGCGCCGAGGAAGAGGAGGGCAAGGCGCTTCCCCTCGACCCCGAGGCACGCACTGCATTGATGCGCATGGCCGATGGCGATGGACGCGCGGCGCTGACGCTGGCGGAAGAAGTGTGGCGTGCGGCCCGCGCCGGCGAACGGTTCGACACGGCAGGGCTGTCCCGCGTGGTGCAGCGGCGGGCACCGGTCTACGACAAGGGGCAGGACGGGCACTACAATCTGATCTCTGCGCTTCACAAATCGGTCCGCGGTTCGGACCCGGATGCCGCACTTTATTATCTGGCGCGTATGTTCGATGCCGGAGAGGATCCCTTGTTTCTCGGCCGCCGCCTTGTCCGCATGGCAGTGGAGGATATCGGGCTTGCCGATCCGCAGGCGCTGGTGGTAGCCAATGCCGCCAAGGACGCCTATGATTTTCTCGGCTCTCCGGAGGGCGAACTCGCTCTGGCGCAGGCCTGCGTCTATCTGGCGACCGCGCCGAAATCGAATGCCGTTTACACCGCCTTCAAGGGTGCGCAGGTTGCGGCCCGCCAATATGGTTCGCTGCTCCCGCCGAAACACATCCTCAATGCACCCACCAAGCTGATGAAGGACGAGGGGTACAATGAGGGCTATCGTTATGACCATGACGAGCCCGATGCTTTTTCGGGTCAGGATTACTTTCCGGAGAAGATGGGGCGCAAGGCTTTCTACGATCCGCCAGAGCGTGGCTTCGAACGTGACATCCGCAAGCGGCTCGACTGGTGGGCGCGGCTGAGGGCGGAGCGGTCGGGAAAGAGCTGAAATCCGCCGCTTCGGATGGTCCAAGTTGTGATTATGCCGCCCGGAGCCGATTCGGGTGACCAACACGCAGCGCCCGCGACCACGTGGAAAACATTGGCGAAAACGCCGCCCAGTTCACGTAATGAAATAAACGTTTACTTAAAATGACTTCCCATTCCGGGTCAAAATGGTCATGTCACATTCTGCGATTACGTCGGCTGTTACTTCACGCGAATCGATCAAAGAGTGGCAAACATGGAAAACCCGGTCTCCCTGAATCACATCTCCGAGAACTCCGTATTCCGCAAGGGCGATGTTTTCGTCCTCTTCGGCGAGCTGTTTGGTCGTGGCTATGCGACTGGCTTGCTGGACGAAGCCAAGCGCGTCGGCATGGAGATCGTCGGCATCACCGTCGGACGGCGTGAAGAAAACAATGCCCTTCGCCCGCTGAACGCAGAGGAGCTTGCAGAGGCGGAAGCCCGGCTCGGTGGCAAGATCATCAACCTGCCGCTGATGGCAGGTTTCGATCTCGACGCGCCGGAAGGCGGCCCGACGCCGACGGACCTTCTGGCCAAGATGTCGCTGGAATCCTGGGAACAGGATACGCTCGACTGGGATTACATCGAGCAGTGCCGCGTTGCCGGTACGACGCGCTTTCGCGACACGCTGGCGCAAGTCATGGCGACGCTTGATGGCATGATCGGCGAAGGCCGCAATGTCTTCTTCGCCCACACGATGGCCGGCGGCATTCCCAAGGCCAAGGTCTTCCTGGTTTTGGCAAACCGCATCTACAAGGGTCGCGGCACGCGCCACATGTCGTCGCAGACGCTGCTCAACAGCGACATGGGCAAGCTCATCCTTAAGAACTTCGATGAAGTTTCGGCCAACACGTTCAAGCACCTGATCGAGCTGAGCGCTGCCATCCGCAACCGTGTGACGGCGTCGGGCGGCGAAGTGCGCTACACGGCCTATGGCTATCATGGCACCGGCGTGCTGATCGATGGCGCATATCGCTGGCAGACCTACACGAACTATACGCAGGGCTATGCCAAGATGCGGCTGGAAGGCATTGCCGAGGCCGCATGGTCCGAGGGCGTGAAGGCGACCGTCTTCAACTGCCCCGAGATCCGCACCAATTCCTCCGACGTCTTTGCCGGTATCGAACTGCCGCTCATACCGCTTCTGCTGGCGCTGAAGAAGGAAAACGGTGGCGCATGGGCGGCCGAACAGTGGCGCGCCTGCGAGGCGCTCCTGGCTGACGGCTACACGCTCGCCGATGTCTTCGGCAAAATCAGCGACATGCAGGCAAGCCCGGTGATGACGCCGTTTTATGATTTCTCGGCGTGGCCCAAGGCCAACAGCCAGGATCAGGCAGACCTGACGATCGGGACGTCAAATGAGATCACCCAAATGCACCGCGACGGCAAGGCGATGATCAGCGATCATTTGAGCGCGCTGGTGGTGCAGGCAACGGGCAAGCTGATCTTTGCAGAGGCCTCCAAGCCTTCGGGTCCCGTGCTCTGGCTCAACCACGATATCGTCGCCCGCAGGCTCAACGAAGTTTATCAGGACTGGGTTCCGAACGCCGAGGCCGAAAGTCGCCAGGTGGCGTAAGGGCGAGGTGGCCACGTTGGCCAGTCCTAATTTCAAGTTAGCCGGTGACATTGCCATGTCACCGGCTTTCATTTTTGAATGCAAAGATCCGTTCAGCGTCTTTTGAGTATGTCGCTTAATATGCGACGCCGATCTGTGCACGACGGCGCGTCGGCTTTTCGATTTCGTCGAGAACGGCGCGGGCATAATCGATGCCGCTGATGGCCGATCTGCCGTTTTCATCGAAAAGCGCGACGTCATCGCCAATACGGTAACGGCCCAAATCCTCGCCCGGCTGCCAGGCCGAGAATTCCATTCCAGGCGAGACGAACAGCCAGTCGACGCCCGTTGTGTCTGCGAGCAGATTGTTCAGAACGTCAAGATTTTCCTGTGCCTCAGCGACAACTTCAGCCGGAACATTCTCCGGGAAGCTCTCTGCTTCGAGCATGCGCGGTGCTCCGGCCGTGCGACGCAGGCACGAGAAACCGCCGACCAGAACAAGGCGCGCGCCAATGTCTGCCGCTTTCGTTGTCAGCCCTGCATAGACCTTTGCAAGCAGGCCCTTGTTGGCGCCACGTGGAGAAAACGCACCGATGATGATATCGGCGTCGGCGATGTCATTGATCGCGCTCTCAATATTTGCGGCGGTGTAGGTCACGCCTGCGATCGGCTCGGTGGGAACCGACCGGCTGATCGACGTGACGCGATGGCCGCGCTTTGCGGCTTCGCGTGCGATCGCCGAACCAGCGTAACCGGTGCCTCCGATGATCGTGATGTTCTTGGATATTGTCATATTTGCACTCTGCTTCTTGTCTGTGTTGCGTTGCGGGGGTGACTGGTTCGGGCTGGTGGCATGCTGCTAGACTGCTTCAAGCTTTCCCATCTGGCCGGAGGTGAACCGCTGGTAGGCGCTTCGAATGCCGGTCGCGTCGTTCATGATGAAAGGCCCGTCAGCGAGAACCGGCTCGTTGAGGGCAGGTCCGGACAGAAGGAGGGCGTGTGCGCCGTCGTCCAGCGCGCGGATTTTCAAGTCTCCGGTCCCGGACATGGCGACGGCGGTTTCTGTGGAAAGCTGGAGAACCTGATTACCGACCTCGACGGAAAGCGCACCCTTCAGAACGTAGATGATGGTGTTGTCGCCAGATCCGAGCGGGTAGGTGATGCCATCGACCACGAAGGCCTCAAGGATGGAATAGGGTTCTGCCGGCGTGATCGTAGACTGAATGTTGTCGAAGCCGCCAACCAGAACGCGCACGCGGTCTCCGCCGTCATTGTGCCATTCAGGAACCTGGCCCGGAAGCATGTGCATGGTCTTCGGCTCAACCATCTTGTTGCGCGCGCTGAGGTTGACGTAGATCTGCGCGCCATGCAGTTCGCCGCCGCGTATGGCCGGGACTTCCTGATGTTGCGCGCCCTTGCCGGCCTGTAGCCAGACAATTCCGCCTGGGCCGATCTCGAGATCGTTTCCGAGGGAGTCGCGGCTCCGCAACGCAGTGCGCGAATCTTCGAATACATATGTTATGGCCGAAAATCCTGCATGAGGATGGGGGCCAAAGGGCTGCCCCGAGACATGGAAGTTGTCGAGCAGGACAAGGGGTGCTGCGAGGCCATCCATTGACGCAAGGTTGACATTGTTGACCGAAAATATACCGCCGCTGCTGTGCTTGCGTGACTGGACGATTTTTGAAATTCGCGTGGCCATGAAACTGCCTCCTGGTTTGTGAGGCTCTTATCCATCATTGCGTGCCATCTTAAAATCCTATATATTTGGATATAAAGCATAGGATAATTCGATATATGATCGATGGCTTTTCACTCGACCAACTGCGAACATTTGTAGCGGCGGCGGACACAGGCAGCTTTTCGGCGGCGGGACGGCAGATTGGCCGGGCGCAATCGGTCGTTAGCCAGACACTTGCCAATCTCGAGGGCCTGATCGGGATCACACTGTTCGACCGGACCGGCCGTTATCCGGTCCTGACCCAGCAGGGTCGTGCGCTGCTCGAGCAGGCGCGGGCCGTGACGGCGTCCATGGACCAGTTCAAGGCAAGGGCGCGCGGACTTGTCGACGGGCTTGAGCCGGAACTGAGCGTCGTCATCAACGTCCTGTTTCCGACCCGCGTCCTGACGGAAGCCGTCAGCGGCTTTCAGATGCGTTTTCCGGATACACCCTTGCGGATTTCATTTGAAGGACTTGGCGCGGTCCTTGAGCTCGTGCTCGACGGAACCTGCGCATTCGGAATTCGTGGGCCTTTGGGCGGTGCGCACCCGGATCTCAGCAGCGAATACCTGTTGCAGATCGGCTATCAGATGGTGGCGGCCCCGAGCCATCCGCTCGCCCATTACCGCGGTCCGATTCCGACCAAGACGCTGTCCCAGCATGTCCAGCTTGTCCTTTCGGATCGCTCGAAGCTCACAGGCGACAAGGATTTCCGTGTCTTCGGCCCAAAGACATGGCGTCTCTACGACCTTGGTTCGAAACATGCTCTGTTGAAGGCCGGACTCGGCTGGGGTGGCATGCCTGTTGAACTCATTCGCGAGGATCTGGATCGAGGTCTGCTGGTCCCGATCGAGGTCGCCGACCTGACCATTGCGTCGACGATTACGATGTCTGCGATCTACCGGACTGATACACCGCCGGGGCCCGCCGGGCGGGGGCTGATCGAGGAATTGCAGAAAGCCTCATCGAGACTTTAAGTGTTGAGGCAGTTTCATTCCCAACTCATTTGTTCGATGACGATGGGGCGGCACATTTCCCGCTGATCGTTGCCGGAAGCGGCAACGCAGTGGAGTGGTGCCCAATTTGATCTTTCTCAAGGCGGGCTGATCTTCCATGGGTCATATTCCGTTCAACATTGAACGGGAGCCTTCCATGAACATTCTCATCGTCTATTCGAGCATCGAGGGGCAGACCCAGAAGATCGCTGGCGCTGTTGCCGATTTCTTCGAGGGGCGCGGGTGGCACGCAGCGCTTGTCAACGCTGCCAGCCAGATGGAACTGGGGCTTGAGCGGCCCGATGCTGCGATCCTTCTGGCACCTGTGCATGCCGGGCGCTACCCTACGCCGTTCGCCCATTTCGTTCATCAGGAGAAAGACAGGCTGAACGCCATACCGTCCGCTTTCATCTCAGTGTCGCTTTCGGTTGTCAGCGATCTGGAAGACGAGCGGCAGGAGGCGGAGGATTATCCCACAGGGATTCTCGCGGAGACCGGCTGGATGCCGCTGATGATCCACAATGCGGCGGGTGCCCTGCGGCTGGCTGAATATGATTTCTTCAAGCGCTGGATGGTGCGGCGCGTCAAGAAGAGCGTTTCAGGCAATACGGATGCACAGGGCAACCGCGAATTCACCGACTGGGCGGCTCTTGAAGCATTCTGCGGCGAGTTTGCGAACGAAGTGGCGCGTCTGAGGCGGTAATGTCAGTCGCCGACTGCTGATCTTCAGGCGCCTGCGGCCTTGACCGGCTTGTTGGCGTCGAGTTCGGCCGTGTAGACCGTGCAGCGATTGCGGCCCCCCTTTTTCGAGGCATAGAGGGCGCTGTCCGCCTTGACATAGATGTCCTGCTGATCGGTCGCGTCCGCGATCATGCATATGCCCATCGAAATCGCGATCGGGCCGTAATTCTGGCCGGTTTCGGCGTCGAGGAACGGTGTGGCATGCAGTGCCGCGCGGATGTGATCGGCGATCTGGAACACTTCCCGGGTCGAGCGCCCCTCGATGATGAGCGCGAACTCTTCGCCGCCTGCGCGCGCCACGAAAACGTCTTCAGGCGCGTTGGTTCTCAGCACTTCGGCAACGGTGACCAGCACCCTGTCGCCGATCAGATGGCCGTAAGTGTCGTTGAATTTCTTGAAGTGATCGACATCGGAAATCACGAGGGCGGACGGCAGCGGCCTTGCGGTGGCAAACAGCGAGGACAGCTTTTCGTCGAAGGCACGCCGGTTGCTGAGCCCGGTCAGCGCGTCGGTATTGGCGATACGCTTGTACTGGTCCAGCGCCTTGAGGATTTCGCCCATGGCCTTGGGGCTGTGCTCGGCGCCTGTGTCAGCGGGATTGGTTGCAGGCAGGTCGGTGTTCGCGGGTGCGGGGCTCGGTACGACAAGTTCCGGCATGGACTGGTCTTCGACCGCGATACGATATTGCGTATGACCGGGCTGGATCGTGCGCACATTGGAATTGGCAAGCTTTGGCAGGCCTTCGCGGTCGGTCACGACATGCCAGTGTCCGGCAGAGGGGATGCTGAGCCGCGCCGGCGTCTTGACGATCAATCCGCCCAGAAACTTGTAAGGCTGCGCACGGCGATAGAGCTGGTAATTGCGATCATCCATCAGGCGAACATTGTTGATCGCGGACAGGGCAACCTCGACGACCGTGCCGCCGGGCTGCTTTCCGAGATCGTAGTGCTTGTAGCGGGGTGCCTGCTGTTGCGCCATCTTCATGTTCCACCAAGCGCGCCGGATCCCGCATTTGCGGCGGTCCGTCATGCTCATGCCTGCCGGCGGTGTTGGAGATTGCCCTGGGTACCCCATCATCCGCAATGATGCGAGATTGCATGCTTTCTCTTAAACTTTGGTTATTCAGTGTGGGCAGGGATGGCGGAGAGTCTATTTTTCAGCCCGCAGTGGCATAGAGCCTGACGGATGACCGGGCGAGGGATGGCAGGCCGTCCATGTCGATGACAAGATGCCAATGATCCTTGGCGGGGATCGTCAGCCGTACGGGGCTCACATGCGCAAGACCGCCTTCGTAGCGATGTGGCAGCACGTTTTCGAAATGCTGGAAATGCCTATCATTCATCAGGCGCACGTTTGCCTTGGTGGAAAGGCGAACCTCCACGATTGTCCCTGCCGGAAGCCGAGCGAGGTCGTAGTGCTTATATTTGAAGGCCTGGCGTTGCATGATGGACGTGCTGTTTTGGTGGAACGGGCCGGACGCTATCCGCGCGGTTTTAAGAAGTGGTGAGGCGGTTGGCGTGCATTTTAACAATCATGCGCTTTCTGCGCGAACAATCACATTCGTGATTTTCGTCAGCCTGATATCGTCGCCAAAAAAGGAAAAAGCCCGGCGTCTCCGCCGGGCTTTGTAACAGAACACATTGGCTGGCCAATCAGGCAGCCATGGCCTTCTTGAGGTTTTCGTCGACCTTGTCGAGGAAGCCGGTGGTGGAGAGCCACGGCTGATCGGGGCCGATGAGAAGCGCGAGGTCCTTCGTCATGTAGCCGCTTTCGACGGTTGCGACGCAGACCTTTTCCAGCGTGTCGGCGAACTTGGCGAGCTCGGCGTTGTCGTCGAGCTTGGCGCGGTGGGCGAGGCCACGCGTCCAGGCGAAGATCGAGGCGATCGAGTTGGTCGAGGTTTCCTGACCCTTCTGATGCTGGCGGTAGTGGCGGGTCACCGTGCCGTGTGCAGCTTCGGCTTCAACCGTGCGGCCATCGGGCGACAGGAGAACGGAGGTCATCAGGCCGAGCGAGCCGAAGCCCTGCGCGACCGTATCCGACTGAACGTCACCGTCGTAGTTCTTGCAGGCCCAGACGTAGCCGCCGGACCACTTGAGCGCCGAGGCGACCATGTCGTCGATCAGGCGGTGTTCGTAGATGATACCGGCCTTGTCGAATTCGGCCTTGAATTCGGTCTGGTAGACTTCTTCGAAGATGTCCTTGAAGCGGCCGTCATAGGCCTTGAGGATGGTGTTCTTCGTCGACAGGTAAACCGGCCACTTGCGCATCAGGCCGTAGTTCATCGAGGCGCGGGCGAAATCGCGGATCGATTCATCAAGGTTGTACATGGCCATCGTGACGCCGGCGCCCGGAGCCTTGAAGACTTCCTTTTCGATGACCTGACCGTCCTCACCAACGAACTTGATGGTGATCGTGCCCTTGCCGGGGAACTTGAAGTCGGTTGCCTTGTACTGGTCGCCGAAAGCGTGGCGACCGACAACGATCGGCTGCGTCCAGCCGGGGACAAGACGCGGAACGTTCTTGCAGATGATCGGTTCGCGGAAGATCACGCCGCCCAGGATGTTGCGGATCGTACCGTTCGGCGACTTCCACATTTCCTTGAGGTTGAATTCCTTCACGCGCGCTTCATCCGGAGTGATCGTGGCGCACTTGATGCCGACGCCATGCTTCTTGATGGCGTTTGCGGCGTCGACCGTGACCTGGTCGTTGGTGGCGTCGCGGTTTTCGACGGAAAGGTCGTAATATTCGATGTCGAGATCGAGATAGGGCAGGATCAGCTTGTCCTTGATAAACTGCCAGATGATGCGGGTCATCTCATCGCCGTCGAGATCGACGACCGGGTTCGCTACCTTGATCTTGCTCATATATCAGCCTCTTTCGTGATTTTCAGCGAATGGGCACATTCGCTCTCGCAACTGCTAAACTGCGCTATAGCACTGCGAAAGAAGAACGCAAAGGCGGAACCCTCAACTTGGTCGAATTAGCCATGCCGACGCTTGCCCTCGGGCCATGATTTTGCCGTTGAATTCCCCCAGGAAATGGCTTCATCTCGCGCTCGATGCTGCGCGGCTGCGAATCGCCGCCTACCGGAGGAAATCATGAAGGTCCGCTTAGCTCTCATTGGCATGGCTATTTCGCTTGCTCTTGGCGGGGTCGCCAACGCTGACGATGCGGCTGATCCGGCGGCACCGGTAAAGCAGATCATCGCGATCAGCCAGGATATCTTCAAGGCCGACGCACCTGCCAAGGATGACTACTTTTCCGACAAGTGGCTGACCGTGCTTTTCAGTTCTGCACTGGCCAAGCAGGCAAAGGAAGGCTTTGCCAAGGCGCAAGCCAATGACGAGCCATTCATCGACTATGACCCCGTTCTGGGTGGTCAGGATGGTTGCCAGCCCAAGGATGTCAGCATCACCGATGCGGGCATCAAGGACGGTGTGAGTGACGTGGTTGCGCGGTTTCGTGCCAGCTACTGCTTTGACGGAAGCGACAACGCCTTCACCGAGACCCATTTCAAGGTGATCGTGGAAAACGGCAAGGCCGTCATTGACGACATCGTCAACACTGTGCCGGACGGCGACCCCATTTCGCTTCGTGACGTCATGAAGAGCTATTTCGAGCAATAAGATTGCCTGTCCGCTTTGATTTTTTCGCGGCGCTGTGCGAGTGAAGCGCAAACGAAAACGGACCAGAGACCATGGCAGGCACAAACAGCGAGAGACCACTTCTGGCGGAAGGACCGGCGATCATTCTGGTGAGCCCGCAGCTCGGCGAGAATATCGGCATGGTGGCGCGAGCGATGGCCAATTTCGGCCTCGCCGAATTGCGCATCGTCAATCCCCGCGACGGCTGGCCATCTGAAAGCGCGCGGTCTGCGGCATCCCGCGCAGATCATGTCATCGACGGCGCGCAGATTTTCTCTTCACTGGAAGAGGCGCTGGCCGACATCAATTTCGTCTATGCGACAACGGCGCGCGACCGTGATGGTTTCAAGCCGGTGCGTGGCCCGGAGGTGGCGGCCGAGACACTGCGCACCCGCTTTCGCGACGGCCAGAAGGTCGGGATCATGTTCGGCCGCGAGCGCACTGGCCTGACAAACGAGGAAGTGGCGCTGGCCGACGAGATCGTGACCTTTCCGGTCAACCCGGCGTTCGCATCGCTGAATTTGGCGCAGGCCGTGTTGCTGATGTCCTATGAATGGCTGAAGACCGGACTGGCTTCGCCGGATGAGACACCCTTTCAGGCGAAACCCATGCCGCCGGCAACGAAGTCGGACCTGCAAGGTCTGTTCGACCATGTCGAGGAAGCACTCGACGGGCGCGGCTATTTTCGCCCAGCCGCCAAAAAGCCGAAATTGGTGGAGAACCTTCGCACCGTTCTCACGCGGCCCGGCTTCACGGCATCCGAAATCCAGGTCATCCGTGGCGTCATTTCCTGCCTCGACAAGTTTACGCGCGACAACCCGCGCGGCTCGGCCGATGCAAACCGGGCGCGCAAGCCCAAGGCCAAGCCGCGGGCCGAACGCGTGAAGCAGACCGAAACGACGGAAGAGTAAGACAATGGAGATGCAGCCGGTTCTCGTTTTCGACAGCGGTATCGGCGGGCTGACGGTGCTGCGCGAGGCGCGGGTGCTGATGCCGGAGCGCAACTTCGTCTATGTCGCCGACGATGCCGCCTTTCCCTACGGTCGCTGGGGTGAGGCTGAACTGACGGAGCGGGTTGTATCGCTCTTCGGCGATCTGATTGCCCGTTTCAAACCCGTCACCTGTATTATTGCCTGCAATACGGCCTTTACGATCGCCGGTGCGGCGCTGCGCGAAAACTATCCCGAGATGACATTCGTCGGCACCGTGCCCGCGATCAAGCCCGCGGCGGAACGTACGCGCTCCGGGCTCGTTTCCGTTCTTGCTACCCCCGGCACAGTCAAACGCGCCTACACGCGCGAACTCATCCAGTCGTTCGCCAGCCAGTGCCATGTCCGTCTCGTCGGGTCTGAAAATCTCGCTGGCATGGCCGAGCGCTATATTCGCGGCGTCAAGCTGGAGGATGATGCTGTCCTGCAGGAAATAGCTGCCTGCTTCGTCGAGAAGGACGGACGCAAAACCGACATCGTCGTGCTTGCCTGCACGCATTATCCCTTCATGGCCAATCTCTTCCGAAAGCTCGCCCCCTGGCCGGTCGATTGGCTCGACCCGGCGGAAGCCATCGCCCGACAGGCCAGACGGCTGGTGCCGATGACCGATCATCTGAAATCGGATGGCGAGGCGGATATCGCCCATTTCACGGCCGGTCCACCGGACTTTGCGACCAGACGCCTGCTTCAGGGCTTCGGGCTGAGCGTGTGAGATGCCGGGTGAGCCGGGGCCTCCCGCTGATCTGCTAAGTGATCTTGACGAGGTCGCACGTATCATGGCCGGGTTTGAAGGCGATTGGTGGGTTATCGGGAGTGCTGCCATTCTGCTTTCCGGTGTGCCGAATCTTGAGCCGCAAGACATCGATATCCTGGTATCGGATCAAGGTGCCCGGGAGCTTTGCAGCCGCTTGCGTGCTTCTGCGATCGATATGCCAAGGCACGACAAGTTTCGCTCCGATCTCTTCTTTCGCCATCGTCTCGTCAGCAGGGACATGGAGGTCATGGGCGGCTTTACCGTCGCAACTGCTGTGGGCTGGGAAGCCTTCTGGCCAGAGGATACACGGCTAGTTCAGAGCGAGGCGGGAACCCTGCGCCTGCCTGCCGTTTCAGATCTCGTGCGCATGTGCAGGCTGTTTGGCCGCGCCAAAGACATTGCACGAATTCCCGCTCTTGAGGCGTTGCCTCGGTGAGGCGGGACTGTTGCTGATCCGCAACATAATTTGCCGAATTCGACAATCCTGAATTGTCCTGTTGCGAAGCAGAAAAGTTCGTGTATCGTTTGAAAATCTGCAACGCGAACCTTGGAGGCGCGAGATGAATATTTCAGTTTCTGGCTTGTGCCTCAACAATGGATTCTTCCCGATGTCGGAACTTTCCGGCGCAATGGGCTATGCCTTCAAAATCTGAGAAGCGCTGAATCCATATTATTTGCAGGCGTTTAGCCAAAAAATTCCATGATATCGCTGACGGTTTCGTCGTGTCTGCAGGGTTCGCCCGTTGATGCCTGGATTCCGTCCGCATCCAACCTTGAGAGGTCCTGGCTGCCCACGTGGCGCCGGGTAGGACGACCATGCTTCAAACACAACTCAAAGACGAATTCGAATTGACGTTGGCTCTTGATCTTGCCAGCCGGAAATTTGGTTTCTGGACGACACTGCGGGCGCTGGTCCTCGCGACATTGCGGCATAGCCGCGAGCAGCGTGATTTGGCGCTCCTCGACAATCGGACGCGGCGTGACATTGGTCTGCCGCCCATCGAGGTTGAACCTCGGGTTCTGTCGATCTTTCCATCAAGCTCAGGAAAACGCGACTAGGCGCGCCTGAAGGCCGGGCCGCAGACGATGCGGGCCGGCCTTCAGTGTCTTCAAGCGACCTTGATATGCGTCATCATGCCGGAGAGCATGTGGTAGAGGTGATGACAGTGGAAGGGCCAATGGCCGGGGGAACCGGCATCGAATGCGATGGTGACGGTCTTCATCGGCGGTACCAGGACTGTATCGCGCATCGCGCCTGCAAACCTCGTGTCGTCGATCCCAACAACCTGAAAATCATGTCCGTGAAGGTGCATCGGATGCGCCATCATCGACATGTTCATCATCGCTATTTCGACGCGTTCGCCGCTTTTGAGCGCAATCTTGTTTGCGCCCATCATCGTCCATTTATAGCTGGCCATATCGCCTGCAAGGTGGACCATGAACTTGCGCGCCACGGGCTTGTCTGCCAGCGGCATGCCCGCGCGCAGCTTCGTTTCCAGTGAAAGATCGAGGGCAGGGGCGGCCTTTTCGCCCTTCGAGGAGATCTTTCCGATCGTTGCCCCGGTTGTCGCGAGAATGAGGCCGGTCTGGTCGACCGTGCCTTCGCGGCGCGCCAGGACCGGGAAAGCTCCGCCGCCGGCAGGGATCTCGACGATCAGATCGAGCCGCTGCGCCATTGTCATCGGATAGGAGCTTGCCTCGACGGGACCGACCGGCTTGCCATCAACAGCCACGAGCGTTGTCTTCAGGCCCTGCGGCTCAAGCCAGAAAGCAGTGGATGATGCGCCGTTGATGATCCGCAGCCTGACCTTCTCGCCCTTGCCGACGCTCACGATTTCCGGATCGTCGAGTGTGCGGTCGTTGGTGAGATAGGCGTCGTACTCGATGTCGTTGAGGTCTGCTGCGCCCATCGCCATATCCATGGAGCCCATGGACATATTGCCCATATCCATGGCGTCCTGGCCGTCGGAGCTCATGTCCATATTGCTCATGTCGCCCGACTTCATATGGGCGGAATGGCTATCGCTTCCGCCGCCACCGAGACCGGCCAGCAGCTCCTCCGGCGGGCGGAAGGAAAAGTCATGCAGCATCATGACAACCTCCTGCAGACCGGCTGTCACGACATCCTGCGTTCGAACGATCAGCGGTGCTGCCAGCAACGTCTGTTCCTGCAACGTGTGGGCATGCATCCAGCATGTTCCGTCATTGGCGAGCGGAAAATCATATTCTCTCGTTTCGTCGGCCTTCAGCATCGGCAGGGGATTGTCGCGCACGCCATCCTGCTGCCACGGTGGGCGCAGGCCATGCCAGTGGACAATGGTATCTTCCTTGAGCCGGTTTTCCAGCGACACGGAGAATGTCTCGCCCGGGTCGAATACGAGGCCCGGCCTGCCGTCGGGGCCAGTCAATCCATAGACAGTTGCCGCCTTGCCATTGACCTCGAGTGTTCGCGTGCCAATGGTGAGCCTACGACTGGTCGCAGCCCGTGCTGTCGGCGCCGCCAGAAAGGTCGGCGCGGCATAGGCGCCTGCAACGAGCGCTGCCGATCTGATAAAATCCCTGCGTTTCATACCCGCATTTTCCAGTGCAAATGAGACTGAATTCAGATGTAGGGTAGCGCGAACTGCACCGAATTCAATGCGGCAATATCGCTTATGCAACTGTCAAACTTTGATGATCCAATCGTGTTTGATGGGCGCTGGTTGTCATGAGGAAGAATTTTTGCGTAGATATTCGCATTCGGATATCGGTTCAGCGAACAGAACAGGGTCGCGCAATGCAGGCAGTCAAGGCGGACTATGGACAGGATGCTCCAGGTATTCGGCAGGGTATGATCGCTGTTGGTGCAGTCGGCGCCGTCGGATGGTTAGGTGTATTGCTAGAAGGCGACATGTTCCTTTCTCCGACAGTTGCGTGGATCGTCAAGGCGATCTGCGTTTTAATCGCAGCATATGGGTTCGGCATGGCCGCCTACATGACATGGGGGTCAAGGGTCGGCAAAATTCAAACCTGCGAACGCTTGCTGGACGAGCTCGGACATCTAAGAGGCTGGACCGGAAGTGAGACAGTGATCGATATCGGTTGCGGCCGAGGATTGATGATGATCAAGGCTGCCAAGAGGTTGACCACAGGAAAGGCGATCGGCGTTGATATCTGGAGGTCTTCGGACCAATCAGGAAACTCGCCGGAAGCGACACTCCGCAACGCTCAGATCGAGGGCGTCGCGGATCGCGTTCTTGTGAAGACCGGCGAAGCGACCAAGCTACCTATCGATACAGCAAGCTGTGACATTGTTTTGTCGAATTGGACGGTTCACAACATCGAGGGGCAACGCGAACAGTTTGAAGCCCTCGCCGAGATGTGGCGCGTTTGTCGCCCTGGTGGACTTATCGTCGTCTCGGACATAGCGGGCGTCGCTGACTATCTGCGCTATTTCTCTTCACTGGGGGCCATAAACACCAGGTTCCTCGACGGAGGAGTTGAGGCGTCTATCGCAAATATCCTCAGTGGCGGTACATATAAGCCCCAAGCGATTATGGTTGTAAGGTGATGGCTTCGATGCATTTGGAATCTGCGTCCACGCCATAGTCGTGTGGCCCAGGAAGCCAGATATTTGCCTCAGAAACAAGCGGTTCTGAAATATCAAGTGGATCAAGCTCTTGGCGATGAGATGCTTAAAGGACCCACAGATGACCCGGAACAATTCTTGTTGTTCACATTCAGATGTAGGGTAGCGCGAACTGAACCGAATTCAATGCGGCAATATCGCCATCGGAGCCCGTGCGGATATCGTCTGCGCCCGCATCGAGGCTCTTGTGAATGAGATCGAAATCGTGCTGGGAGATTTCGAAGAGGCCGTAGCGGAAGGGCTGTCCCCAGTTTGTGCGCCCGGCGGTGAATTCAAGCAACTGCAGCATCGGCGCAATTCGGACCTCGCCGGTTGCCAGCCAGTCCACGTCACGCCTGAATGGTATGAAGCCACCACCCATATTGAACTGGTAGGGGTCGCGAATTCTAATCCGCCCGCAGGCAGTAAAGGATTGCAGCCCGTCCTTGATACCCATCAGGCGGCTTGGCGAATAGTAGGCGATACCATCGCCAGGGTTTGTGCGCTTCAAGGGGCCGCCCTTGCCGTGGCAGACCTGCATGAAGCCTTCGCGTGCTCCTCGGCGGACATGATCCGCCGAGGCAACGCCTATCCAGTAACGCTCTGTCGTCATCTGCATGAACCTCAGACCGGCTCGTCGGCACGGCGGTAGACCCGCAGGCGATGGCCGTCGGGATCGGTCGCCGTAAACGTGTAGCCGAAGTCCATCATTTCCGGCTTTTGAAGGATCGACGCGCCCTTGGCCGCCCAGTCGTCGTGAACGGAATTCACTTCATCGTCCGAGGGGCAATCGAACATGATTTCGGCACCGCCGACATGGCCGTTCGTGACGGGCGCAACTTCGCTCGCGAGCCACAGTCCCAGCTTGAAGCCGCCTGGCATGACGAACATCGCAAAGCCGGGAGACTGCTCAACGGGCTTCACGCCGAGGAGCTTCTCATAGAAGACTGCGCTTTCGAGCGGGCTCTTTACGTAGAAGAGGACGAAGTTGGACGGTGTCATGATATGTCTCCTTGTGTGGTGCGATTGTTTTCGACAAGGAGGTTCTAGCAACACATACTGCCAAAAAATGGCAGTATCAGATTTTGAAAATTCCGATCACTCGTTCAGCTTCTGGGTTTCACGCCAGGCTTTCATGAGTGCGGCCTTGCGGCGGGGATAGCGCTCAGGGCGCTCGGTGAATGTGATGATGCGGTCGGCTCGAAAATGACGGAAATCGTTGCGCAGTTCACACCAGGCTAGCACGACACGCACCCTGTCGAAGAAGCCTAGTCCAAATGCCCAGATGATGCGATCGGTATCGCGACCGCTTTCGTCGCGGTAGGAAATTTCCAGCTTGCGCTCGCGGCGAATGGCAAGACGGATCACCGAAAGATTGGCTTCGCCCTCGACAATCGGCTCACCGCCGCCGACGAGAAGATTTGTTGTATCCAGTTGATCGCGCAAATCTTTCGGCAAGACGCTTGCGATCTTCGCCAGCGCGTTTTCAGCCGCCTTGCCGAGCGGCCCGCCGGCGCGCTTGGACACCCAGCGGGAGCCCAGAACCAGCGCCTCCAGTTCATCCTCGGAAAACATCAGTGGTGGCAGCATGAAACCGGGCTTCAAGATGTAGCCGATGCCGGGCTCGCCTGTGATATCGGCACCCTGGCCCTGAAGCGTGGCAATGTCGCGATAGAGCGTGCGGATGGAAATGCCGAGCTCGCGCGCAAGCGATTCCCCGCTCACCGGCTGCCGGTGGCGCCGCAGGATTTGCAGAAGGTCGAAGAGCCTTTCCGATCGTGACATGACAGCTGGATACCCTGTTTTGCTGTCAGAATATGGCAGCATTCGCAGACGCGCAATCATCTGTGGTTTGTGCGGTTTCAGATGCCAAATCGTCTGCCGTTTTGCTATGCACAAGGGCTGGGACGCTTGTCGCGATTCCTGCCATGGGTCGTTGTGAAGGTCATCCGGTGGCACATCTGTTTGCATTCATACGCTTGTCAGTTCGGGGTTTTGCATTTTGAAAGTCGGCATTGATATCGGAATGGTTTCGGCGGCAGGCATGCCGGGCGGACAACCGGCGATGCTAGACATCGAGGAGCTGCTGGCGACGCGACTTCTCGTGCAGGGCAATTCCGGCTCCGGCAAGTCGCATCTCTTGCGCCGCCTTCTCGAGCAGAGCGCGCGTTGGGTGCAGCAGGTCATTATCGATCCGGAAGGCGACTTCGTGACGCTCGCGGACAAATACGGGCATGTGGTGATCGATGGTGAGCGCACAGAGGCGGAGCTTGCGGGCATTGCAGCCCGCGTGCGCCAGCATCGCGTTTCCTGCGTTCTCTCGCTGGAAGGGCTTGACGTCGAAGATCAGCTACGGGCGGCCGGGTGGTTTCTGAACGCGCTGTTCGATGCGGATCGCGACTACTGGTATCCGGTGCTGGTCGTGGTGGACGAGGCGCAGATGTTTGCGCCTGCCGCCGGCGGAGAGGTGGCCGATGAGGTGCGCAAGCTTTCGCTCGGCGCGATGACCAACCTTATGTGCCGTGGCCGCAAGCGCGGTCTGGCGGGCGTGATCGCGACGCAGCGTCTGGCAAAGCTTGCCAAGAACGTTGCCGCCGAAGCCTCGAACTTTCTCATGGGCCGTACCTTCCTCGATATCGACATGGCGCGCGCAGCCGATCTTCTCGGCATGGAGCGGCGGCAGGCGGAAATGTTCCGCGATCTGCAGCGTGGTTCCTTCGTAGCGCTTGGACCTGCGTTGTCGCGTCGCCCCATGTCCGTGACCATCGGGGCTGTTGAAACTTCGGCCCGTTCTTCCAGCCCGAAGCTGATGCCGCTGCCGGATACGCAGCCGGAAGTGGATGTCGAGGATCTCATCTTCACGCCTGCCGAAGAAGAGCTGACGCGTCCACTTGTGCGCCGCGCGCCGCCGGCACCGCGTCCCGCGACCGATATTCTGGCCGAGCTTGCCCGGGCTGAACCGGCCGCTGCCGATCCGCAGCCGAAACAGGCCTCGCTCGATCTCAACCCGCAGGAGCGGGAAGAGAAGGTGGAGCTGGCGCTGGCCGAGGTCATTGGCCACCCAGAGGCCGCATTTCGGGCGGATGCCGAGCTCTATCAGGACTTTCTGGTTCGCGCGCGTATCCGCCGCATTCAAGGCCCGCCAATGCCGCTCGCGGAATTCCGGCGGCGGCTTGCCGTCGTCCGTTCCGGCGTCGACGAGGAAACGGCGGCGGGCGCCCCCTGGCAGAAGGCGCTGGAGCTTTCGGCGCGCGTTACCGACGATCTAAAGGGCGTTTTCCTGATGCTGGCAAAGTCTGCGATCAGAGCCGAGGCATGCCCACCCGACCAGACGATCGCGCGGGTTTATGGCACCCATTCGGCGCGCCGTGCGCGGCGCTTCCTCAGCTATTTCGAGGAGCAGGGGCTGATCGTGGTGCACACGGCCCATGGCGGCGGCCGCATTGCGGCATTCCCCGATCTTGAGTGCGAGACCGGGCCCGGCGATCCCGATGCGGCGGATGTCGCGGAAGCCGCCGAATAAACGAACAGGCAGAATCAAAAAGGCCGGGACGAACCCGGCCTCTTCAGTATCTCAGAAGAGAAACTTATTAAGCAGCCTGCAGGTTGCCTGCGGCGCTCTTGCCCGAACGGCGGTCCTGAAGGACTTCGTAACGGATCTTCTGGCCTTCGTTCAGCGAGCCCATGCCGGCGCGCTCAACTGCGGAGATGTGGACGAATACGTCAGCAGAGCCGTCGTCCGGCTGGATGAAACCGAAGCCCTTGGTGCTGTTAAACCACTTTACGGTACCTGTAGCCATAACGATTTCCTTTCAAATCGTTGGAGAGTATTTGCGGCAAAGCCGCGTGGATCGATTTTGAGAGGAGATCTTATGCGCCGAGGCGCCGGGGTAAATCACATGCAAAGTTCGACGCGCGCCTTATATACCGACTTCGCCAGATTCCAAAATGCTTATTTCAAGTGCTCGTTGTTTCGTTCCGGTACGAAGCGGCCGTGTGGGCAACGGATACCGGACCAATTCAATGGGATACCGAATTGGAAAACAGGTTGACCACCAGAATTCCGGCAATGATCAGGCCGAGCCCGACGATCGCTGCCAGGTCCAGGCTCTGGCGAAAGATAAAGATGGCGATGACCGAGACCAGAACAATCCCCAGTCCGCTCCAGATCGCATAGGCAATGCCGACAGGCATGGTCTTGAGCACGATCGACAGCAGGTAGAAGGCGACGCCATAGGCCACAAGGCTCCCGACGGTCGGCCAAAGCTTCGTGAACCCCGTCGATTGCTTGAGCAGCGTCGTGCCGATCACCTCAAAGACGATGGCGATGACGAGCGCTGCATATGTGATGGCGGTCTGCGGCATCGCCGTCTCCAGTTACTTCTTGGGCAGGGGGCCGAGATATTTGTCGAGCAGCGCGGTCATTTCCTCATCGCGCGCCTGAGAGGTCTTGCCACCCAAAACGACGCCGACAACGCGCTTGCCGTTGCGGCTTGCAGAGCTGACGAGATTGTATCCCGAGGCTTCGGTATAGCCGGTCTTGATGCCATCCGCCCCGGGATAGCGGGTCATGACTCGATTGTGGCCATGAAACTTCATGCCGCGGAACTTGAAGGTACGGGTCGAGAAGAGCTTGTAGTCTTCCGGATAGTCGCGCATCAGCGCAACGGCGAGCTTGGCCATGTCGGCCGCTGTCGTCATCTGCTGCGGATCGGGCAGCCCGGCGGGGTTCCTGAACACGGTGTTGTTCATGCCGAGCGCGCGTGCCTTGGCGGTCATGATCTCACCGAAGGCGGCCTCGCTGCCACCGAGCTTTTCGGCAACCGCCACCGCCGCGTCATTGGCGGAAAGCACGATCATGCCCAGCACAGCCTCGTTGACCGTGATCATCTTGCCTGCGCCGAGCGCAAACTTGAAGGGTTCCTTTCTTTCTGCGTTCTCCGAAAGCACGATCTTGTCATCCCAGTGCAGCACGCCTTTGTGCAGCGCCTCGAAGGTCAGATAGAGCGTCATCATCTTCGTCAGCGAGGCCGGGTAGTTCTGCACATCGGCATTTTCCGATTCGAGAACTTGTCCCGTCGTTGCATCGGCAATCAGCGTTGCATGGCCCGCAAACGCTGACGTGGCAGACGCTGCTAGTACCGCTGCAAGGGCACACAGGGACAGAGACCGGAAAAGCGGCCGGAGCATTCGAACGGGCATTACAGGGTCACCATGAATTTGAATTGGCATGTTGGAGGGTGAAGACGCATGCGGACCAACCGCCACAGCGTGTGGCTTCCGTTGATCGTAGCCAAGCGATAGCTTGCCGCGATGCGTTTTGCGACCGCTAACGGTCATTTGTGGCCATGATTTGAGCGCCAGTGCGACTTTCCCACAGAATTCCGGGTGAGCATGTTTTTGATGCTGCGGCAATTTTTTCCATGCATGTGGCTTAACGTCATGATAACCACTGCGGCAGGAATATCCCCGATGAGTGACATTCCGATTTTCTCCAGACGACAGGACAAGGCGCGCAATGAACGGGCGACGTATGCATTTTGGTTTGGCGACGCTTGCCCTTTTGATGCTGACCCTGTCGATCTTTGCCGCGACGACCGGGTCTGCCATGGCATCAGATCCGCAAATTCTGCCGCTCTGGCAGGGTGAAGCGCCTGGCGGTGGCGGTCCGTCGGGCTCTGCCAAGGAAACGGCCTGGGGTTCGGTCAAGCAGATATCGACGCCCGACATGCGCGTCTTCCTCCCCGCAAAGCCGAATGGTGCGGCCGTGCTCGTCATTGCAGGTGGCGGCTACAAGCAGATTTCGCGCAAGGGCGAAGGCTATGCAGCGGCTGACTGGCTCAATGCACGTGGCTATGCTGCCTTCGTTCTGACCTATCGTCTGCCGGGCGATGGCTGGAATGCGGGCCCAGCCGCGCCACTTCAGGATGCTGAACGGGCCATCCGTCTCATTCGGCAGGACGCATCCCGCTACGGGATTGATCGCAACCGGGTTGGCGTGCTCGGGTTTTCGGCAGGCGGCAATCTTGCTGGCTTGCTTGCAGTGCGTTCGGCCTTCAATGCCTATCCGCCAGTGGACGCGGCCGACAAGCTATCGACCCGCCCTGATTGGGCTGCTCTGATCTATCCCGTCATCAGCATGCGCGCGCCGTTTGATCACACGTCGTCGTTTCACCAGATGATCGGCGCGCATCCGACACCGGATCTGATCGCCGACTGGTCAGTCGAAACCCATGTTGATGGCAAGACGCCGCCTGTTTTTTTGACGCATGCCGCCGACGATCCGATTGTCGATATCCGCCAAAGCGAGCTGATGGTCGCGACCTGCGAGAGGGCCAAGGTACCTGTGACTTATCTGCGTCTTTCGACGGGTGGGCATGGCTTTGCGCTCGGCCGCAAGGGTACGGACAGCATGGGCTGGACAGTGGCTTTCGAGAAATGGCTGAAGCGCTTCGACGTTACGGCTGTCTCGAGCGTTGCCCCGGCGCCCGCGGCAAAGATAGCAGACGAGCAGAAGCCAAAACCGCTCTGACAGTCAGAGTATTCCGGACGGAAAGCCGTTGGTCAGCTCTTTTCTTCCCATACGCGGACAAGCTCCACGATGGTGCGTGACGCCTTTTCCATATCCTGAACGCTCACCCATTCCAGCGGCGAGTGGTAGGCGTGGCCACCGGTGAAAATGTTCGGGCAGGGCAGGCCCATATAGGAAAGGCGCGAGCCATCCGTGCCACCCCGGATCGAGCCGAGATGCGGCTCCATGCCCGCGCGGCGCACGGCCTCGACGGCATAATCGACGATTTCCGGCGTGCGATCCAGAACAGCCTTCATGTTGCGGTACTGCTGCTTGACATGAAAGCTGTAGGTGGAGCCCGGATAGTCCGCCATGACGGTCTTTACGATGGCTTCCAGCAGCGCTTCCTTCTCGATCAGGCCCGGTTCGGTGAAGTCGCGGATGATGAAGCTGAGGCCCGCCTTTTCCATGGAACCCGTCATCACGACAGGATGGATGAAGCCATCCTTGCCGTCGGTGCGCTCGGGCGAGATTGATTTCGGCAGCCGCGCGACGATTTCGGCGGCAATCTTGATCGCATTTTCCATGCGGTCCTTGGCAAAGCCCGGATGCATGGCGACGCCTGTGATCTCCACCTCGACGCCATCGGCGGAGAAGGTCTCGTTTTCGATCGAGCCTGCCGTACTGCCGTCCATCGTATAGGCAAACTGCGCGCCGAGCTTGCGGATGTCGACCTTGTCGGCACCGCGGCCGATTTCCTCGTCGGTTGTGAAGAGAACTTTCACCGTGCCATGCGGGATTTCCGGATGATCGAGGAAATACTGCATCGCGGTCATGATTTCGGCAATGCCGGCCTTGTCGTCGGCGCCAAGCAGCGTTGTGCCGTCCGAGGTGACGATGTCGTTGCCGATCTGGTTTTTCAGCTCCGCATGCTCGCTCTCGCGGATCACCTGTTCGGGGTCACCGGGCAACGTGATGTCGCCGCCCTGATAGTTCTTCACGACCTGCGGTTTGACATTCGTGCCGGTGAAGTCCGGGGCCGTATCCATGTGCGAGCAGAAGCAGATGACCGGCACCTGCTTTTTCGTATTCGCGGGCAGCGTCGCGTAGATATTGCCGTGCTCGTCGAGATGCGCATCCGCAAGGCCCATCGCCTGCAGCTCGGCTACCAGAACGCGGCCGAGGTTCTTCTGCTTCTCGGTCGACGGCTGGCTTGCAGACATGGGATCGGACTGGGTGTCGATGACGACATAGCGCAGGAAGCGAGAGAGAAGGGTGTCGGTCATTGAGAAACCTGAGAGGTCGGAGAGATGGGACGGCGAGTTTTGGTGGGCGATCGTGGCGCGGTAAAGGCCTTTCAGCCTGCGACGCCCAAAGATTCGGCAGAGATCCAGAAAACGGCATCCTGCGATTCTGCCGTCTCGATCCACTCGAACTGGAGATGCGGGAATTCCTCTTCCAGGATTTCGCGGCCCGAGCCGATCTCGCAGATCATGCCGCCGCCCGCATTGAGAAAGTCCGGCGCGCGCTGCAGGATTTCGCGCACGAGGTCGAGCCCGTCTTCGCCGCCGTCATGCGCCATGGCGGGTTCCGCCAGAAACTCCGGCGGGTAGCCATCCATTGCCGCATGGTCGACATAGGGTGGGTTGGTGATGATCAGATCGTATTTGCGGCCTTCCAGCGGATCAAAGAGATTGCCTTCGAAGAGGTTGACCTGCCCCTCGACTTCGTGCTCGTCGATATTGATCTTCGCCACCTCCAGTGCGTCCGCGGAAAGATCGACGGCATCGATTGTCGCCAGCGGGAAGAACTTTGCGGCAAGAACCGCGAGGCACCCTGAGCCGGTGCAGATGTCGACGGCACTTTCCACGGTCATCGGATCCGGCAGGAAGGATGAGCCTTCCGGATTGCCATATTCGCCAAAGAGGATCTCGCCGATATGCGAGCGCGGCACGATCACCCGCTCGTCGACATGGAAGCGTACGCCCTGAATGTAGGCGCGGCCGGTGATGTAGGACGACGGCTTGCGCGAATTGACGCGCTCCTCGATGCGTGTTGCCAGCAGTTCGCGTTCTTCTGGCAACAGGCGGGCATCCAGGAACGGGTCCAGCACATCGATCGGCAGTTCCAGCGAATCGAGAATGAGGTAGGCCGCGTCGTCGCCCGCATTCGTCGTGCCGTGGCCGTAGCTCAGTTCCGCCGCATTGAACCGGGTGATCGCGTAGCGCCAAAAGTCGCGCAGCGTGACGAGTTCGGCGGTGATGTCCTTTATCGATGGCATGGTGTTCTGGTCCCCGCTTGTCTGATATGCAGGCTGTAGAATATGAGCGGGCAACGGGTCAACCGAGGCGACCCGAACATGCTACGGAACCATGGCGAATACACGCAAACGACCACCTGCGACACGAAAGCCCGGGCCAGCTGCGAGCGGCGGCAAACGGGTCATGCTGCCGCGCGCTCTCTCCAAGCTCGGCTTCTGCTCTCGCACGCAGGCCGAGGCGCTGGTCGCTGAGGGTAGGGTGAGCGTCGGCGGGCGGGTTGTTCGCGATCTGACTGCCTGGGTTGATCTTTCCAGCGATACTATTGCGGTCGATGGCAAGCGGGTTGCGGCCGAGGCGAAGCAATATTTCGTGCTCAACAAGCCGCGCGGTCTGGTCACCACACGTCACGATCCCGAGGGCAGGGCGACCGTCTTTGACTGCCTGAAGGGGATAGACGCCGTGCATCTGTCGCCTGTCGGTCGTCTCGACAAGGCGAGCGAAGGCATTCTGCTCTTCACCAACGATACGGAATTCGCGCAGGCGCTGCTTGACCCCGAGACGCATGTTCCGAAGACATATCATGTTCAGATCGATCGACAGATCGATGAGGCCGGACTTGAAACCCTGCGGCGCGGCGTGACCCATGACGGCGAGCTTCTGAGCGCGCGGCGTGTGAACCCGTTGCGGGCAGGCGAGCGCAATGCCTGGCTCGAATTCGAGCTGGAGGAGGGCAAGAATCGCCAGATCCGCCGCATGCTCGAAACACTCGACATCGAGGTGTTGCGGCTGGTGCGCATCGCGTTTGGCAATGTTCAGCTCGGAACGCTCGCCAAGGGTGAGTTCAGGGCGCTGACCGCTGCGGAGCTAGACGATTTGCGGGTTTCGGTTGCGCAAAAGCGCGCCGGGGTCTGAAAATCCACGCTTTCGGGGGTGTTCGGCAATCCACTTGGGTTGACATCCCGGCCATTTGCCCATAAAGCCCCGCCAACGCCGCAAGGATCACTCTTTGCGGTGTTCTCTTTGGTTTGACGTTCCGCGGCTTTTTCGCAGGCGACTGACCAAGAACATGTCCCGTGACGTTTCCGGAAGCGATCCGTGAGACGTCTGTCAGAGCCTTCAAAAGAGGTTCAAAGGAGGGCGTGTTTCCTAAAAGGCTGGTTCGGCAACGGGCTGGTCAAAACAAAATTGAACAAACGAAGGAAATGCGATGACAAAGCGCACCGCCGCCAAGTACAAAATCGATCGCCGCATGGGCGAAAACATCTGGGGCCGTCCGAAGTCTCCGGTCAACCGCCGCGAATACGGCCCGGGCCAGCACGGCCAGCGCCGCAAGGGCAAGCTCTCCGACTTCGGCGTGCAGCTCCGCGCAAAGCAAAAGCTCAAGGGCTACTACGGCGATATCCGCGAGAAGCAGTTCCGCGCCATCTTCGCTGAAGCTGACCGCCGCAAGGGCGACACCGGCGAAAACCTGATCGGCCTGCTCGAGTCGCGTCTCGACGCTATCGTGTACCGCGCCAAGTTCGTTCCGACGGTCTTCGCTGCCCGTCAGTTCGTCAACCACGGCCACGTGACTGTCAACGGCGTTCGCGTCAACATCGGTTCCTACCTTTGCAAGGCTGGCGATGTGATCGAAGTTCGTCAGAAGTCCAAGCAGCTGGTTATCGTTCTGGAATCCGTTGGCCTCGCCGAGCGCGATGTTCCAGACTACATCGAAGCTGACCACAACAAGATGACCGCAACCTTCGTTCGCGTTCCGTCGCTTTCCGACGTTCCGTACCCGGTCGTCATGGAACCGAACCTGGTCGTCGAATTCTATTCGCGTTAATCGCGATATTCACGATTTGCATCTGGAAAGCCGGCGGGTTCACTCGCCGGCTTCTTTATTGGAGGGAGCCGTTGCTGTAACGGTCTTCTCTCATCTCGTTCGTGTCCCGGGGGCGGCCGATCTTGCAGCACAGGTCCAGATTTCAGGCTGTCCTTGACGGGCTGACGGCTTCGGCCGTCGGTGTGCTGGTCTTTCTTGTGCTCTATGGGGTCGTCTGGACGCTGATCCCCTATCTCTCCAATTCGGGTCTTCCGGTCGACACGATCGAAGAAGTTGCCTGGTCGCGCGAATGGCCGCTTGGCATTTATCGCCATCCGCCGATGATGGTCTGGCTTCTCGAGATTGCCTGGAAGACGTGCGGCGGCTGGCTTGGTAGCCCTTACCTGGCGTCGGCGACCGTTTTCGGCATCGGGACGTTCGCGATGTCACGACTCGTTGCCTCGACGCGACCGGCAACCCAGGCGGGGTTTGCCGCGCTGCTGACGCCATTGGTTTATTTCTTCGGGCCGCAATTGCCGCAATGGAACGCCAATGTCGTGCAGCTTCCCTTTGCGGGACTGTTCCTGCTGGCTGCGTGGCGGGGGGTCATGGCCGGTTCGCTTCCGGTCACGATGCTGGCCGGGTTGCTGGCTGCCGGGGGTGTGCTTGGAAAATATTCCTTTGCGCTCATTCCACTGTTTGCCGCAGTGGGCCTGCTTGCACATCCGGTCAGCCGTGCCCGCATCCGGCTTGCGCATATCGGTGCAGCATTTCTTGTCTTTGTTCTCGCGCTATTGCCGCATGTCTGGTGGTTCTTCACTGTCCCCGTCAACACGCTCGACTATCTGACGATGAGTGCCGAAAAGGTCGAGGGTTCGGCGCTGGGTCATCTGACAAGCCCGCTTCTGGTGCTGATCGAGTTTGTCGGACTTCTGCTGCCCGCCGTTCTCATTCTCCTGCGAGGCACGACAAGGGAAACGTTGGAAGAGGAGAACGCTGCTGTCGACGGGGCGTTGAAGACGTATCTTGGCGCTGCAGTCCTCGGGCCTGTTGTGATTGCCGCGCTGGTCGGGGCCTATGGCGGTGGCTCGGTCAAGGATCAATGGCTGATCGCCTATATGCTCGCTGCTCCCGCAATGATGGTCGTCTTCGCTCTACCCCGCAATGTTTCGCTGCGGTGGAAGCTCGATGGCGCTGTTTTCTTTGCAGCCTGCCTTGTGCTGCTTGCCGTGTCCTATCCGGCAGAGCGGCTGCTGCACTATGCGCGCGCCAATGGTGCGCCGGTCGAATGGGCGCCACTCATGCCCATCGAGCCATTGAAGGATGAGGCTCTGGCCCTCTGGAACGAAACGCTCGCGCGAAATGGACAGGCAGCACGTCCCCCGATGATTGTCGCTGGTGGTTTCGAGGCTGCAGGCATTGCCAACACGCTTCCGGTTCGCCCTGCGTGGCTTGAACATTATGATCCCACAATTTCGCCTTGGGTTCGTGCGGAGATGATCCGTCAGTCCGGTATTCTGGCGACCGAACCGCCGCCGCAGGGATTTATCGAGACTTATGGATTGTGCCTTGGCGGTCAAAAAACGGTGAATTGGCTGAATGGCCGGGGCCAGATGGGGCGAACTGTGGCATTGACTGTTTTGCTGCCCGGTGGCCTATGTCATCCTTAACAAATCGTAATTTTCTTATTTATTGACGGAGCGCCATATGGCCCTGTTCTCGATTGTCGCTCCATTTTTCAACGAGCAGGACTCCGCCAGGCAGTTCGCGGAGTTTTCCGCGCGCCTTGGCGACGAACTCAAGACGCGTTTCGATCTTGATACCGAGGTCGTGCTGGTCGACGACGGCAGCCGCGATGACAGCATTGTGCGTTACCGCCAGCATTTGCAGGGCAACTGGCGCATTCTCGAACTCAGCCGGAATTTTGGCAAGGAAGTCGCGCTTTATGCGGGGCTGGCGGAAACGCGCGGCGACTATGTGATGATGATCGATGCCGATCTCCAGCATCCCTATTCGGTCTGTCTTGAACTCATCGAGACGCTTTTCGCCGATCCGGATCTCGATGTCGTCTACACGATCCGCGACGACCGGAATGAAGAATCATTCAAGAAGGCGCTGGCTGGCCGGCTGTTCTACTGGCTTATCAACTATCGCCAGCGCTACGAAGTACCGGAGAATGCGGGTGATTTCCGGGTCATGAACCGTGCGGCGGTGGATGCGCTTCTGCGTGTGCGCGACAAGCGCCGCTTTAATAAGGGTCTCTACGCCTGGACCGGGTTTCACCAGAAGGGGATCTACTACCGCCCCGATCCGCGCGCCGCGGGGGCCACGAAATGGTCGCGTCTCGGGCTCTTTGCGCTGTCTCTGGAAGGCATCGTTTCCTTTTCGGCGCTGCCGCTGCGTATCATGTCCATCATTGGCGCACTTGCCGGTCTGCTCGGCATGATCTACGGCGGGCATATTATCCTGATGGCACTTATCTACGGCGCGGATGTGCCGGGCTATCCGAGCCTCATGTCGGCAATTTCGGTGCTTGGCGGCTTCAATCTCGCACTGCTCGGTCTGCTGGGTGAGTACATCTGGGTAACGATTGCCGAAGTGAAGGACCGACCGCTCTACATCGTGCGCAAGGTTCACCGACCGGAAGATGGTCAATGAGCAGCAGTGGCCGGACAGGGGCTCTTGAGTCGCTGATCATCGTTGCCGATGATTACGGGCTTGCACCCGGCGTCAACCGGTCGATCCGCAAGCTCCTGTCGGCGGAGCGCATTGACGGCACCGGTTGCATGACCCTTTTTTCCGACTGGAAAGTGGAGGCGGCTGCGCTGAAAGCCTTATGTGAAAGCCGTGAAATCGAGGCAGGCCTTCACCTTACGCTGACAGACTTTGATCCGATGAGCGGCAGGAATGCATTGGGCCAGAGGGCTGTGATGCCGTCCGTCAACGATCTCATCAAGGCGAGCTACCGGCGCACGGTTGATTTTGCGGCTGTTGAGCGCGAACTCGACGCGCAGCTTGCGGCCTTCATCGAGGCCATGGATGCCATTCCAGCCTATATCGACGGACATCAGCATGTGCATTTCCTGCCGGCCGTCCGCGCCTGGCTCAAGAAGCGGGCGCCGCTTTTTGCCGAGTTTGGGGTTGTCCCATGGCTGCGTGGCGCGCCATCCGTTCTCGCCGCCTCCGGGCTGAAGATCAGGGCAAAGACGGCGGTCGTGGCGATGATCGCGGCAGGCTTCAACCGGACGATGCGCAAGTCGGGCTACATCATCGAAGGACCGCTTGTCGGTTTCTACGATTGGAACAATCCGCAGGCGTTCGAGCCCATGCTGCTGAGGCTTCGTGACAAGGGACCGGCCAACGGGGTGTTGATGTGTCATCCGGGCTCGATCGACGCTACCCTGCGCAAGCGCGACGGGTTGATCGACGCACGCGAAGTCGAGTATGCAGTCCTCTCAACGCTGGGAACAGCCTCGCCGCCGGAAGAGAGCAGCGCAATGCGGAGCCTCGCATGAATATCGCCGTGACGGCACCAGACGACCAGACCGATGATGCGGCGATCAGCTTTGCGGGCGACCCGTTGATGTCGGCCCTCTATGCGCATGCGCCCGATTCCGGCAATTTCAACAAGCTCCGCAAGCGGCTGCTTCGAAACGTCCGGCAGGCGATTGATGATTTCTCCATGCTTGCAGGTCAGAAGCGTTGGCTGGTTGCGCTGTCTGGCGGCAAGGATTCCTATGGGCTTCTGGCTTTGCTGAGCGAGCTCAAATGGCGAGGGTTGCTTCCGGTCGAAATCATCGCCTGCAACCTCGATCAGGGGCAGCCGGGCTTTCCCAAACACATCCTGCCAGACTATCTGACATCGATTGGCGTCAAGCACAGGATCGAATATCAGGACACCTATTCCGTGGTGAAGGAAAAGGTGCCGGAAGGAGCGACCTACTGCTCTCTCTGCTCGCGACTGCGCCGCGGCAACCTCTATCGCATTGCCCGGGAAGAGGGTTGCGATGCGCTGGTCCTCGGCCACCATCGCGAAGACATTCTCGAGACATTCTTCCTCAATCTGTTTCACGGCTCCAAGCTCGCGACCATGCCGCCCAAGCTCGTCAATGACGAGGGCGATCTGATGGTGCTGCGGCCGCTGGCTTACTGCGCGGAAGATGATCTGGCGCGCTTTGCAGCCGCCATGCAGTTTCCGATCATTCCGTGCGATCTCTGCGGTTCGCAGGACGGCCTGCAGCGCAACGCCATGAAGGACATGCTGGCAGGCATCGAGGCGAAGATGCCCGGCCGCAAGGATGCCATGATGCGCGCGCTCGCCAAAATCAATCCGTCGCATATGCTCGATAGAAAACTCTTCGATTTTTCCAGTCTCGTCCTCTCCCAAACCGAGAAGCAATGAACCAGTTCAGTGATCACGACATGCCTTTCCTGCGTCAGATTCTGTCGGAGGCGGGGACGGCGGAAATCATGCCGCGCTTCCGGGGGCTCGCCGCAGGCAGCGTTGCCGAGAAGAAGTCCTCGATCGATCTTGTGACCGAAGCTGATCTTCTCTCCGAAAAAGCCATCACCGAAGCGATCAGGACGAAGTTTGCGGATGCGCTGATTGTCGGCGAGGAAGCAAGCGAAGCCAATCCGGGTCTGATCTCGGCACTGAAGGACGCCGACCTTGCCTTCGTCATCGATCCCGTCGACGGGACCTTCAATTTTCAGGCGGGGCTTCCGGTCTTCGGGATCAACCTTGCCGTGGTTCGCCGTGGCGAAACGGTGGCCGGGCTCATCCACGATCCGGTGCTTGGTGACACGCTGACGGCTGTGAAGGGTGGCGGCGCGCGTCTGCTTCGCGCAGCGGGCGCGGAGGAGATCTGTGGCGTTCGCTCTGCAGATCTTCTCCATGACATGGTTGGCACGATTTCGATCAATGATATCGACCGGGACAATCGCCGCCGCATCGCCGCCAACCTCGCCAAGACGCGCATGGCCTTTGCCTATAATTGCTCGGCCTACGAATACTGGCTTGTTGCGACAGGCAAGGTTCATTTCATTGGCCATCACAAGCTGATGCCCTGGGATCATCTGGCGGGCGTGCTTATCCATCAGGAAGCGGGCGGCGTCACGGCGAAATTCGATGGCAGCAAATATCGCCCTGGTGATATCAGCGGCGGCATTCTCTCGGCACCAGACGCGGAGAGCTGGAACATGATCCTTCGGGAAATCGTGCGTGCTTAAGCGCGCTTCGGAACACAAAGCGGCAAGGGACCTCCTCCATGACATCCACCATTCAGACCGACCGTCTTATCGACATTCTCTGGCAGGCGGTCGAGGTGGAAATCCTGCCGCGCTTCGGCAAACTGTCGGATGAGGATATCCGCACCAAAAGCGAGGCGATCGACATGGTCACCGAGGCTGACGAAGGGGCAGAGCGGCTGATCCATGCCGAGGTTTCAAAGTTGATGCCGGACGCGCTGTTCGTGGGCGAAGAATCCGTTGCCGCCGATCCGGCTCTTCTGGCCAAGCTGGGCGGGGCCGATCTCGCGGTTGTCGTCGACCCCGTCGATGGCACGTTCAACTTCGCCAATGGCGTTCCGCTCTTTGGCGTCATGATGTCCGTGATCAAGGGTGGCGAAACGGTCGCTGGTCTGATTCTTGATCCCTTTGCGGGCGATTGCCATGTCGCGGAAAAGGGGGCTGGCGCCCATGTCGTGAAGCTTGACGGCGCACATAAGCCGCTGCGGGTGGCAGCGCCGTTGCCCGTCGACCAGATGCTCGGCGCATCCTCCACCGGATATTTCTATGGCGACGAGCGTGCCAATCTACTGGCCAATCTGGGTCTTGTCCGCTCGACCTTCAGTTATCGCTGTGCTGCCCATGAATACCGTCTGCTGGCCAAGGGCGGCATGCAATTTGCGCTCTATAACAAGCTGATGCCGTGGGATCACCTCGCCGGAGCGCTGCTTGTCGAAGAGGCAGGTGGTCATGTCGCCCGCTTCGATGGCTCTCGCTATCTGCCCTCGCACACCTCGGGCGGTCTCCTTGCCGCCTGCGACAAGGATAGCTGGCTGGCGCTGCGGAACACGCTGTTTCCGCAACGCGCCTGATGTATTTTAAACCCGCGGATTTTGAGGCCTGAACAGCTGGCCGCGCTCCGCAACCAGCACAAAACCGAGACCGATCAGTGACAGGACGAAATAGCCTGTCACGAGGGGCAGCGCTGTGCCGTTGTAGGCCTGACCGATGATTGCGCCGATCGTCGCCCCGCCGATGGTCGTGGTAAAGCCCAGAACGGATGATGCAGTACCGGCAACGTGCCCGAGCGGTTCCATTGCGAGTGCGTTGAAGTTCGAGCCGATCCAGCCGTACTGGAACATCGAAATCGCGAAGATGATGATGAACGGCGCAAACGGCAACGGTTCCGGCCCATAGACTTCCGCGAGCAGCCAGATGCCGTTGGTCAATATGAAGCCGAGCAACGCGCCATGCGACAGCCGACGCATGCCAAAGCGCCCGACCAGCCTGGAATTGACGAATGAGGATAGCGCCATGAACGCGGCGACACCGGCAAAGGCAAACGGGAAATAGACGCCGAGATGGTAGATCTCGATATAGACCTGGTTGGCCGAATTGATGAAGCCGAAGAGCGCGCCGAACAGGAAGCTGCTGGCCAGCGTGTAGTTCAGGGCAACGCGGTTTGTCAGCACGATCTTGAAACCGGCGAGAATTACCCGCGGCGTGAACGGGCGGACATCCTGAGGCGCCAGAGTTTCGGGCAGGCGGAAATACGCCCAGCCGCCGACAATGAGACCTATCGTGCCGATGAATGCGAAGATGAAGTGCCAATGGCCGAGGAACATGATCACCTGTCCCGTGCCCGGCGCAATGACCGGCACGATCATGAACACCATCATGATCATCGACATGACCTCTGCCATTTGACGGCCACCGTAGACGTCCCGGATGATCGACACGGTAATGACACGTGTCGCGGCAGAGCCGACGCCCTGGATGAACCGCAGCGCCAGCAGGACGCCGAACGATGGAGCGAGCATGATTGCGAAGGCCGAGAGGACATAGACGACGAAGCCGAAGAAAAGCGGCTTGCGGCGACCGAGGCGGTCCGAAATCGGTCCGAAGAAGAGCTGCGATATGCCAAACCCGATCAGATAGGCCGTGACAACGAATTGACGGCTGTTTTCGTCCGCAACGTTCAGCGACTCGCCAATCTGCTGCAGGCCGGGGATCATGATGTCGACGGCCAGCGCATTCAGCGCCATCAGCGCGGCGCAAAGTGCGATGAATTGTTTCTTGCCGATCGATCCCAGCAGGGCCGGGCGGCCGGATGTATTGATATTCATGATGTGAGACCCGAAAAAATGACGAGGGCGCTGTCTGGACAGCGCCCTGGCTCATATATCGACATGAGATCGATGCCCGCGCCTCTCGAAGGTGCAGGCGTCAGTTCTAGTCAGGCTGCGCCCTTGACGGCGACGCCCTGTGCAGCCAGGTGGTCCTGAAGTTCTCCGGCCTGGAACATTTCGCGCACGATGTCGCAACCGCCGAGGAACTCGCCCTTGACGTAGAGCTGGGGAATGGTCGGCCAGTTGGAATAGTCCTTGATGCCCTGGCGAATGTCGCCGTCGGCGAGCACGTTGATGCCCTTGTAGTCTACACCGAGGTAGTCGAGGATCTGGACGACCTGACCGGAGAAGCCGCACTGCGGAAACTGCGGGGTGCCCTTCATGAAGAGGACGACGTCGTTGGACTTGACTTCGTTGGCGATGAATTCGTGGACTGCGCTCATGGATCAATTCCTTTCACATGCGGGTTCAAGGCCCGCCGGCTCAATTCTGCTGTTAGATAGCAAGTGAAGCGAAGAATTGCCAGTCGCAAAGACGGCAATTGGTCAAGTTTGAAAACGGCGCTTTGACAACGGCCACGATGCGGCAGCCGTTGTCTGCCGTACCAGCGCGGTGCTTACTCCGGAATGCTGGTCTGCAGCGCCAGCGCATGCAGAACGCCGCCCATGTTGCCCTGCAGGGCGTCATAGACCATCTGGTGCTGCTGAACGCGCGTCTTGCCGCGAAATGCCTCTGCGACGACCTCCGCCGCATAGTGATCGCCATCACCGGCGAGGTCGCGAATCTTGACCTTTGCGCCGGGAATGCCGGCCTTGATCATGTCTTCGATGTCGCCCGGGTTCATTGCCATGCGTGATATTCTCCGTTACTCGGCGGCAGCGGCCATATCGGCCTTGCCGTCCATGAACGAAGGAAACCACGATTCATGGGCGTTGCGCAATTCCTCAACGGACACTGACAACAGATCGTCGACGGCGAGCGCCGTGCCCGCGACCTTGCCGAGCTTGCGGAAGGGCACACCAGCGCCTTCTGCGTTGGCGCAGACGAAGTCCGCGAGATCGGCCGGAACCGTGATGACGTAACGCGCCTGATCCTCGCCGAAGAGCAGGGCGTGGGCCGGACCATCGCTGTCGGCGAGCGAGATTGTCAGACCCTTGCCGGAAGCCATGGTCATTTCGGCAAGCGCCAGTGCAAGGCCGCCCGACGAGATGTCGTGGCAGGCCGTGACTTCGCCATTGCGGATGGCTGCACGCACCATGTCGCCATTGCGGCGTTCGGCGAAGAGATCGACTTCGGGAGCCGGGCCTTCCTTGGTGCCAAGAATGTCGCGCATGTAGATGGACTGGCCAAGATGGGCGCCATCTTCGCCAATGAGGATGACGGCGTCGCCTTCCTTCATGGAGCCGATGCGGGCCATCTTCGACCAGTCGGGCAGCAGGCCGACGCCTGCAATGGTCGGGGTCGGCAGGATCGCGACGCCGTTCGTTTCGTTGTAGAGCGAGACGTTGCCCGAAACGATCGGGAAATCGAGCGCGCGGCAGGCTTCGCCGATGCCTTTGATGGCCATGACGAACTGGCCCATGATTTCCGGTTTTTCCGGGTTGCCGAAGTTCAGGTTGTCGGTTGCGGCCAGAGGCTCGGCTCCGGTCGCCGTGATGTTGCGCCAGCATTCGGCAACGGCCTGCTTGCCGCCTTCGAACGGATCGGCCTCGACATAGCGCGGCGTCACGTCGGACGAGAAGGCAAGTGCCTTGGTCGGATGCGTATCGACGCGAACGACGCCCGCATCGCCACCCGGCAGCTGCAGGGAGTTGCCCTGGATGAGCGTGTCATACTGCTCGTAGACCCAGCGGCGCGAAGACTGGTTGGGCGAACCGACCAGCGAAAGAAGCACCGCCTTGTAATCCTTGGGAGCGGCGACGGATGCCGGATCGATCGGCGAATACTTGCCGGGTTCCTTCCACGGACGATCGTATTCCGGAGCCTGGTCGCCCAGATCCTTGATCGGGAGGTTCGCGACTTCCTCGCCCTGATGGATGACGCGGAAGCGCAGGTCATTGGTCGTCTTGCCGACGATGGCGAAATCGAGACCCCACTTGACGAAGATTGCCTTGGCGACTTCTTCCTTGGAGGGCTCGAGCACCATGAGCATGCGCTCCTGGCTTTCAGACAGCATCATTTCGTAAGCCGTCATGCGGTCTTCGCGTACCGGCACCTTGTCGAGCTGCAGCTCGATGCCGAGGTCGCCCTTGGCACCCATTTCGACGGCAGAGCAGGTGAGGCCGGCTGCACCCATGTCCTGGATGGCGATGACAGCACCGGTCTGCATGAGTTCAAGGCAGGCTTCCAGCAGGCACTTTTCGGTGAAGGGGTCGCCAACCTGAACGGTCGGGCGCTTTTCCTCGATCGACTCGTCAAATTCGGCCGAGGCCATGGTCGCACCGCCGACGCCGTCGCGGCCGGTCTTGGCGCCCAGATAGACGACAGGCAGGCCAACGCCCTTGGCTTCGGACAAGAAAATGCCGTCCGCGCGGGCAAGACCCGCAGCGAAAGCGTTGACCAGAATGTTGCCGTTGTAGCGCTCGTCGAACTCGACTTCGCCGCCGACGGTCGGCACGCCGAAGGAGTTGCCGTAGCCGCCGACGCCCGCGACAACGCCGGAGACGAGATGCCGGGTCTTCGGATGCGACGGCTCGCCAAAGCGAAGCGCGTTCATCGCCGCAATCGGGCGCGCGCCCATGGTGAAGACGTCGCGAAGAATGCCGCCAACGCCGGTTGCCGCACCCTGGTAGGGTTCGATGTAGGACGGGTGGTTGTGGCTTTCCATCTTGAAGACAACGCATTCGCCGTCATCGATATCGACCACGCCGGCGTTTTCGCCCGGACCCTGGATCACGCGCGGTCCCTTGGTCGGCAGGGTACGCAGCCACTTCTTGGAGGACTTGTAGGAGCAGTGCTCATTCCACATGGCCGAAAAGATGCCGAGCTCCGTGAACGTCGGCTCGCGGCCGATCAGGTCCAGAATACGCTGATATTCATCCGGCTTCAGGCCGTGAGCGGCGATGAGTTCCGGGGTGATCGGCTGGCTGTTTGAAATGGTCATGGCGTCCGTCTGGCTGGTAGTGGCGCTTTTGTCGCCCTATAGCGCATGATCACCGATCAAGCGACAGCAAAATGCCCCGAACCTGGGGAAAGCTTGCGGAAAAGGCGACGCTGGAGGATCAGAGCTCCATCGAACTCGGTTTGCCGGAACGGCTGTCCCGGCAAAAGGCAGCGAAGTCTTCAATGAACCTTTCGGCGACCGGGCGGTTTGCAGATGAAGCGACAGCCAGCATGATGGCGTCCGGGGTTTCCTTCATCAGCGGAAGCCTGAGAAAAATGCCGGGATTGAAATTCGAGCTGATGGTTGAAAGCACTGTACGCAGCGTCTGAAGCATGTCGTCACCACGATGGGACGCATGGGCGATGGCAATCGGCTTGCCGACGACGTCCTCGCCGGAGACCAGCCAGTCTATCGCGTTCTTCAACCCGCCGGGCAGGGTGCGCACATATTCGGGGCTTGCGATGATCAGACCATCGGCGTTTGCAATCTTCTGCTGAAACGCCCGAACTGTTTGCGGTGTCGCGTAACCCTCGCGGTCGGGCGAGAACACGGGCAAATCGCCAATGCCAGCGAAGACCTCGACCGTCACTCCAACAGGCGCGACAGCAGCCAGCGCCCGCAGCAGCGCCGTATTCGTGGATTGCGCGCGCGCACTCCCGGAGATGGCCAGGATTTTCATTGGGAGAGGCTAGCACTGGTGGGGCGAGTCTGGAAGCGAGGATGCGGTTACTCCGGAGCCTTTCGCAGTGCAGCCTGCCTGTAGACCTCAGACCTGTCTCGTTTTCCCACCGCTATTACAATAATGATCAGCTGCGCATCACGGACTTCATAAACAAGTCTGTAGCCTGCACCGCGGAGCTTGATCTTATACCGATCGCGGCTGCCGAAAAGCTGTGCGGAGGGCACGCGAGGGTTCTCACATCGCTCGACCAGCTTCTTCTTGAACTGATCACGCGTATTGCTGTCGAGCTTTTTCCATTCTTTCAGAGCGGCTTCGACGAAGCCCAACTCATAGCTCATCAATAGTCACCTTGATGACAGGATCGTGCGTCCGCGCATCTGCGACAACGTTTAGTTCCATGTCTTCAAGTCGCTCCAGCATAGCTTCGTATGTCCGCGCGGGGACACAATAAAAAGCGGGCTGATTGCGGTTGAGTATCGCCACCACCGCACCTTCACCGGAGGCAACGGTGCCCATCGGATTTTTCTTCAGTTCGGAAACGCTGGCAGTCAGCTCAGCAAGAACAACCTGTGTCAAGACAACTCCCTCGCGCCTCAGCAGGGTGCTGATATTAGTACTTATAACAGGTCTTTTCAAGCTATGGGGCCGTCCTGATCGCGCGGCATGCGTAGGGGTTACTCCCGGCTGCGCCTGCGACGCCTGCCGCCTTCGCCGCCCGCATCTGCCAGCACTTTCTTCTCCGGCAGGGTAATGACCTTTTCGAGGTTCGGGAAACTGTCCACCTTGTTGGGCATGGCCATGGCGTAGACGAAATGCTCCTGGAATTTGGGTTCCAGAGCGGTTTCGATCTTTTCGATCCGGCGCACTGTTTCCTCGATTTCGCGGCGATAGCCACGATTGAGCAGGCACATGCGCGCGCCGGTCCCGGCGGCATTGCCGACGGCCTTGACCTTTTCGAGATCGCAGTCCGGGATGAGGCCCAGCACCATCGCATATTTCGGATCGATGAAGGTGCCGAAGGCGCCGGCGAGGCCGATCCGGTCGACATGGTCGATGCCCAGCTTGTCCATCAATAGCTTGACGCCGGCATAGAGTGCGGCTTTGGCGAGCTGGATCGCGCGCACATCGTTCTGCGTGACGGTGATCTTCTGCGCGCCGTCATGCAGAAGATAGGAGAAGGTGCGGCCGTTTTCGAGGATGCGCGGACTTCTTGTGGCCATTGCGCCATCGACCACGCCATCTTCCGAAATGATGCCGGCGAGGTACATTTCCGCGACCACTTCGATGATCGCCGAACCGCAAATGCCGGTGATGCCCGTTGCTGCTGCTGCTTCCGTAAAGCCGGGTTCATCGGACCATTGCTCGACACCGATGACCCGGAAGCGTGGCTCCAGCGTCTCACGGTCGATGCGCACACGCTCGATGGCGCCGGGGGCGGCGCGCTGTCCGGAGGAGATTTCTGCGCCCTCGAATGCAGGGCCGGTGGGGGATGATGCAGCGACCGTGCGCGCCGAATTGCCAAGCACGATTTCGGCGTTGGTCCCGATATCGACCAGCAGCATCTGCTCGTCCTGCCGGTGCGGGCCTTCCGTCAGCGTTGCGGCAGCGGCATCGGCACCAACATGACCGGCGATGCACGGCAGCATGTAGACGCGTGCACCCTTGTTGAGATGGATGCCGATCTCTTCGGCCTTCAGGTGCTGCGCGCCGGAGGCCGCCAGCGCAAAAGGCGCGCCGCCGAGTTCGGTCGGGTCAATGCCCAGGAAAAGATGATGCATGACCGGATTGCCGACGAAGACGGCGTCCAGAATATCCTCGCGCTGAATGCCACCCTGTTCGGCCACCCTGTCGACAAGGCCGTTGATTGCTTCGCGCACGGCATTGGTCATGGCTTCGCGGCCATCGGGATTCATCATCACATAGGAAACGCGGCTCATCAGATCTTCGCCAAAGCGGATCTGCGGGTTCGACGTTCCTGCGGAGGCCAACGTGCGGCCCGAAAGCAACGAGGACAGATGCATCGCAATCGTCGTGGAGCCGATGTCGCAGGCAATGCCATAGGCTTCGTTCTTGAGGCCGGGATAAAGCGCCACGAGGCGTGGACGGTCGCCCGCTTCGTCCTTGTGGATTGCTGCCGTGACCTTCCATTCGCCCTTGCGCAGGATCGACTGAACACGCGGAAGAAGGTGGAAATCGACTTCGATACGGGAATGCTTCCAGTCTTTCTCGAGCGCGACGAGCAGCCTGTCGAGATCGCCGAGAGGCTTTTCCATGTCGGGCTCTTCAACCTCGACATAGCACATGTGGACGGCCGGATCGCGCTCGATGATGCGGCCGTCGCTTTCCTTGCGCACCACCTGTGCGTTGACCACGGTGTCCTGCGGCACGTCTATGACGAGGTCGCCCTCGATCGTCGCAGAGCAGGAGAGGCGGCGTCCCTCGGGCAGGCCACGTACCCGGTCATAGCGCTCTTCCTTTGGGCCGATCGGCGAAATGTGGTCGTTGGACGAGGTGATGCCGTGCTTGGCAAACTGACCTTCCTGCACCGACACCTGGCAGCGTCCGCACGTCGCCCGCCCGCCGCAGACGCTTTCGACGTAAACGCCGAGCTCACGTGCGGCCTCGATCACGGTTGTACCGTTTGCGAAGCGGCCACGCTTGCCGGATGGCATGAAAAGCACGAGGTGATCGGACATGATTTATGCTCCGGCTATGAGAGAAGCCGCAATCTGATTGGCCTCGATTAACATTTTCATAGCTGACTTAACGATTTACGAGACAATTTCGAGAAGAATGGCAGCCCTGACGAGGAGCCTTGTCATGCCGTCTCTGATTATCAGCGCACTCATTTCCAGTTTTACATTCGTCAGGCTTCTGAAAGGTCCTTGGCTGCGCAATCCGCACTATCTCGCCGCGGCGATGATCGGGTCGGTTGCCGTGATGCTTCTGGGTGACAAATTCGATCCCGGAAGTGCCGACGACATGATCAGCGGAACCCTTCTGGCCTTCGCCGGCAGTGCTGCCGGCGTGTTTCTCATGGGGCGGGTCAGCGGTCAGTCCTGACCGACGCCTTCAATTATTCGGTTGCTGCTCCACCACCAACGCGGGCTGCACGGCCGCCGCGTCGGGCCGGACGATCGCCGCTTGCGGCAGGCGCCGGGCTCTGGGCGGCTGCGCCACCTTCGGCGGGCTTGTAGTCGCGATAGGTCATGATCCAGTTGGTGCAGTTCGGATCCGTGCCGTTGAGCACGTTTGCCGCACGCACGGCTTCCATCTCCTGCGGACGGCAGGGGTTCATGATGGCGGACGTCATGCCGGCGCCGATAACCATCGGAATGAAGCCGGCATTGATGCCGTGCCGGTGCGGCAGGCCGAACGAAATGTTCGAAAGACCGCAGGTCGTGTTGACCTTGAGTTCATTGCGAAGGCGATGCAGCAGCGCGAAAACCTGACGGCCCGCGTCACCCAATGCGCCGATCGGCATGACGAGCGGATCGACAACAATGTCTTCCGGCTTGATGCCATAGTCGGCGGCACGCTCGACGATCTTCTTGGCGACGGCAAAGCGAACGTCCGGATCCATCGAAATACCGGTTTCGTCGTTCGAGATTGCTACGACCGGAACGTCGTACTTCTTGCAGAGCGGTAGGATGGCTTCGAGCTTTTCCTCTTCGCCCGTCACCGAGTTGACCAACGGACGGCCCTTGGCGACCTTCAGCGCAGCTTCGATGGCGGCGGTTACGGAGCTGTCGATGGACAGCGGAACGTCGACGAGCCCTTGCACGATTTCCAGGGTCTGGACGAGAAGACCGGGCTCCGTCGCGTTCGGGTCGACGGAGGTCACGCCGGCGTTGACGTCAAGCATCGTCGCGCCCGCGGCCACCTGTTCCAGCGCGTCCTTGATGACGGTCTCGAAATTGCCGGCCTGCATTTCTGCGGCAAGCTTCTTGCGTCCGGTCGGGTTGATGCGTTCGCCGATCACGCAGAAGGGCTGGTCGAAACCGATCACGATTTCCTTCGTCGCGGAAGCTACGATGGTGCGGGTCATGTGAGTGTCCTCGTTCCTCTCAAGATATAAAGATTTCTTTATATCGTTATATGTTGTGAAGCAAGTGCGGAAAGCTCGCTTGCTTATTGGTGGCTGGCGGCAGCTTTTGCCATTTCCTGCGGATCCTGGAGCGTGCCTTCGTGCACCTCGGCGGCGTGTGCTGCTGCAAGCGCCTCGCTGCGCGAGACTTCGCGCTTCCAGGGCTCGCGGCCCTTCAGCACGCCCGAGTCGTGAACGATTTCGGCGACATACTCTTCCTGGCGATAGGCCATGACGTGGATGCCGGAGACTCCCTCGATCTCCTTGACCTGATTGATCATGTCAATGCAGAGCTGCTTGCCTTCCTGCTTCTGGTTTTCAGCGCCTTCAAGCCGCTTGATCACATCGTCCGGAATGTGGATGCCCGGTACGTTGGTGCGGATCCACTTGGCGGTTTTTGCCGATGCCATCGGGCCGACGCCCGCGAGGATGAAGCACTTTTCGGCCAGACCCAGATCCACGACCTTCTTCATGTATTCCTTGAACATCGGAATATCGAAGACGTACTGGCTCTGGACGAACTGCGCTCCGGCGGCAACCTTCTTGGCCAGCCGGTAGGGCCGGAAGTCATAGGGCGGGGCGAAGGGGTTAATGGCTGCGCCGAGGAAAACGGCCGGCGGCGTCGTCAACTTGCGACCCGAAAGGAACTTGCTTTCATCGCGCATGGTGCGGATGGTTTCCAGCATCGACATGCAATCGAGGTCGAAGACGGGCTTTGCGCCGGGCTGGTCGCCGGCCTGTACGCCGTCGCCGGTCAGGCACAGAATGTTCTGCACGCCCATGGCGGAAGCGCCCAGCACGTCACCCTGAATGGCGATGCGGTTCCGGTCGCGCGCCGAAATCTGCATGATCGGTGCGTAGCCCATGCGTGTGAGAAGAGCACAGATGCCGACAGACGACATGTGGCAGTTCGCACCAGAGGCATCGACGGCGTTGATGCCGTCCACCCAGCCCTCGAAAATCGCTGCGCGCTCGTAGACGTCTTCCGGGTTGGCGCTGTCCGGCGGGTTGAGTTCAGCCGTGACCGCAAATTCGCCGCGGCGCAGGATTCGTTCGAGGCGACCGCGGGAGGAGTGGCCGGGCAGGGGTTCCAGCGGAAGCCCGGGATCGCGCGGATTGGTATCGTTCATCATTTGCCGGCGTCCTCTTTGGCCTTTGCAGCTTCAGCGGTGACGCGAAGCCATGCGGATGTTTCGCGGAGCGACTGGTTGACCGGCTTCTGGACGTTCAGGATCGCGTCACCTTTTTCCATGTTGCGCGAGCCCTTCCAGGCCTGCACCCAGACGCAAGGCATGTCAGGCTCGACCTCGCAATTGCCGTTGGCACGAACGCCGCCACAGGGGCCGTTGCGCAACTGCTTGGGGCAGTTCATCGGGCAGCTCATGCCGGTCGACGACAATGCGCACTGGCCGCACATGCGACAGTCGAAGAGCAGGCCCTTGACGTTGCGTTCGAGAAACTTCACCGGCCGCTCTGCGCGCTGGTAGCCCACGGCCTTCCAGAACGGATGGAGCTTCAGGAAGAGGTCGGCAAACAGGCTGTAGAGTGTCTCAAGCGTGCGCGAATGGCGCACAGACCAGAGGCGGATTGTGTAGCGCCGGCCAGCGCGGCGGGAGGGCGAGACGCCTTCCGGCACGTAGGCCGTTGAGGGTGATTTCTTGGGCTTTGCGGCTTCAGCCATTCTCGCGTCCCCCTGCATGAACGAGTGCTACGAGGCGCGCCTTGTCATAAGCGGCTTCAAGCTCGGACGCCGCCTTGTCAGCCTCTGCTTCCAGATCGTCCGAAACGCTCACAGGTTCGGCCTTGCGCCATTCAGCCAGATAGTCGTCGGTTTCTGCCGCGCCGGTGCGCATCGCGCACATGTCGATGGCTTCAGTGAATCGCAGCGAGAGTTCGCGCTTGGCCGACGTGCGGCCCTTCTTGATGATGACCTGCGCGGGGATGTCCCGCCAGTACACGATGATCCGGTCCGCCATTGCCTTAGAAATCCTGCTCCGCCCCAAGCCCACGACTGGGGGCTTTCCCTGATGATGAGATTGCACGTGCACCGATGTTGAGACGCCACTTGCCGCGACGTACCGTAAGCCTAAAAGCGACAGCCGTATGCGACATGTTGCGATCAGCGACTTAGCCTAATCGGTCCTGCCTGATCCAGTCCCATTGAAGAGTGTTACATTGCAGCTTGTGGCCTGAAAAGGCGTGATCGGCGTCACATGGCAACAGATGCGCGGACGCTCAACTTCCTGCTTTCAATTGATAGCGTTCAGGCAGCGGGGGCCTGGGCTGCGTCCACGATTGCGGGCGTCAAATCGCCATAGCCCGTAAAGCGGTATTCATAGGCAAGGCCGAGGAAATCGGCGGCCCATTTGGCTTTGGCCTGCAATTCCGGGTCTTCGGTTTGCGCCAGATAGACGATCTTTTCGTAGTTGCCGAACACCATGGAAATCAGTTCGGGGTGCTTGTCGAGTTTCAGCGGTTCGATGACGAAGGCCTCGAACTGGCGGGCAATCAGGTCCGTCAGATAAAACGCCGTGATCTCTTCGCCGCATTCGGTCAGGAACTTTTCAACACCCGTGTAAAAGGCATAGCAGTGCGGACCGGCAATCCGCTCGATGCCTTCTTCTTCACAGATGCGGTCGACTTCACCCTTGGTGCCGCATTCGGCATAGGCGATGAAGATCCGGTTGATCCCCTCGGCGCGGGCTTCCGCGATCTTTGCGCGCAGCGCCGGCGCTATCCTGTCGGGATAGACATGCCAGATGGCTGGCAGGCATGTCAGGTCTATGTGGTCGAGATTATTGGTTTCCGCGACAGCAAGAATTTCACGCGCAAGCGCGCCGCAGGCAATGACTTTGATCTTTTGCGAATTTCGGGTCAATTTGTCAGCCGCCTTGGAACAAGTTCATGAGTCGTGCGTTTATGCATTGCCTGAACCGGACTCCAGGCTATCGACATTCGTATTTATCAGGGAAACACGATGCACAACTTCCGCTCTGTCATCACAGTCTGCACGGTTATCGCTTCTCTCGCAGTGCTGGCGTCTTGCGCCAACACGATCAGGGGTGTTGGTAAGGACACTGCCAACGCGGTTGGCGCGACCAAGGGCGCTGCCCACAACGTTGCACGCGCAGCGAACTGATCCGCTGGCGAAAAGTCCGGTCGCTCCGAATTGCGAAGCGACCGGAATGCCTTGATCAGGCGCGCAGGCTGTTGTGCTTGCGGGTGATGAATTCCTTGGCAGTTTCCACGGCGACAGCCGCATCGCGACAATAGGCGTCAGCGCCGATTGCTTTGCCGAATTCCTCGTTGAGCGGCGCACCGCCAACCAGAACCACCAGATCCTCGCGAATGCCCTTTTCCTTCAGCGTATCGATGACGACCTTCATGTAGGGCATGGTGGTGGTCAGGAGCGCCGACATGCCGAGAATGTCCGGCTTTTCCTTCTCGATTGCTTCCAGATAGGCTTCCACGGCATTGTTGATGCCGAGGTCAACGACGTCGAAGCCGGCGCCTTCCATCATCATGCCGACAAGGTTCTTGCCGATGTCGTGGATGTCGCCCTTGACGGTGCCGATGACCATCTTGCCCTGCTTGGGCGCGTCGGTGGCTGCAAGCAGCGGACGCAGGATGTTCATTCCAGCTTTCATCGCATTGGCAGACAGCAGAACTTCCGGCACGAAGAGAATGCCGTCGCGGAAGTCGATGCCGACGATGCGCATGCCTTCGACGAGCGCCTGGGTCAGGATGTCGTAGGGCGCCCAACCCCGCTCCAGCAGGATGTTGGTGGCTTCCTCGATTTCTTCCTTGAGGCCGTCATAGAGGTCATCGTGCATCTGCTGCACGAGCTCGTCGTCGGAAAGCTCGGAAAGAATGATTTCATCGTCGGACATAAATGCTCTCCCTTTGAGGGTCCCTGCTGGAACAGTCTTCAAGACCTTTCATACAGTTAGCGCATATATGTTGCAAAGCGTTTTCGAATGCGACAGCCGCCGGACCGATCTGCGACGGAGTGCCATCGCTTTTGGCCACGATCACAGGCTGCGACGCTCGAAATGCCGTGCAACGATGCGTGAGAAGACGGGACCCAGAAACAGGACCGAAACGAAGCGCGCCATCTGCATGACAAGGACGAAGGGTTTGTCGACCGGAGATGAAGCCGTGATGATGGCGACCGAATCTGCGCCGCCCGGGCTTGTCGCAAGATAGGCAGTGAGCAGGTCAATATGCGTGAAATGCGACACGACAAGCGCTAGCAATCCGCACAGTCCAATCAAGACGACGGTCGAAACGAACAATACCGGGAGTGCCTTTAGTGCATGGGTCACGATTTCCCGGGTAAAGCGGAAGCCCACGCTCCAGCCGAACAACATATAGGCGGTTGCGAGCAAAAGCGGCGGCAGGTGGATGCTGGCAAAGCCGGAAAACTGTACTGCCAGCCCTGTGGCAATCGGCATCAGCATGTTGATGGCCGGGCGCTTGAGAAGATAGGAAAATGCCGGTCCTGACGCGGCCACCAGCAGCGAGATCGCGAAATCGCGCGGTGGCACCGATCCGAACCAGTCGACGGGAACAGCCGGTTCGCCCGAAACCCGCAGGACGATATGTGCGATCAGCGATGCCGTTCCGGCAACCAGCAGCACGCGCAGGTATTGCATGAAGGCGACAAGGCGAAAATCAGCTCCCGCTGCTTCCGCCATCAGCACCATGGCGCTCGCGGCGCCCGGTGAGGCACCCCAGATGGCCGTCGTGCCCGGCAGCACCTGGTAAAGCGCCAGCAACCAGCCGAGCGCAAACGCTACACCGATGACGCTGAAGACCAGAATCAGGAAAAGAGGCCCGTTGCGAACGACTTCGCCCATGACCGCCGGCGGCATGCTGCCGGCGACCATGGTGCCGACAAGACCCTGGCAATAACCCGTCACCAAGGGTGGAAGCCGGAGGTTTGCACCCGCAGACGCCAGGATGACGGCGGAAATCATTGGTCCCAGCAGAAAGACGGCTGGCAGGCCCAGCGCATAGAGCGTGCCGGTGATCACGAGCGTCAGAACGACGAGCGCAATCCACTGCCGCCAGCGCGATCTGATGAAAAAGACTTGCATGGATACGAGTTTGCCAGCGATGATGGTGACGCGATCAGAATAGTGTTACGGCTCTATGTTAAGCACTGCAGAGAAGCAAGCCTAAACGAATGTCCGGCCTAGTGGAGTGAATTTGACATTTGATACCCATGTGCGGCGAGCGCTCAAATCAAATGTCAAATTCGAAAACTCCACTAGAATCATAAAGTTGCTAGTGGTTTAACTGGTTCCAACATTTGCTCGGGAGTTTGCAGAACCGGGATGCAAATGTTGGAATCAAACCACTAGGCGATTCGCCGGTATGCGGGGTTTCGCTAACAGCCTCTCAGGTGGCGCATTCAGGATGGTTCGTTTGCGCTCTTAGGCTAAGATTGTTTCATTGGCGGCTGGAGGGCCGCGCTCTTTTGCATTCGAGGATCAAAATGGATCAGGATATCGAACTGGCTTCCGCTGGCGCTGCAGCAGAAGGTGATGGCGGTCGGCGCAGCCGCGGTGCGGGCAGGGGTGCTGCAGCCCGTCGTGCCTCGCGCACCGGTGGCGGACCGGGTCCGTCGCTGCCCCATATCACTCGCAAGATCCGGGAATACGAAGTTCTCGACGAAGAAGGCCTGGCGCTGATCGAAGCGAACGCCGACCGTGTTCTCGAGGAGATCGGTATTGAATTCCGTGACGACGCCGAAGCGCTGGCGCTCTGGAAGGAAGCGGGTGCAGATGTGCGCGGCGAGCGCGTGCATTTCCCCAAAGGCCTCTGCCGCGAACTTCTGAAGACGGCTCCGTCCGAATTTACCTGGCACGCCCGCAACCCGGCCCGTTCCGTTCACATTGGTGGCAAGGCGACGGTATTCGCGCCGGTTTACGGACCACCCTTCGTGCGCGACCTCGAAGGCAACCGCCGCTATGCGACTATCGAGGATTTCCGCAATTTCGTGAAGCTTGCCTATCTGGCGCCGTCCATCCACTCTTCGGGCGGCACCGTTTGCGAGCCCGTCGACGTGCCGGTGAACAAGCGTCACCTCGACATGATCTACAGCCACATCAAGTATTCCGACAAGCCTTTCATGGGCTCGGTGACAGCGCCGGAACGCGCGGAAGACACCGTTGCCATGGCCAAGCTCGTCTTCGGTGACGAGTTCGTCGAAAACAACTGCGTGACGCTGAACCTCATCAACGCCAACTCTCCGATGGTGTTTGACGAAACCATGCTGGGTGCGGCCAAGGTTTATGCGCGCCACGGTCAGGCTTCGGTGATTTCGCCCTTCATTCTGTCGGGCGCCATGAGCCCGGTTACCGTCGCGGGCACGCTGACGCAGATCCTTGCAGAAGTTCTTGCTGGCGCTTCGTTCACCCAGCTGATCCGCAAGGGCGCTCCGGTTCTCTTCGGCACGTTCGCCGCGTCGATCTCGATGCAGTCCGGCGCGCCGACCTTTGGGACGCCTGAGCCGTCTCTGGTCTCCTATGGCGCAGCACAGCTGGCCCGCCGTCTCGGCCTTCCGTTCCGTACCGGTGGTTCGCTCTGTGCTTCCAAGGTTCCGGATGCACAGGCAGCGCATGAATCGTCGAATACGCTCAATATGACGCTGCTGGCAGGCACGAACTTCGTGCTGCACGCGGCTGGTTGGCTCGAAGGCGGTCTTGTCTCCTCCTACGAGAAGTTCATGATCGACCAGGACCAGCTCGGCATGATGCAGAAGATGGCCGAGGGTGTGGACCTTTCCGTCGAAGCACAGGCGCTGGACGCTATCCGCGAAGTCGGTCCGGGCAGCCACTATCTCGGCTGCGCCCATACGCAGGCGAACTTCCAGACGGCGTTCTACCGCTCGCCGCTCGCCGACAACAACTCGTTCGAGCAGTGGGAAATCGAAGGCTCCAAGCGTATCGAGGACCGCGCCAATGCGCTCTGCCGCACCTGGCTCGATAGCTACGAAGCGCCGCCGCTCGATCCTGCTATCGACGAAGCATTGCTCGCCTTCATCCAGCAGAAGAAGGACTCCATGCCCGACGCCTTCTCATGAAGGGAGCCCGGAGCCAGGGAGCAAGGCGGCGCGGCCACGATGACACAAATGATCCAGCGTGCCGTCTGGCGTCCTCACTATGAGGAAATGCGCGAAAAACAGGGCGAGCCATGAGGCTCGCCTTTTCTGTTTTGAACGAAATTGAAGTAGCTTTGGAGCCGAGCGGCATCAGGTTGCGCGGCTTTGTCCGTTTCAAGCAGGGCGAGGGGCCTGTTTTGCCTGATGGGCGGGCGGCATCAACGGTCGTCCTTCTGGGCAATATCGGTGGCTCGATCTGGACGCCGTTCAGCGCCTGGCGATCCGACCAGCCTGACGGTGGCGGAGATCATCCGCTTGATGGCTGGTCAAAGGCTATGATCCTTCCGATTGCCGAGCGTTTTGGGGCTGGGACATGGTTTCCTTCGGATCCGCCCTATATGCCATTCCAGTCATGGGCCAGGATCGCGGAAGGGCTTGAGGCCTCGCCGCTGGGAATTCTCATCCACCCGGAATTCGGTCTTTGGCATGGCTATCGCGGTGCGCTCGGGTTTGTTGATGAATTCGAGACGGAAGATACGCCGTTGCGGTCGTCACCATGCAATGAGTGCGCGGACAAGCCGTGTCTCCATTCATGCCCGGTTGGCGCGGTCAATGACTCGGGCTTTGAGGTTCACTCATGCCGGAGCCATCTGAGATCAGGGGAGGGGCAGGGAGGATGCATGGCGGTTGGCTGCCTTGCCCGAAATGCCTGCCCAGTCGGAGCGGAATATCGCTATCCGCCCGAGCAGTTGCGATTTCACATGGATGCGTTGTCGCTCTGACCGAGGCTGTTCATCAAGCCTTCGGGTAGGCTTTATCCAGCCCACCGGACCGCGTGAGCCCTTCGCGGAATGCACCGAAAGCGGCGTGCTGGCTTGACTTCGCAATTTCCATCAGCCGGATCTGGAGTCGCGCCGGAGCATGTTCGCCAAGCCACAGACCGGCGCGCGAAAGCTTCAGTGAATTCAGAAAACGGCTCTGCGTCGCCCTGTCGAGAAAATGGTGTACGCCCTCGAGCAGGGCATCATCCTGCGCAGGGTTTTCCAGCACGAGCGCCAGCCAGGGCTTCTCGGCATCACCCAGGATACCAAGCTTGTCGGCGATCGTGTCTCGGTCAGGGAAGGATGCTTTGCTGTTGGGCATGGAACTGGCTCTGTCGAATCGGTATGGCAAGCATCCGATATCAGCCGCGCCTGCGCAATTGGCGGCGTTCCGGTCGCGTGAATCTGTGTCGCGTGCAATTGACAAACCCAGCCGCAACGGGCCGAATTATCTCTTTAGAGAATCCGGGGGATCACGTTTGAATCGGCACTTGTCCGTCTACATGCCAAGCAACAGAAACCTTGAGAGGTCCTATGGTGCAATAGCGACGGCGCTTGCCTTCTGTGAAAGCCGCAATGCGACGCTGATCGTCTCGGACAATTCCGGTGATCCGGAGAAGCCCCGCTTCTGGCAGGGCCGATCGGAGGCGCTGCAATACCTTGAAAATGGCCCGCCGACAGCACTGTCGAATGCGCTCAATGCCATGCGCAAGGTCGAAACGCCGTTCCTCATGCCGATTGGCGATGATGACGAACTGGGGATAGATGCAGCCCATACACCGGTCGATCTGGCGAGCCTCGATGAAAACTATGTCGGTGTCCGGCCGCTGACCGACATCTTCCTGCCGGATCGCGGAAGCCTTTTGAGCCGCTCCTTCTCGATCGACTCCGAGACGCCTGGCATGCGGCTGCGCGAATACGTGATGAAGAGCGATGGCGACAACACGGGCTATTACAGCATCTTTCGCACGCGGCCGTATCGCTCGCTGATCGAGTTTTTTGCCGCTCACCATCCGACGCGTGGCGCCTATTGCGACTGGCAGCTGGCCTTTGCGCTGTTTTCCTTCGGCAAGGTTGCCAGCGATCCGTCGGTGGTGTTTCGCTATAACGCGAGCGGCTGGGCAAGCGCCGAGGCCATCGCCGCAACCAATCTGAAGAGTTACACCGAAGCTGGGTTGCCGCAGCATTTCGAGCGTTGCTGGCTGCTGCTGCGCGGCATGGATCTGCATGTGTTCGTCTGCCGCCGCAGTGGCGAATTTCCCGTCGGCGTTGCCAACACTTTGCTTGCGGGTGAGGTCGGCGACCTGACCGACTATGGCCTGGCCGACATCGTGCGCAACGCCGAAAACTGTCCGCCGGGCGCTGCCGACATGGCGCAAAAGGCGCTGAAGGAGCGCAATCCGACCGTCAAGTACCTGATTGGCGCAGGCATAGCTGAGCTTTTCGTGCCGGGCCTCAAGGTTGCCTATATCAACTTCCTGAAGGCCGCTGCCAGATAAGAAAACGCCCGGTGGGTAACCCGGGCGTTCTTGTCTTTCAGGATGGAAATCCGGTTATCCGCGACGACGACGACGCTCGCCATTGCCACCGCTTTCGGCGGCAGTCTTGTTGCGCAGCGGCCCGATGCGGGAAACGACATCGTCAATGCTCGGGCGCGGACCGGGGGTGTGGCTGTCTATTGCCTGGCGGATTGACTTCAGGTGGTTGCAGGATGTGCCGCAGCAGCCGCCGATGATCTTCGCGCCGGCATCTATTGCAAGGTGGGCGTATTCCGCCATCAGTTCCGGCGTGCCGGAATAGAAGATTTCGGCGCCACGGTACTCGGGAATTCCGCAATTGCCTTTCACCACGACCACGGCATCCGGTGCCGCAGCAGTCATGTCCAGAAGAGATGACAGGATGTCGGCGGCGCCAACACCGCAGTTTGCGCCGAAGGCTTCTGCCTTCTGGCTGAGGTCATCCACGACCTGCGGCATGTCTTTGGGGTTCAGGCCCATCATGGTCTTGCCGGCGGTATCGAACGAGCCGGTGTAGACGTAAGGCATGCCCAGCGCGATGGCCGCCTCAGCCGCTGCGCGGATTTCGTCCGGCGAGGACATGGTCTCGATCCACGCGACATCAGCGCCACCGGCCTTCAGACCTTCCATCTGTTCCTTGAACGCGGATACAGCATCGTCGTAGGTCATTGCGCCCAGCGGAACGAGGAGTTCGCCGGTCGGGCCGACCGAGCCTGCAACGATGACCTTGCGGCCTGCCTTGTCGGCGACGGCACGGGCGATTTCTGCCGCGCGCTTGTTGAGCGAAAAGACGCGATCCTGCGCATGATGCAGCTTGAGACGATGACGCGTGCCACCGAACGAGTTGGTGAGGATGATGTCGGCGCCGGCATCCACGAAGTCCTGATGCAGCTTTGTGATGTTCTCCGGCTTTGCCTCGTTCCAGAGCTCGGGCGCTTCGCCAGCCTCAAGACCCATGGCAAAGAGATTGGTGCCCGTGGCGCCGTCGGCCATGAGGACACCCTTCTCCTGGAGGAGGTCGCGAAGCGGATTTGCAGCAGTCATCTTGTTTTCCTCGATCTGACGTTGAGAACCATATAAAGAAATCTTTATATCATTTCAACACCTTGTTTCGCTTTCGCGAAAGCCATTGAAAAACAATGATATATTTCGGTTTTGTCAGGGCGTTCTGCTGAAGATTAATGGCGCAGCCCCAAAAAAAATCGCCAATTCATACTTATTTAAGTTCTCAATAACTCTCCGGTAAGAATGTCCGGGTAATTGTTTTCCTGCAGCGGGCAAACCGCTGGCAAATCTTCCGGATCAGGTACTGCGTACCGGAAGAAGCGTGTTTCGGCAGTGTGTTTTGCCGGAGTGGCCTGTGTAGTTTTGGCAAACCGTGCGATGTCCAGGTGACGCGCGCGGTTTTCGCGCTTTTCCTCGATGGCGGTGGATGCTAGGACCGCGCCATGACCAAGACCATCATGCTACAGGGAACCGGCTCGGATGTCGGCAAGACCGTCCTCGTTGCCGGGTTGTGCCGATTGGCCTCAAACCGGGGCCTGAAGGTTCGCCCGTTCAAACCACAGAACATGTCGAACAATGCAGCCGTTTCGGATGACGGTGGCGAAATCGGCCGGGCGCAGTGGCTGCAGTCCATGGCGGCGCGCGTGCCGTCGTCGGTTCACATGAACCCGGTGCTCCTGAAGCCGCAGACCGAAAACGGCAGCCAGATCATCGTGCAAGGCAAGGTGTTCGGACAGGCCAAGGGGCGCGATTATCAGCGGCTCAAGCCGCAATTGCTGGGTGCTGTGCTCGACAGTTTCGAGACTGTAAGTGGCAGCGCCGATCTCGTCATTGTCGAGGGCGCCGGGTCGCCTGCCGAAATCAACCTGCGGGCAGGTGACATCGCCAATATGGGCTTTGCAACGGCTGCGGGAGTGCCGGTTGTGCTGGTGGGCGATATCGATCGCGGCGGCGTCATCGCATCGCTGGTCGGAACGCACACCATCCTGACGGACGAAGACCGCCGCATGATCACCGGTTACATCATCAACAAGTTTCGCGGAGATGTCACTCTCTTCGACGACGGCATTCGCCGTATCGGAGAATTCACCGGCTGGCCCTGTTTCGGTGTTGTTCCGTGGCTGCGTTCGGCCGGACGGCTACCTGCCGAGGATTCCGTCGTTCTGGAGCGGCTTGCGGCGCGCGGCGAGGGCGCCTTGAAAGTGGCCGTGCCCATGCTGCCGCGCATCGCCAATTTCGATGACCTTGATCCGCTGGCTGCAGAACCGCAGGTGGAGCTTGCCTTTGTGAAGCCGGGCGAACCGCTGCCTGCTGATGCCGGGCTTGTCATTCTCCCCGGGTCAAAGTCTACGATCGGTGACCTTGAAGCTTTGCGGGCGAATGGCTGGGACCGCGACCTTGCCATGCATATGCGGCGTGGCGGCCGGGTTATTGGCATTTGCGGCGGCTATCAGATGCTGGGTCGGCGTATTACCGATCCGCTGGGCCTGGAAGGTAGTGACGTCGCGGTCGATGGCCTTGGTCTTCTGGAGGTCGAAACTGAAATGGCGCCGGAAAAAACGGTGCGTAACAGCTCTGCGCGCTCGCTGGAGTTCGATGCACCGCTCAGCGGCTACGAGATCCATCTCGGAGTTACATCTGGTCCCGATTGTGCGCGACCCTCTGCGCTGATCGATGGGCGGCCTGACGGCGCGTTGTCGCCCGATGGGCGGGTGATGGGCACCTATCTGCACGGCATTTTCGGCTCCGACACCTATCGGGCCCAACTGTTGCAAAGTTTTGGCATCAGCGGTGGCGGCGCATCCTATCGCCAGTCGGTCGATGATGCGCTCGATGCCATCGCTGCGGAGCTGGAAAGCGTGCTGGACAGGCAGTGGCTTTCAGTGCTGATGGATTGACTCTGAGGGCCCTTGGGGCCTAACTGCTCTGAGTGAATGGTACTTCGAAGGCTTCGGCCGGAGAGGTGAAAAGGGAATGCGGAGGCCTCGCTGGAACCAGCAGGGGCCAATCGCAGCCGACCCCGCGACTGTAGAGTGGTGAGGGCGGCCCGGCGGACAATGCGGACCTCCTGCAATGGTGCGGGAACCGGCAGTCCGTGAACGTCACTGGCATGGCAATGGGATCAACCGGGGTTGGACGCCTCTATATCTACGAATCGTCCGCCTTTTCTCATTGTGTGATTGCCGGGAAGGCGAGGGTCGTTCGTGGTCTGGCGCAATGCGCTTTAGACCGTAACTGCGAGCCAGGAGACCTGCCATCCGCACACTGTTTTGATCGGCGCTCGCAGCACGGAGGTTGTCTTGGCGCAGTTTGCAGGGGTTCGTCCCGTCGAGGGAGGCCCCTTATGAACACGTCTGTTTTTGTGCTTGGTGGCGCGCGGTCCGGCAAATCCATGTTTGCCGAGGGCCTTGCGCGTGATGGCGGCGGCATCCTCCATTATATCGCGACCGGCCGCGCTTGGGACGACGAGATGCGGACGCGGATTGCGACGCATCGCGATCGCCGTGGTTCGGCCTGGGTCACCCATGAAGCGCCGCTTGAGCTCGAAGAGGCGATTGCCAACATCGACAACAGCAACAACACCGTGTTGATCGACTGCCTCACGCTCTGGGTCACCAACCTGATGATGGAAGAGCGCGACATCGAGGCGTCTTTTGCGGGCCTGATCGAGCGAATTCAAAAGGCGCGGGCGCGGCTCGTCTTCGTTTCCAACGAAGTCGGGCTCGGTATCGTGCCGGAAAATGCCATGGCGCGCGAGTTTCGCGACCATGCGGGACGGTTGCACCAGCAGGTCGCGGCCGCCGTTGGAGACGTCTATTTCGTGGCGGCTGGACTGCCGCTCAAAATGAAGGGTTGAAACACCATGCAGAAGATCCCAGCCACCGTGATCACGGGCTTTCTCGGCGCGGGCAAGACAACGATGATCCGCAACCTGCTGACCAATGCCGGCGGCAAGAAGATCGCACTGATCATCAACGAGTTTGGCGATCTTGGAGTCGACGGCGAAGTGCTGAAGGGCTGCGGCGCCGAAAATTGCACCGAGGACGATATCATCGAGCTGAACAATGGCTGCATCTGCTGCACCGTAGCCGACGATTTTATCCCGACCATGGAAAAGCTGCTGGAGCGCGAGAACCGTCCGGATCATATCGTTATCGAAACCTCCGGCCTTGCGCTGCCGCAGCCGCTGGTAGCCGCGTTCAACTGGCCGGGCATCAAGACCCGCGTGACGGTCGATGGCGTCGTGACCGTTGTCGATAGTGCGGCCGTCGCTGCAGGCCGGTTTGCCGATGACCATGACGCCATCGACGCACAGCGCGCCGAAGATGAGGGTCTCGATCACGAAAGCCCGCTTGAAGAACTCTTCGAGGACCAACTGACCGCTGCCGATCTTGTCATTCTGAACAAGGCGGATCTTCTTGACGCCGCCGGCATCGAGATGGTGCGCGAAACGGTTGCCAATGCAACAGCGCGCAAGCCGAAAATGGTGGTGAGCCATGGCGGCGATGTTCCGGCCGCTGTTCTTCTCGGCCTTGGCGTAGGCACCGAAGACGATATCGAAAACCGCAAGTCGCACCACGAGCTGGAGCATGAGGGCGAGGGGCACGACCACGATCACGACGAGTTCGAGAGCTTCGTCGTCGATTATGGCCCGGTTTCTGACCCGGCTGCCTTCGCGGATAGTCTTAAGTCGATCATCGAAACGCACGATATCCTGCGTCTCAAGGGCTTTGCAGATGTGCCCGGCAAGCCGATGCGGCTCGTGATCCAGGCTGTAGGCAATCGCATCGAGACCTATTTCGACCGTCCCTGGAAACCGGGTGAGACACGCGCCACTCGGCTTGTGGTCATCGGCCTGCACGATGAAATGGACGATGCCGCGATCATTTCTGCGATCAAGGCGATATGATGGACACTTGTATCATCTTATGATACATTTTTTGCAATGATCGTTTCGGTGAAAGGGCCATTTGCTGAAGGAATTGCCGAGGGGCGGCGGCCCAAGGGCTTTCCTACCGATGTTCTTCGATCGGCACAGCGTAAGTTTGCGATGCTAGGCTTTGCCAAAGCGCTTGATGACTTGCGCTCGCCGCCCGGTAACAGACTGGAAAAGCTCAAGGGCGACAGAGCGGATCAGTGGTCAATTCGCATCAATGATCAGTGGCGCATCTGCTTCGTTTGGACCGAAGCAGGGCCCGCCGAGGTCGAAATTGTTGACTATCATAAGGGGTGAACGGGATGAAGAAAATGATTGATAGCTTGAAGCTGCCTCCCATTCACCCGGGGGAAATTCTGCGCGAGGAATATCTTGTGCCCTTAAAGATGAGTGCAGGTGCTTTGGCCAGACGTTTGCAGGTGCCGCGGACACGCATTGAACGGATTGTCTCTGAGGAAACCGGGATCACAACCGATACGGCTCTTCGTCTTGCGCGCTTCTTCCGCACGACGCCGGATTTCTGGATGAATATGCAGGTGGGATTTGATCTTGCGGTGACAAAGGCCGAAAAGGCCGAAGTTTTGGCTGCGATCGAACCGCTTGAAGCAGCCTGATAGGGCAAGATGCATCTTCTTCTCGCGCAAAAGGGTTCCATTGCCGATGGCGGCGAGGCGGTCGATCTCGGCCAGTCGCCGGGCGATATCCTGTTTCTGTCAGCAGCCGATACAGAGCTTGCCACGCTTGCTGCCGCCGCGGGTAAACTCGATGGCTTGACGCTTCGTCTGGCGAGCCTGATGTCGCTGCGCCATCCCATGTCTGTCGATACCTATGTCGAACGGACCTTGAAGCACGCGCGCCTTGTGGTGGTCAGAGCGCTGGGCGGCGCTGGCTATTTTCAATATCTGATCGAGGCCTTTCACGCTGCGGCGCTGCGCTCCGGGATCCAGCTTGCCATCCTGCCCGGCGATGACAAGCAGGACCCCGCGCTCGAACCCTATTGCACGATCAATGAGGAGGATCGGCTGGCGCTTCTTTCCTATCTTGTCGAAGGCGGGGAGGAGAATGCGCGCGGCTTTCTCGACTATTGTTCAGCGCTGATCCGGGCCACAGAGAAGCCTGCGCCGGCACGTCCGCTTCTGCGTGCCGGTATCTGGTGGCCCGAGCGCGGTGTGATAGGGCTTGAGGCGTGGCGGTCAATCGCTCCTGCGCAAGTCGGGAAGGCGGGAGGGGGCGGAGGCACCGTCGCCATCTGCTTTTACCGTGCGCTCGTCCAATCGGGAGAGACCGCGCCCGTTGCTGCCCTCGTGGAGGCGATGCGTGAACGGGGGTTGAATGTCGTTCCGGTGTTCGTTTCCAGCCTCAAGGATGCGGTTTCGCAGGAGACAGTGCGCCATATCTTTGCGGAGGCGCGTCCCGGTGTGGTGATCAACGTCACCGGATTTGCTGTGTCTGCCCCCGGCGAGACCTATCGCCCGAGCGTGCTTGATGAGGGCGGGGCCGTGGTCTTGCAGGCTGTCTTCTCTTCGTCTTCCAGGGAGGCATGGGAGGCCTCGCCGCAAGGTCTTTCCGCGCGTGATCTCGCGATGAGCGTGTCGCTCACGGAAACCGATGGCCGGGTCATGACCCGCGCCGTGTCCTTCAAGTCCGCCAGCCGATTTGATGATCGGGTTGAGGCCAATATCGTCTCTCACCGTCCCGAGCCGGATCGCGTTGCCTTCGTGGCTGATCTCGCTGCGCGCTGGAGCAGGCTGCGGAGCAAGGCAAACGCAGACAAGCGGATTGCCATCGTGCTTGCCAACTATCCGAACCGCGATGGCCGCCTTGGCAATGGTGTCGGTCTCGATACCCCGGCAGGCACAGTGCAGGTACTGAGGGCGATGAGAGCCGCGGGTTATCCCGTCGATGATCTTCCGGCTGACAGCGAAACGCTCATGGATTTCCTGATGGCCGGTCCGACCAATTCGGGCCGCGACGGGCGGGAAATCCGCGAGACGCTTTACTTGAGTCAGTACAAGGCTTTCTTCGCGAAACTTCCCAAAGAGATTCAAGCGGGTGTCACCAGCCGGTGGGGCGCGCCAGAGACCGACCCTTATGTTGTCGATGGCGCATTTGCGCTGCCCCTGTCGCGGCTTGGCGATGTGGCGATCGGCATCCAGCCGGCCCGTGGATACAATATCGACCCGAAGGAAACCTATCATTCGCCGGACCTCGTGCCGCCGCATGGCTATTTCGCCTTCTATGCCTATCTCCGTGAGGCGTTCGATGCGGACGCCGTGATCCACATGGGCAAGCATGGCAATCTCGAATGGCTTCCGGGCAAGGCGCTTGCGTTGTCCGAAAACTGCTACCCCGAGGCTGTTTTCGGTCCGCTGCCGCAACTCTACCCGTTTATCGTCAACGATCCGGGCGAGGGCACGCAGGCCAAGCGCCGGACGGCGGCCGTGATTATCGATCATCTGACGCCGCCGCTGACGCGCGCCGAGAGCTATGGACCGCTGAAGGATCTCGAGGCGCTGGTGGATGAATACTACCAGGCTGCCGACGGCGATCCGCGGCGGCTGAATGCGTTGCGCAAGAAGATCCTCGATCTGGTCGCGGATCTCGGGCTGGACCATGATGCGGGGATCGCCAAGGCTGATGATGCGGATGCCGCGCTGACAAAGCTCGACGCCTGGCTTTGCGATCTCAAGGAAATGCAGATCCGTGATGGCTTGCACATCTTCGGCATCGCGCCGGAGGGCCGGCTGCTTGACGATCTCTGCGTTGCTCTGGCGCGTGTGCCGCGCGGGCTGGGCAAGGGCCGGAACCAGAGCCTCCAGCGCGCAATTGCTTCGGACGTTTTCCTGGAACGCCCCTCCCCAACCCTCCCCACAAGGGGGAGGGAGAGCGACCGTCATGCGTCCCTTACGCTGGAGCGAGCCAGTGTTGGCACGCGTGGGGCCGAGGAGGGTGCCGCAAGTCCTCTCCCCCCTTGTGGGGGAGATGGTCGGGAGGCCAGAGGGGGTTTGAGTCCCTCCGGGCCTGACATCTTCGATCCCCTCGATTGTGTCATGTCCGATCTCTGGAGCGGGCCGAAGCCCGCGATCCTCGCTGACATTGCCGCCGATCCGTGGCGCACCAACGGCGATACCGTGGAGCGCATCGAGCTTCTGGCGGCGAAGCTCGTTTCGGGGGAAATTGCCCTTCCGGAAGGTTGGTTTGCGACACGGGTCGTGCTGGATGACATCGAGCAGCGGCTCAAGCCGTCAGTGATCGATTGCGGTCCGGCAGAGATTGAAGGCCTGATGACGGGGCTGTCAGGGCGCTTCGTGGCGCCTGGTCCGTCCGGCGCGCCGACGCGCGGGCGGCCGGATGTGTTGCCGACGGGCCGGAACTTCTATTCGGTCGACAGCCGCGCAGTTCCGACCCAGACCGCCTGGGAACTGGGTCGCAAGTCTGCCGAGCTTCTGGTCACCCGCTATGTGCAGGACCACGGTGATTGGCCGCAGAGTTTTGCGCTGACAGCCTGGGGTACGTCGAACATGCGTACAGGCGGTGACGATATCGCGCAGGGTCTGGCGCTCATTGGTGCGAAGCCGGTCTGGGATAGCGCGTCGCTGCGCGTGACCGGCTACGAGATCATTCCGATTGCGCAACTCGGGCGGCCGCGTGTCGACGTCACCCTGCGTATCTCGGGCTTTTTCCGCGATGCGTTTCCCGAGCAGATCGCGCTCTTTGACAAGGCCGTGCGCGCCGTGGGTGCCCTAGACGAGCCCGCGGAAGACAATCCGGTTGCGGCGCGCATGCAGGCCGAGCGTTCGGCGTTGACTGCTGCCGGAGTGAGCGAGGTTGACGCAGCGCGCAAGTCCGGTTTCCGTGTTTTCGGGTCGAAGCCCGGTGCCTATGGTGCCGGACTGCAAGCGCTGATCGACGAAAAGGGCTGGGACCGGCGCGGCGATCTTGCGGAAAGCTATCTTGTCTGGGGCTCCTACGCCTATGGCGCGGGACGCGAAGGGGATGCGGAGCGTGGGCTTTTCGAGACGCGGCTCTCGACCGTGCAGGCGGTCATCCAGAACCAGGACAATCGCGAGCACGACCTTCTGGACTCCGACGACTACTATCAGTTCGAGGGCGGGATGTCGGCGGCGGTCGAGCATGTGAGAGGCAGCCAGCCGACGGTCTACCACAACGACCACTCGCGGCCGGAAAAGCCGATTATCCGCTCGCTGGAGGAGGAGATTTCGCGCGTCGTGCGCGGTCGTGTCGTCAACCCGAAATGGATCGCGGGTGTTATGCGCCACGGCTACAAGGGTGCATTCGAGATGACCGCGACGGTCGACTATATGTTCGCGTTTTCCGCGACGACGGGTGCCGTGAAAAGCCATCATTTCGAGGCGGCCTATCAGGCTTTCATCGCCGATGAAACGGTGCGCAATTTCATGGCGGAGAAAAATGCGCCGGGGCTCAAAGAACTTGCCGAAAGGTTCCTCGAGGCTCTCGACCGTGGCCTTTGGGAGGCGCGGTCAAATTCGGCACGGTTTGAACTGGAGAGGTTGGTATCATGAGCGACGAAACGGAAAATCTCGACAAGGACGACGCCCGGCACGCCGAAAAAATGGCGAAGAAGAAGGCGGCGCGCGACAAGATCATGGCCACCAAGACCGACGAGAAGGGACTTGTGATCGTTCATACCGGCAAGGGCAAGGGCAAGTCGACCGCTGCGTTCGGGATGATCTTCCGGCATATCGCCCATGGCATGCCGTCTGCGGTCGTACAGTTCATCAAGGGCGGCATGTCGACCGGCGAGCGCGACCTGATCCTGTCACGGTTTTCCGATCTGTGTGAATTCCACACCATGGGCGAGGGCTTTACCTGGGAAACGCAGGACCGTGCACGCGACGTGGCGGCGGCACAGGCCGCCTGGGCCAAGGCAAAGGAACTCATCGCATCGGGCGAGAAATCCATGGTGCTGCTTGACGAGATCAATATCGCGATCCGCTATGACTATATCGACGTCAACGAGGTGGTCGAATTCCTGAAAGCCGAAAAGCCCTACATGACCCATGTTGTCCTGACAGGCCGCAATGCCAAGGACGAGCTGATCGAGCTTGCCGACCTCGCGACCGAAATGGAACTCCTCAAGCACCCGTTCCGCTCAGGCATCAAGGCCCAGCAGGGAGTTGAATACTGATGGCGGCCAGCTGGCAGGTCTGGGCTCTTCTGTCCGCCGCCTTCGCGGCGCTGACGGCCATTTTTGCCAAGATCGGCATCAGCGGCATCAATTCGGATTTTGCAACCCTCATCCGCACTGCTGTCGTGATTTCAGTGCTCGCCGCCATCGTGCTGGCGACAGGACAGTGGCAACCGTTGAGAGAGATCAGCGGGCGGACCTGGCTTTTCCTGACGCTGTCAGGGCTTGGAACCGGCGCCTCCTGGCTTTGCTATTTCCGGGCCCTCAAGCTTGGAGACGCCGCACGAGTCGCGCCGGTGGACAAACTGTCGATCGTGCTGGTCGCGGTCTTTGGCGTGCTTTTTCTCGGCGAAAAGCTGACGCTGCTGCACTGGCTCGCCGTTGCGATGATCGCTGCCGGCGCCGTGATGCTGGCGGTGTTGTAGCGTTCAAACGCCCAGCCACATGCGCGCGGGGCCTGCGGGGTCTGCGAGAAGCTTGATCGCCAGTGCGACACAGGTGACGACGAGAAGCGGGCGGATCAGGCGCGCGCCGTTTTTCATGGCAAAATGGGACCCCGTCTGTGCGCCCAGGAACTGGCCGATGCCCATGGCAATTCCGACCTTCCAGATAATCACGCCTGAAATGATGAAGACGATGAAGGCGCCGATGTTGGAGGCAAAGTTCAGGAGCTTGGTATGTGCCGTTGCCTTGAGCATGCCAAACCCTGCCATGGTCACGAATGCGAGCATGAAGAACGAGCCGGTGCCGGGGCCGAACATGCCGTCATAACAGCCGATCAGCGGTACGAATGTCAGGCCGAAAACGACCGGGCGGATGCGGGCATGGCGGTCGGTGTCGTCCATGCTTTTCTTCAGGCCGAAATAGAGCGCCACGGCAATGAGAAGCACGGGCAGGAACGTCTTGAGCACATCGCCGGGGATATAGGTTGTGGCAACCGCGCCGATGGCGGAGCCGAGCGCTGACATGACGGCCATCGGCAACTGTTCCCTGAGCCGAACATGGCCCTTGCTGGCATAGGCGATCGTCGCAGAACCCGCACCGAAGAGCGACTGAAGCTTGTTGGTTCCCAGCGAATAGAGCGGCGGAATGCCTGCGATCAGCAGCGCCGGGACAGTGATCAGCCCGCCGCCGCCCGCAATGGAATCGATGAAGCCGGCGATGAAAGCTGCGATGAAAAGGAAGGCGACGACGTGCAGTGCGATGTCTGGCAAGGGATCGATCCGGTATGCGTGAGCGGCCATTTCGCACCAGTTTTTCCAAAAGGCAAACCGAAATTCGAGGCTATGGCGCAATCGCATTGGCGCGGGGCGCAAACCGGTTTGACCGGCCTTGCTGCATGGGGTAACACCACCATTCAAAGATGTACGGCGGCGCTTCTTTTTGAAGCTGAGCATGCCTGGTGCGGCTGACCCAAACAGGGGGCCTGGAGCCGGGGCTGTCGGTCAGGTCGGGAAGGGTCGCGTTGCGGCGTTTCCTCGCCGTTTCGTACATGGAGTGAGCACGAAACGGAGTTCCCATGGCGGAAAAACTTGGCATCATGGTCTGCGGTCACGGCAGCCGTAACCAGAACGCGGCGCGCGAATTTGCAGTCATCGCCGAAGAACTTCGCAAGCGCTATCCCGACACGCCGGTCGAATACGGTTATCTCGAATTCTGCAACCCGGTTCTGGCGCACGGACTGGACGCTTTGCGCGACGCAGGCGTGACGCGTATTCTGGCGGTTCCCGGCATGCTCTTTGCCGCAGGTCACGCCAAGAACGACATCCCCTCCGTCCTGAATACCTGGGCCGCTCAGAACCCTGACGTCACGGTCAACTATGGCCGCGAGCTCGGCATTGATCTCAAGATGATCCGCGCTGCCGGTGATCGCATTCAGGAGGCGGTGAACGCGGCTAACCGCGAGCACGGCGAAATGGCACTGCATGACACGATGCTCATGGTTGTCGGTCGTGGTGCGTCTGACCCTGACGCAAACTCCAATGTTGCCAAGGTCATGCGTATGCTTTGGGAAGGTATGGGCTTCGGCTGGGGCGAGACGGCCTATTCCGGTGTCACGTTTCCACTCGTGGAGCCGGCGCTGGAGCATGCCTCGCGCCTTGGCTACAAACGCATCATCGTTTTCCCCTATTTCCTCTTCACAGGCGTGCTGGTGAAGCGCATCTATTCCTCCACCGAGGAGGTCGCGGCGCGACATCCGGACATCCAGTTCATCAAGGCGCCTTACCTCAATGACCATCCGCTGGTGTTGGATGCATTTCAGGATCGTGTCACCGAAATCCTCGAAGGCCAGGCTCTGATGAACTGCCAGATGTGCAAGTATCGTGAGCAGGTGCTCGGCTTCGAGGCCTCGGTGGGCCAACCGCAGGAAAGCCATCACCATCACGTCGAAGGCATTGGCGGCGGGCTCGAAAACTGTCCGTGCAAGGGCGATTGCGATGCATCCTGCCGCGACGAGGACTTCTGCCGCAAGCATGGTTTGCCGTGGACGCCGGTTCACAGCCACGCACATCCTGCGCCGCTGGAACCCGCCTTTGACTATGCCCCTTCCATCACGCTGGGCGGAAAATATGCCAGCCTGGAAAATGTGGTGGCCGACAAGCTTGATGAAGCGGCTTACGAGCGCACAGGTCACGTCCATGGGCCCGACTGCGGCTGTGGCCACGATCATTCGCACGATCACGGTCACGGTCATGATCATGGGCACGATCACGGCCATTCGCATGACCACGCGCATCATCATCACGGGCACGACCACCATGGTCATACCCATGACCATGATCACCATCACGCGCCTTATCCGCATGCGGACCATCCGCTGGGGCCGAAGAGCCTGAAGAAGAACTGATGGCGCTCTTCGACTCTTATCTGATGGTGGATTGGTCGGCTGCGTCGCAGCCGACGACCGGCGCGGATTCAATTTGGGCATGCCTCGTGAACAGGGTGGAAAACCGGGTAGAGATCTCCTGGCTTCAAAATTTCCGAACGCGATACCTCCTTGTCGAACGCTTGCGTCACACGATCGACAGCACCCTGCGCGAAGGCAAGACGCTGTTGGTCGGCTTCGATTTTGCTTTCGGCTATCCGAAGGGGACTGCATCCAAGATGACGGGTAGAGCCGACTGGCGCGCACTTTGGCGCAAGATTGCGGCGGACGTTACGGATGCTGAAGACAATGCCAACAATCGCTTCGCCATTTCTTCGGAATGGAATGCGACGTTCTTTGCAGATGAGCCGCGTTTTTGGGGCCGTCCCCATCAACACAACTACAGCCACCTCTCGGATAGGAAACCCGCCATGTCCGAGAACGGGTCTCCAGAACATCGTCTGGTAGAAACGCGGGCGAAGGGGGCCAAATCCGTTTGGCAACTCTGTTATGCAGGCTCAGTTGGCGGCCAGACGCTGACCGGAATCAAGAGGCTTTCCGAGATTCTTGACGACCCTGCACTCGGCAAGAGTGTTTTGGTCTGGCCATTTGAGGAGGGTTTTTCCGCTTCGTTTTCAAAGCCAGTTGTCTTTGCAGAAATCTATCCTTCGCTATTTAACCTCAAGGCATTTGCCAACGAAGTGAAAGACGCTGCACAAGTTAGGACTGTTGCGACAGAAATCGCAAAAGCCGATGCGCTTGGTCGGCTCAGCGACGTCTTCCAAGCGCCTCCGGGTCTGTCGTCCGACGAACTTCGCACTGTAGTCCGTGAGGAGGGCTGGATCCTCGGATTGGGCCATGAGGCAGCTTTTGTATCAGGCTCCAATCTTGACTACATCCGTGATCCGGCCGCGATCTATTCGCAGTCCTTCGAGACGATCCGTGCTGAGGCGGATCTGCGGCGTTTTTCGTCGGGCATGGAAAAGCTTGCCGTGCGCTTGATTCATGCCTGCGGCATGGTCGATCTGGCAGACGACATTGTGTTTTCAGAAGGCGCGTTCGAGGCTGGTCAGGCAGCGCTGTTGAATGGTGCGCCTGTCCTGGTTGACGCCGAAATGGTGTCGCACGGGATCATCCGCAGGCTTCTGCCGAAACAGAACGACGTGATTTGCATGCTGAACGATCCGCGCGTGCGGCCGCTGGCAAACGAGATCGGCAACACGCGCTCTGCAGCTCAGGTCGACCTTTGGGGTGCGCGGCTCGAGGGTGCGGTGGTCGCGATCGGCAACGCGCCGACGGCACTCTTCCGTCTTCTGGAGACGATGGCGGCGGGCGGGCCGAAGCCTGCGGTCATCCTCGGTTTCCCGGTCGGCTTCGTTGGAGCAGCTGAATCAAAAGAGTCACTTATCAGTGACAGTTCAAGTGTTCCTTTCATTGCGGTGAGGGGCCGGCGGGGTGGTTCCGCCATGGCTGCCGCCGCCGTCAATGCGCTGGCCGGGGGGCTTGGGGCGAATGACTGAAGACGCAGAACCGTGGCTGACGATCGTCGGCATCGGCGACAACGGGCTTTCCAGCCTGTCGCCCGAGGCGCTGTCACTGATCTGGCAGGCGGAGACGATCGTTGTTTCTGAACGGCTGGATACGGTTCTGACAGGCATGCCGCCGAAGACGGTTCTCAACTGGGCTGAAGGCTATCGAGACGTGCTCGACCAGATCACGGCGCTGCGGGGCACGCCGGTGACCATTCTGGCGACCGGCGATCCGATGCATTTCGGCATAGGCTCGACGCTGCGCCGCAGTTTCTTTGCCTCCGAAATGCGGGTTCTGCCGTCTCCGTCGGCGTTTTCGCTGGCCGCTGCCCGCCTTGGCTGGGCAATTCAGGAGGTCGACCAGATTTCGCTGCACGGACGGCCGATCGAGACACTTGTCGCCCATCTACAGCCCGCGGCGCGCATCATTGCGCTGACGTCGGACGGAAGCACCATTCGGTCCGTGGCGCGGCTGCTGACAGAGCGCGGCTATTCGGGTTCACACCTCCATATCCTTGAACATATGGGCGGCGAGGCGGAGCGGCTCGTGCAGCTGACGGTCGAGGATGTTCTGGAGGGCGAACATGCGTTTGCCGACTTCAACACGTTGGGTATTCACCTCGTCCGGACGCCGGAATTCATGTCCTTGTTGCCGGGCCTTCCTGATGATGCATTCGAGCACGATGGCCAGCTGACGAAACGCGAGGTCCGTGCCGTCACTCTCGCGCATTTGATGCCGTATCGTCATGCCCAGCTGTGGGACGTCGGTGCCGGCTGCGGGTCGATCGCCATCGAGTGGATGCGCGCAGGCGGCCGTGCTGTCGCGATCGAGCAGAAGGCCGAGCGTGCCGAGATGATCCGCAACAATGCCGCGCGCCTCGGTGTACCGTCGCTGCAGGTTGTGGAAGGCGACGCTCCGGATGCACTCGCTGATCTGAAGAGCCCCGATGCCATCTTCATCGGTGGCGGCATTACGGCCGAAGGGCTCTTCGATGCCTGTTGGGAGGCGCTGAAGCCCGGCGGTCGTCTGGTCGCCAGCGCGGTCACCCTCGAAGGGGAAATGACACTTGGCGCACTTCAGGCGCAGCATGGCGGCGAACTGGTGCGCATGAGCGTTTCTCGCGCGGAGGCCGTTGGCCGTTTCGCTGCTTTCAAACCCATGATGCCGGTGACCCTCTGGTCCGTGCAGAAGGAGTGGGAATGACCGGTAAACTCTATGGCCTGGGGCTTGGTCCGGGCGACCCGGAACTCATCACGCTCAAGGCACACCGCATTCTGACAGGCGCGCCGGTTGTGGCCTATCCGGCTCCGGATACCGGCCCAAGCTTTGCGCGCGAGATCGCTGCGCGCTGGATCAGCCCGTCGCAGATTGAAATTCCGATGGTCATGCCCATGCGCGTGGAGCGCTATCCGGCGCAGGAAATCTATGACCGGGCGGCCGGAGAGATTGCGGCGCATCTGGAGGCAGGCCGCGACGTTGCCGTGCTTTGCGAAGGCGATCCCTTCTTTTTCGGTTCCTTCATGTACGTGTTCGAGCGGCTTCAGGGACGGTTTCCCGTAGAGATCGTTCCCGGTGTGTCATCGATCATGGCGGGTGCTGCGGCGCTGAAGCGTCCGCTCGCGTCGCGCAACGACGTCTTTACGGTTATTCCCGGACCTGTCGCCGATGACGAGATGCGCGCCCGCATCGAGGCCGCCGGAGCCGTCGCCATCATGAAGGTGGGTCGCCATTTCGCGCGCATCCGTGCGCTGATCGACGCTATGGGCCTGACAAATTCGGCCGGGTATCTGGAGCGCGTGTCGCTTGGTGCCGAACGCGTGCAGGCGCTTTCAGATGTCGAAAGCGATGCAGCGCCCTATTTTTCGCTGATCCTCATTTACAAGGGGCAGGAGGACTGGATTTCCTCACTGCCCATCGAGACGAAAGAACCTGAAAATGTCTAGACCGGCCGTGATCATCCTGAGCGAGGGTGGTTTTCAAACAGGGCGGGCCATTGCCGACGCCATCGGTGGCGAGCTCTGCGGCGCGCGCAGCCGCGTGGCCGTCGCCGACCGTCACTTTGACGACCTGAAGCAGGAGCTTGCCGCGCTCTTTTCGCAAGGCCGCGCCATTGTTGGCGTTATGGCCTCCGGCGCACTGATCCGCCTCCTTGCCCCTCATATTTCGGACAAGCATGCGGAGCCGCCGGTTCTGGCGGTCGCTGAAGACGGTTCGTCCGTCGTTCCGCTGCTGGGCGGGCACCATGGGGCCAATGATCTGGCGCGCACGATTGGCACTGCACTTAAGGGGCACGCCGCGATTACCACCGCTGGAGACCTGCGGTTTGGCGTCGCTCTCGACCAGCCTCCGGCGGGCTTGACGCTGTCGAACCCCGAGGCCGCGAAGGCAGTTATGGCGGAACTGGTCGCGGGGGCGACCGTGTTGTCGATCTCCCCCTCAAGGGGGGAGAGTGGAGCGTATGGATGGCTTGCCGATTCCAGACTTCCCTTCTCGGAAGACGGCACAGTTGCGCTCACCATCACAGACCGGCCCCAGGCGCCAGGTGCGCTTGAACTCGTCTATCACCCGGCCACGCTGGTTCTCGGCATGGGCTGCGAGCGCGGGTGCGACCCTACCGAAGCCGTTGCGCTTGCCGAGCAGGCTCTCACCGACAGCGGCTATGCGCGGCAATCGCTGGCCGCCATCGTTTCGCTGGACCTCAAGGCCGACGAGGCTGCAATCCATGCGGTTGCAGCGCATTTCGGCGTTCCGGCGCGCTTCTTCGACGCCGCGACGCTGGAGCGGGAAACGCCGCGCCTGAAAAATCCGTCCGATATCGTGTTCGCCGAGGTCGGCTGCCACGGCGTGGCGGAAGGGGCAGCTCTTGCGTCGGTAGGACCCAAGGGCGAGCTGGTTTTCCCGAAAATCAAATCCAAGGGCGCGACCGCCGCCATCGCGAGATCGTCTGAAATCATCGACGCATCGACGATTGGCCGCGCACGCGGACGTCTTTTCGTCGTTGGCATCGGTCCGGGTTCGGAAGGTTGGCGATCGCCGGAAGTCAGTCGCATGGTTGCCGCATCGACAGACCTCGTTGGCTATTCGCTTTATCTCGATCTCCTGGGGTCGCTGGCAAATGGCAAGGTCCGGCACGATTTCGATCTCGGCAAGGAAGAGGCGCGTGTCGTTCGTGCCATGGAACTTGCAGGCGAGGGCCGCGACGTGGCGCTTGTCTGCTCCGGTGATGCCGGGATCTATGCCATGGCGACGCTCGTCTTCGAACTCTTCGACAAGGGCGGAATTTCCGATGCGGCAAGCCGGATCGAGGTTCAGTGCTCGCCTGGAATTTCCGCGCTGCAGGGCGCTGCGGCCCGCATCGGTGCGCCGCTCGGCCACGATTTCTGCACCATCTCGCTCTCTGATCTTCTGACCCCCTGGGAGCATATCCAGAAGCGCGTGAAGGCGGCGGGTGAGGGCGATTTCGTCATCGCCTTCTACAATCCGGTCTCGATGAAGCGGCGCACGCAGCTTGCCTATGCGCGGGACGAACTTCTTAAGTATCGTCCGGCCTCCACGCCGGTGGTGCTTGCCACCAATCTGGGACGGGAGGGCGAGAATGTCCGCACTGTTCCCCTCGGGGAACTCGATATCGAGGACGTCGACATGCTGACGGTGGTTGTCGTCGGTTCGTCGGAAAGTCGCACCGTGACCACCGGGGACGGCAAGACATGGGTTTACACCCCGCGCGGCTATTCGGGCAAATCCGATAGCGGAATGAAGGGCAAGGAAGCAGCAGAATGACAGTCTATTTCATCGGCGCCGGTCCCGGCGCGCCCGATCTCATTACCGTGCGCGGACTTCGGCTGATCGAAAGCTGCCCGGTCTGCCTTTATGCCGGCTCGCTGGTTCCGGAAGAGACGGTGAAATGCGCGCCCGAAGGGGCGGTCGTCAAGGATACGGCACCCATGCATCTTGACGAGATCGTGGCCGACATGAAGGCGGCACACGACCGTGGGCAGGATGTGGCGCGCGTCCATTCGGGCGATCCGTCGATCTACGGCGCAATTGCCGAACAGATGCGCCGTCTCGACGCGCTTGGCATTCCCTACGAGGTCGTGCCCGGTGTTCCGGCATTTGCAGCGGCGGCGGCGAAGATGAAGGCCGAACTGACCCTGCCGGAAATTGCCCAGACGATCATCATTACCCGAACCGGCATGAAGGCGTCATCGATGCCGGAATTCGAGACGCTGGAGATTTTGGGCAAGTCGCGGGCGACGCTGGCGATCCATCTTTCAATCCGCAACATGACCTATGTCCACGATGCGCTCGTGCCCTATTATGGCGAGGATTGCCCGGTGATCATCGCTTATCGGGCAACGTGGCCTGACGAGCAGTTCATCCGCACGACGCTGAAAGACATGAAGGAAGACGTGCGCAAGGCGAAGATCACCCGCACGGCGCTTATCTTTGTCGGAAAGGTCTTTGGCGACGTCGAGTTTCGCGACAGCGACCTCTACAACGCATCCTTCAGTCATGTCCTGAGAAACCGGGGCAAGAAAAAAACCGTTGCCGCCTGAATTGAGTTCGAGGGCGAAATCTGGAAATACGATGGCCCCGGCGGCTGGCACTTCGTCACGCTGCCTGCGGATATCGCGTTCCAGATCAAGGCCGAAACAGCTGGACGTTTACCGGGATGGGGCATGGTCAAGGTACGCGCCACTATCAACGGCGTGACCTTTGAGACCTCGGTTTTTCCGGACAAGACCTCCGGAAGTTTTCTGCTTCCGCTGAAAGCTGCGGTTCGTCGCGCGACCAAGCTTGCGGCGGGTGACAAAGTGCGGATAAGACTAGTGGTTTGATTCCAACATTTGCATCCCGATCCTGCAAGCACGCAGGCAAATGTTGGAATCGGTTAAACCACTAGCGAACTTATGATTCGAGTGGAGTTATCGAATTTGACATTTGATTTGAGCGCTCGCTGCAGATGGGTATCAAATGTCAAATTCACTCCACTAGTGTCTCTGGCGTGAAGCCGGGCAGATTGATGCGACGAAGATATGGAGACGATATGCATAAGGTGATTTTCGATACCGACCCGGGCGTTGACGATGCAATGGCCCTCCTGTTCCTCCATCATCATCGCGATATCGATCTCCTCGGCATCACCACCGTTTTCGGCAATCATCTGATCGATGTCACGACGCGCAACGCATTGTTTTTGAAGCGCGAGTGGAAGATTGATGCCCCCGTCGTTAAGGGTGCCGGGGTGACGCTGATCCCGAACCGCGTGACACACGAGCCGCCGGTTCACGTTCACGGCCACGATGGTCTCGGCAACATCGGGGTTCCGGATGTTGTTGACGTACCGCTCGATCCGCGTCCGGCCGCACAGTTCATCATCGACACCATTCGCGCCAATCCCGGCGAGGTGACGCTCGTGGCTGTTGGCCGCATGACCAATCTGGCCAATGCGCTCAAACAGGACCCCGAAATCGTCAATCTCGTCAAAGAAGTCGTGCTGATGGGCGGCGCCTTCGATGTGAACGGCAACGTCACCCCGGCGGCAGAAGCCAACATTCATGGCGATCCGGAAGCTGCTGACATTGTCTGCACGGCAACCTGGCCGGTGGTGCTGATTGGTCTCGACGTGACCATGAAGACGATCATGACGCGCTCGCAGCTGCGCGAGATCGCCGATGCTGCGGGTAGCCGCGCACAATTGCTGTTTGACCTGTCACAGTTTTACATCGATTTCTACGAGGGCTTCGTCAAGGACGGCATGGCCGTGCACGACAGCTGCGCCTGCGCCTATGTCGTTGCACCGCAACTCTTCACGATGCGCAAGGGTTCTGTCCGTGTCGTATGCGGCGGCATCGCCGACGGCCAGACCATCCAGAAGCCGGAACGCCGGGGCTTTGGCCCATCTGTATGGGACAACATGCCGAGCCAGAGCGTAGCGGTCGGGATTGACGACCAGGCGATCCTCAAGCTCATCCACGATACGATCGTTTCGGTTCGGGAAGCGTAAAACCGGGCGACCGGATTGATCGAAGAAATATCAATCCGGCTCTTGATCCAAGTAGCGAAAATCTAACGCCCAACCATGATCACCGGCATGCCGATCATGCGGGCGGCCACGATCTTGGCATAAGCGCCTTCGCCGCCCGAATTGCGGCAAACGATGTGCGATATGCCGTGAAGCCGGATCAGTGCCGCTTCTTCGTCAGGGTTGGCTGAAGGCTTTGCCGCCAGGATTTCGCAGCTTGCGAAGGGCAGGGCTTGCTCAGGCGGGTCAACCATTCGGATAACGAAATGGCAATCGCGCCGATCATGGAATGCGTCGATATATTGACGTCCAAGCGCCAGCAGGACACGCGCGCCCGATGGAAGCGCGCTGGCCGCCGCCGCCAGCGTGGCGACCTCGATCCAGTTGTCGCCCGGCTGCCGTGTCCATGCCGCGCGCGTCTTCACTTCAAGCGGGGTACCCGTCATTTCGCAGGCTTTGACGGCATTGGCTGAAATCGTTTTTGCAAAGGGGTGCGTGGCGTCGATGACGCGGGTCACGCGTTCCTCTTTCAGATAGGCCGCCAACCCGTCGGGGCCGCCGAAGCCGCCAATACGGACCTTGCCTACGACCGGTGCCGGTTCCCTTGTTCGTCCGGCAAGCGAGGTGGTGACGTCGAGGCCTTGTGCTGTCAAGTCGCGCGCGAGCGCTGCCGCCTCGCGGGTTCCGCCGAGGATGAGGATTTTCTCAGGCCGCATGGGCAAGAATGTTCCCGCTCCGGTCGGTCACGATGATGTCGATCGCGACGGGCGCACCGCGCAGGATCGCGGCCGCCTTTTCGCGCGCACGGTCCGCAATGACGGGTGCGAGGTCGATGCCCGAATCGCGAGTCATTTCGAGGACTTCCAGCGCAGTGTTCGCAGATTGAATCCGCTGTTTCAGGTCGTCATTCAAGACGTCTCCGGGCAGGAGCGACAGGAAGAAGTCCATGTCGACCTGGCTGCGGCCCGAATGCAGGTCCATCGCTCCTTGCGCCAGTTTGGTCATCTTGGCGAAGCCGCCGGCAATCGTCAGCCTATCCACGGGGTGGGCCCGCACGTACTTGAGAAGCGCGCCGGCAAAATCGCCCATGTCGATCAGTGCGCCCGCAGGCAGCTTGTGGAAGGCTTGTGCTGCGGTCTCCGACGTTGAGCCTGTCGCGCCCAAGAGATGCTTGAGACCTTCGGCGCGCGCCACATCGACGCCACGATGGATCGAATGGATCCAGGCAGCGCAGGAAAAGGGGTGCACGATGCCCGTCGTGCCGAGGATCGAGAGACCGCCGATAATGCCGAGGCGCGGGTTCCAGGTCTTTTCCGCCAATGCCTCACCGCCCGGGATCGAAATGGTGATGTCGAGATCGGCGGGCAGTCCTGCCGCGTCGCAAAGCGCGACGGCCTCGGCCGTCATCATGGCCCTCGGCACCGGGTTGATGGCCGCTTCGCCGGGCTCGATCGGGAGGCCCGCCTTGGTCACGGTTCCCACACCGTCGCCCGCGTGAAAGCGGATGCCACTGCCGGGGCGAAGCGGTCGAACCGTCGCGATGACCGTCGCGCCATGGGTGACGTCGGGATCATCGCCCGCATCCTTCACAATGCCTGCTGATGCATAGCCGTCGCCCAGCGTTTCAAACGCCAGCGCGAAAGACGGCGTTTCGCCGCGCGGAAGGGTGATTTCAACGGGATCCGGGAAGACGCCTTCGATGAGGGCCGTCAGCGCCGCCTTCATGGCGGCGGTCGCGCATGCGCCTGTCGTCCAGCCCGTGCGCAGGTTGGATGCAGGCTTTTCAAGCCGTTCGTTGCTGTTGTCGGCGACCATTTCACTCATGCCCGGACTATAGGGGCGATTGCGTGCCAAGTGAATATCGCACCCCTGTAATCATCCGTCGCATATAGAGCTTTGCATGGCCATGTCACGATTGCATTTTCGCCGCTTGCGCCATAGTAAACGTCCATGATCGATGAACTTTTTGCAAAGCTTCCGGTTCTGGAAAAAGGCTCAGTCTGGCTTGCCGGTGCAGGGCCCGGCGACCCGGGTCTTTTGTCGCTGCTCGCTGCCAAGGCGCTCGGCGAGGCGGATGTCATCGTCTATGACGCGCTGGTCAACGAGGATTGTCTGAAACTCGCAAGAGCCGGGGCCGTCTTGGAATATGCAGGCAAGCGCGGCGGCAAGCCTTCGGTCAAGCAGCGCGACATCTCTTTCCGGCTCGTGGAACTGGCGCGCGCGGGTCATCGCGTTCTGCGTCTCAAGGGAGGAGACCCCTTTGTCTTCGGGCGCGGTGGCGAGGAAGCGCTGACCCTCGTGCAGCATGGCATTCCGTTCCGCATCGTTCCGGGCATCACGGCGGGGATCGGCGGGCTTGCCTATGCCGGCATTCCGGTCACCCACCGCGAGGTCAACCATGCTGTCACGTTTCTCACGGGGCACGATTCGTCGGGCATCGTTCCGGACCGGATCGACTGGGATGCGCTCGGGCGCGGATCGCCGGTCATCGTCATGTACATGGCCATGAAGCATATCGACCA